>Ga0209490_10000864_pt1 | contig 30045 bp, 22 predicted proteins | sample MAT06_FD_187209 | JGI IMG/M metagenome (GOLD analysis project Ga0209490, IMG submission 187209) | Freshwater microbial communities from Lake Fryxell liftoff mats and glacier meltwater in Antarctica - MAT-06 (SPAdes) (version 2) | ecosystem: Environmental > Aquatic > Freshwater > Ice > Liftoff...
ACCTAGGACCTAGGACATAGGACATAGGACATAGGACATAGGACCTAGGACCTAGGACCTAGGACCTAGGACAGTGGCAATCATATCGGTCACATCCGGATTGCCGTGGACTTGGGCTAAAGAAAGTTCGGTGAGCAGGGCTTGGGCTTTGCTGGCCAGGGATTTGGCGTCGTCGTTGTGGCCTAGGGCGGCAGCGCAGCGCGCGCGGCGACACAAAAGCAGGCAATCATATTCGCTAGGTTGCCGGGGGTGTGCAGTCAGAAGTTGGGTGGCCTCGTCGAGATCGGCTTGCGCGGCGGGAAAATCGCCGCGGTCGAGCCAAGCCTCGGCGCGACTGGAGAGGGTGTTGATGAGGCCATGATATTCTTCGATGCCGCGGTAGGCGGCCAGCCCCTGATCGTACTGCGCCATGGCGTCGCCAGCGCGCTTCAGCCGGCGAAAGACATCGCCGCGGCGACGGTACAGCAGCGGCCAGCCCTTGAGCTCGTTGCTGGCGCGCATCGCTTGCTCGGCTTGGTCGAAGCATCTGATCGCATCGCTGGGGCGACCGAGCAGGTCCAGCACATTGCCTTCGTTCTGCACGGTCCAGCCGACTTGGGCCTGATTGCCGAGGTGGGCAAATATCTCGCGCGCGGTGGCGAAGCAGGACAGGGCCTTGGCGAACTCGCCTAGACGCTGATGGGTCACTCCGGCGACCCGTACCGCGACGGCTTCGGCGAATTGCTCCGTGGCCTGTTCGAGTGTCGGTTGGTCGGGCATGGGGACTCTGGGAATGATTGAAGCAGGTGGGGCTTTAGGCGGTGCAGTGTGGCCTGCGTGTCGAAAGGATTCAACACCCAACGATGGGAGTTGATCGCCGGTCGGCGGCGCGCGGGGTTCACCTCCAATGGGGGGGGGCGGAGGTCCTCCTGTATTTATGAGATGAACGGGGGGGGACCGTTGATACGGTCGATGGGTATGCAGGGATTGACCCCGATCCTGGTGGGCGTGGATGGCTTGGCCGCAGGCGAGCATTTCGTGCTGGAGCGTGGCCGACCAATCCAGGTCGGGCGCAGTTCGGCCTGCGATATTTCGTTGCAGCGGGTGCCGCGATATCAGATTCTCAGTGAAACCCAGCGGGCCCAGCTACCCGAGTTCCAGGCAATCAGCCGACGGCATCTGAGCATCACCATTACTGACACCGAGGCGCATCTCGAGAATCATTCCCAGATCGGCACGTGGTGTGATGAGATCCGCTTCGATGGCGCGCAGACGGTGACCCTGAGCACGCACGGGATAACCCTGCGCCTGGGTCCGCGCGAACAATTTCGTCTTTTGCTGGTCGATTCCGACGGGTTAGATCAACTGATGTCGCAGACGCGGCCGATGACCCTGGCCACGACGCAGCTGCGCAGTCCCGAAGATCAGCGTGAAACGAAACCGCAGCCTGCGCTGTGAGGCGCGCCGGATCCGGCTAGATATTTATTCTTCGACCGGGATTTCCGCGACTTGTTTCAGTAAATCCGCCGCGGCCGCGGCTTCGGCCCGCCGCCGGCTGGAGCCCATGCCGGTGCCTTCATGATCGGCAACGCGGGCGGTGGCGGTGAATTCCGGCGCATGGTCGCTGCCGCCGCTGCGATCGCAGCCATACGCGGGCAGGCATTGATGACGCGCGAGTGACCATTCCTGCAAAGCAGTCTTGGCGTCCTCGGGGGTGCCGGCCAAGGGCTCTGTCAGATCGCGGATGTAGAGGCGTTCAACGGCGTCGACGAGGGCGACAAAGCCGCCGTCGAGATAGATGCCACCGAGAATGCCTTCCATCAGATTGGCCTTCACCGAGTCGGGCCAGGGTTCGCCCAACTGTTCGCCGACCAAGCAGATGTCGTGCAGGCCATGTCCATCAAAAACCCGAGCCAAAGCGCTGCGACTGACGAGCAGACCTTTGCGGCGCGACAAGGCGCCTTCGCTGGCCTGGGGATGACGGCGGTACAACAGCAGGCAGATCGCCGCGCCGAGCAGGGCATCGCCGAGAAATTCCAGGCGTTCATTGGCGCGATCGCGCCGTTCTTCGATCGTGGATTGCGCGCCGCAGCGGCTCGAATGCGTGCACGCCTGTTCGAGCAGGGCCTGATCCTGGATGGCGTAGCCAAGGACTTCGCCCACACGGCGGATACGGGTGGCGGGGGCGACGGCAGCAGAACCCATGGGGACTGGAACCTAGACGCCTGGACTGGATAAGGAAGCCCGTGACTAGCGTGGCTCCTCTTGATGTCCTGCTGGCTTGCGCGGCCTGCGGCCATGAATGTCGCGTGCCGAGCCGCTTGGTCGGACGCAAAGTCCCGTGTCCGCATTGTCGGCGCCTGATCGAGGTGCGCATCCCAGCTATCCCGGAAGACCGCTTGGTCGGCAAATCCATTGGCGGCTGCCATCTGGTCCGCCGGCTGGGCGCTGGTGCGCTGGGCGTGGTCTATGAAGCCCAGCACGAGCGCCTCGGGCGCACCGTGGCGATCAAGATGCTCTCCAGCAAGGCCGCCAATGATCCGGGTCTGGTCAGTCGCTTTCAGCGCGAGGCCCGCGTGGCGGCGCGCATCCAACACCCGCACGTCGTCGCGGTTCATGACTGTGGCTTGGATCGCGGCGTGTATTTTCTGGTCATGGAATTTGTCGCCGGCACCACCCTGGCCGGCCTGGTCGAAGAGCGCGGATCCCTGCCCTGGCAAGAGGCCTGCGGCTATCTGCGCCAGATCGCGGTCGCGTTGGATCATCTGGCCACCCTGGACATTATTCATCGCGACATCAAACCCGCCAATATTCTGGTGACTCCGCAGGGGTCGGCGAAATTGGCGGATCTTGGACTGGCCAAGCAGCTCGATCCCGGCGCCGGTGAACTCAGTTTGACCATGCAGGGCACAGCGATGGGTTCGCCCGGTTATATGCCGCCAGAACAGGTGCGCGATGCCAAGGCGGCGGGACCGTCCGCGGACCTCTACAGTCTGGGGGCGACATTTTATCATCTGCTCGCGGGACGTCCGCCTTTTGAAGGCAACAATGGCGCCCAGATCATGATGAAGGTCCTGAATGAGGACCCGCCGCTGATCAAAAGTCTGGTTCCGACTCTGCCGATCGGCATCGCTGATCTGGTCGACCGCTTGCTGGAAAAAGATCCCCGCGATCGCCCGCAAACTGCCGCCGAGGCCATTGCTGAAATTGATGCAGCCCTTGCCGCGCCGCAGCAAGCGCGCCCTCGGCGCCGTCGCCAGGGGGGCCGTCCGCCGCGGCGGCACGGGACGTGGATCGCCGTACTGATCGTCGTCCTGGTGCTGAGTGCCGGGCTGGCGGTGTGGATGTTACGGAGCTGATGGTGCGGGTCGATTTCCACCTGCATACGGAGCACAGCGACGGTGGTCTGCCGGTCGAGGATCTGCTGCGCCAGGTGCGCTTGGCACGCTTGACTCATTGGGCGATTACCGATCACGACACCTTGGCCGGCTATCATCGCCTGCACGGCCAGCCGGGCCTCATTCCCGGGGTCGAGGTCACTGCGGAAATGGCAGGCCGAGAAGTGCACGTCGTCGCCCTGGGCATTGATCCGGCGCACCGTGGCTTTGTCGATTTTCTCGCTGATATCCGCGCCTTGCGGCGCCTGCGTATCGGCAATCTGATTACCATGCTCGGCGAATCTGCACGGCTGAGTCCGCTCAGTATCGCACCCCGCGCGGATACGGTGACCCGGTGGCACCTCGCCTCGGCGCTGGTCACCCTGGGCCGCGCCGCCAGCGTGCGCCACGCATTCGACGAATTAATTGGCGATGTCCATCAGGCTGCGATCGCGCAGCCCGCTTATCCCAGTTTGGCCGATACCGCCGCCGCGACCCACGCTGCCGGGGGCGTTGCTATTCTCGCCCATCCGGGGATCTACGCCGACGCGGAAACCATCGCCGGATACATGGCAGCGGGACCGTTGGATGGCTTGGAAACCAACCATCCCCGCCTAGATCCGCAGCTAGCGCAGGAATTGATCCGCTTGGCTGAACGGTTTTCCTATCTCCAAAGCTGCGGCAGCGATACCCACGTCATCGGCGCCCGGCGTCCGGGTGATCCGCGCTCGGATGACCGGGTGATTCCGTTGGTGCAACGATTGGTAGGATGACGCCGGTGTTTGCTCTTCCCCGCTTGTTTCCCCCCGCTGAGGAGATGTTTCGTCATGGAACCGGTCCTGCTCGCTAAATCCTTCAAATACCGCGGCCACATCGGTTCGCATGGGGCGGTCTTCACGGGCCGACTGTATTTTGACGACGAGGCGCTGTACCTGATCCACGGCAAGCATTCGTGGGAATCACAGCAACAGGCCTTTGCCGTGCTCGGGGTGATCGGCGTGCTGATCGACCATCTGCGCACGCGCAAAAAACCGGTCAGTCATCCGTTTCCCAGCACGACCATCGATACCCTGCCCTTGGCCGTGCACGACAAAATTGATCTGCGCGGAGTCAAGCCGACCGCCACCTTGTCGGTGGTGCCCAAAAGCGAGATCACCGGGTTCAGCTCGTCGTGGTTGAAAGGAATGGTCTTTACGGTCGGCACGGTGGAAATCGTCCCGGTCAGTCCGAAAGGCAAGGCGCGCAAACAATTGGCGCAGTATGGGTATGTGCCGACGGGTGACGCGGCGAGGAATGCAGGCGCCGCGGCCAATTAGCGCACCTCTTCGGTCTGAACGAACGTTTTTTCTGTGGGATCTGTGGGATCTGTGGGAATAGGCGGGCTCAGGGCCGCGGACCCTGCCGCAGACGGACCCATGTGTCATCGTGGTAGCGTGCTTTTTCGATTCGTTGCCGGGCGCTGATTTCCGCGGCGGTCCACTCGCCCGCGACTACGGTGGCGTCAAGGGCGCTAGCCAGACCGCTGACCAGCGCCTCAGCCGCTATGGCACAAGCAAGGCCGCACCCTGCGACCACGTCCCCATCCCAGGGATTGCTGGCGAGCTTCAGGCTGCCGTGGATCAGAACCCGGTCGCCGCGCACGCGGGCGGCGCTGCCCAGGACCTTGCCCTGGGCCAGGATCAAGTCTTCGGCGGCGGGGCTGGCGAAGCAGCGCGGTTCCTCGCGGTAGCGACGATCGCCGGTGGTGGCCTCTTGGCGGTCGAGGTGCGCTCCGTGCGCGGTCAAAGCAGTGCGGATGGCGCTGTGAATCCGCGCATACATCGCTGCCGGCTGGACGGGCAGGTCACGACCGGCGATGGCGACCAGGGCATAGGTGATCTCGTGTTCATGCCAGATCGCGCCGCCACCGGTGATGCGACGGACCAGGGCGGGCAGCGGGTGGCCGGTCGCGGTCAGGGCTGCGCGCACGGTTGCATAGTCCTGAAAATACCCGAGGGACACCGTGGCTGGGGCCCAGGAATACAGGCGGATCGTCGGTTCGGTGGCCATTTCCAGCAGGGCCTCGTCCGCGGCCATCTGCAACGGTCCAGGGCCAGTCAAGTCAGGAAGTCGGCGCACGGGCGGTTGCGTCACAGGTGTCTCGGGGCGCGGCGGTGGATTGAGCTTGGCGGACGGGCCTTATAACCTGCCCGCCGGAATACCGTAGAGGGTGTTCCCACAGAGGGGGTTGCATGTCCAAAGAACTCATCGTCGCCGGAGGCATCGTCGCTGCCTGTATCGGCCTATCCGTGGTGGCATTCATAAAGCCAGCAGAGAAGGCTCCGGAGGTTGCGGAACCCGAACCAATCACGGCCCAGATCGATCCGCCGGTGGCGCCTGATCGCTGGAGTAATTCCGGGACATCTTCCGGAATGACCCCGGGCAATGATCCCTTCGCGAATTTTCCGAGTCCGGGAGTGAATCCGCCACCGATCCCGGCAGTGCGGCCCCAGCCGCCGGTCGTCTACGTGCCGCCGCCGGCATTGCCGACGCCGCCGCCATCCACGGCGACCGAAAAGACCCACGTGGTCGCCAAGGGCGACACTCTCGGTGACATCAGCCGCCAATATTACGGCACCTCCAAACATTGGGAAAAGATCAAGGACGCCAACAAGGTTGACCCGAATGGTCTGGCCGTTGGGCAAAAGCTGATCATTCCGGCGATTGCTGCCGAAATCCCGATCGGATCCAGCAGCACTGCCGATTCGGGCAGCAGCGCCGGCTTGTATGTCGTCAAAAAAGGCGATTCCTATTATCGCATCGCCGAGCGCGAAATGGGTGATCCGAGCCGGGCCAAGGATATAGAAAAATTGAATGGTATCAGTGCTGAGGACCTGCGCGTCGGTCAGAAGCTAAAGTTGCCATCGCGCGCCGCGACCGGTTCGCCGGCCCCGGCTCCCGGTAGCTCTTCAACCAGCACCAATGCGCCTGCGGGCAGCCGCATGCATAGCGTGCAGCGCGACGAATATCTGATCGATATCAGCGAGAAATATTATGGCACCACGGCCAAGTGGAAGACCATCGCCGACGCCAACCCGGGCATCAATCCGAATAATCTCAAGGTCGGGCAGAAACTGGTGATCCCGGATGTGGGTGGTTCGTCTAGCCGTTCAGCGACGGACGGATCTGCAAGGGCGACGGATGGCGGCGGAACCTACACCATCAAATCCGGCGATACGCTGGAAAAGGTGGCGCAGAAACTCTTAGGTGACGGCAGCAAATGGCAGGACATCGCCAAGCTGAACCCGGGGGTTGATCCCACCCGCTTGATGGTCGGTCAGAAGATCACGGTGCCGAAGGGTGCGGCTTTGCCTGCGCCCGCCCTAGCGCCCGCCCCAGCGCCGGCTCCTCGTCTGCCCGCGCCGGCACCAGCGCCGGTCTTCCCGACTCCCTCCAGTGATACGCCCTTCGGGGCAACCACGCCGGTCTTCACCCCGGCGCCGTTGACACCGCCCGCGCCTGTGGATCCGTGGAGTATCCCGCCGCCGGCCCCGGCTCCGACCGCCGCGCCAGCGCCGCTCAATGACGATCCTTGGGCTGATTTCCCCGGCTCACGCTGATCCAGCATCGTCCCTCAGACCGGGGTCTGTAGACCCTGGTCTGAGCGGTCTATGCGGGACACGTTTGCATCGGATCTGTGCCCGGCGGTTGCGAGGTGAACCGTTTTGGCGTAAACTCTGCGTACATGGACAGCGAACGCGATCGTCTAGTAGCTGATCTGGCGACGATTCTTGAGGTCTCCCGCGCGATGGGGGCCGAACGCGATCTGACCAGTCTGCTGGACCTGATCGTTTCGGCGGCAACTACCCTGATCGCCGCGGATCGCACGTCGTTATTTCTGGTCGACCACGAGCGCGGTGAGTTATGGACGACGGTTGCCCAACGCTCGACGGCGATCCGTCTGCCCATGGGAAAAGGGATCGCGGGCTTGGTCGCGCAGAGCGGCGAGACGGTCAATATTCCAGCGGCCTATTCCGATCCCCGCTTCGATCCGGCGAATGATCGGCACACCGGGTACGCCACGCGCAGCATTCTGTGCATGCCGTTGCGCAACCACCGTGGAATCATCGTTGGTGTCATCCAGGCCCTCAATAAACGCGAAGGCCATTTCGTCGAATACGATGAACAGGTGTTGAGCGCGCTGTGTGCGCAGGCCGCGGTCGCTATCGATACCGCCCGCTTGATCACCAGCGAGCGTGAACGTGAGCGTTTGTCGCACGAACTGGAATTGGCTGCGGGCATCCAATCTGGCCTGCTGCCGGCCGACTGCCCGCCCAGTGAGCATTGGCGGTTCGCTTCGTTCGCGCGGCCCTGTGACGAGACCGGCGGAGACTACTACGATTACCTGATCGGCCCGACGGGTATTGATGTCATTGTTGGCGATGTCAGCGGGCACGGAATCGCGGCAGCCCTGATCATGAGCACGGCGCGAGCATTTCTGCGTGCCATTCATGATGGTGACGCCACCGATATGGGGCGGATGATCACTCGGCTGAATCGCCTATTGGGACAGGACCTGGGCGATGATGTCTTCATGTCGCTAGTCACGGTTCGTCTCGCCGACGATGGCGTGGTGAGTTATGTTTCGGCCGGGCACGAGGCGCCCATTATCTATCGACCCGCCGCGGCGTGTTTCCTGGGCGACGAAGAGACCGGATTGCTTTTAGGCATTCTGGACGATGAGATCTATCAGACTCTCGCCGGTGCTGCGTGTCAGCCGGGCGATATTATCTGCTGTTTTACTGACGGCATGTGGGAATGTGCGGATCGCGATGGCACCCAATTGGGCATGGCGCGCCTGCGAAACATTATCGCAGCAACGGCGGCGCATGGGGCGCTGGCAGTCCGCGATGCGCTGGTCACCGCCGCGATGGGGCAATTGCAAGGGCAGCCACCGGGTGACGACATGACTCTGGTGGTGATGGAATTCCGCGGATGACCCCGTGGTCCGTGCAGCCGGGACCGGCGCCCTGCCTGGGTGAGGTGATCCTCCATCGCCAGTGGCCTTCTCGGCTGGATGTGAAGGACGAGATCATCGCCGTTCTCAGTGCGGCGCTGCTGGATCGCGGCTGGGTGCTGAGCGATGATGAACCCTGGCTAGCCCTGTGTTTGGATGAAGTGGTCGTCAATGCGATGCTGCATGGCAATGAGGGCGACCCGTATCTGACCATCGACGTGCACCTTTTTCAGCATCAGGATCGCTGGTGTCTGCACGTCGCCGACCACGGCGAAGGGTTCAGCCCCGCGCAGGTACCTGACAGCGAGGATCCCGACAGCCTGCTGCTCGAACATGGTCGCGGCATTCGCATTATGAGCGAATGGTTGGATCGCCTCACTTTTTACCGGAATGGCGCTACCGCCGTGCTGGAGCGCCGCATCGAACCCACCATCGCGAAGGAACCCCATGGGCTGTGATTTTTTGATCGTTAATGCCTACGACCGTATGGTCCTCGCCCGGATTGAAAAAGATCGGCTGCTTGATGTCCAGGCGATCAACCTGCTCGCGGGCGAGTTGCTAAAGCTGGTCGACCGTCACCCCAAAATCAGCTTGGTCATCGACTGTGAGGCGGTGACCGCGCTCTCCTCGGCTATGCTGGGCAAGTTGGTGGCCCTGGTCAAACAGGTGAAGGCCTGCAAAGGGCGCATGGTCCTGGCGGGCGTCAATGCCAAGATCATGCCTCTATTTCAGGTCACCAAGCTGGACAAGGTCCTCGATTTTGCGCCGACAGCCCAGGAAGCGATTGGCAATTATCGTCGTAAACCTCTTTAGCGTGGCTATCAAGAGGGTAACATGAAAGGGAATGGAGAGACAGCAAGCTAGGGAAATAACGACAAGTGAATGGACCGCGGCGTGGCTTGGGACTGCGCTTCCCAGCGCGTCAGTCCCGCGCCTTCCATCGCCTGACGGATCAACGTCTGATCCTGGGTTTTGAGGGTGAGACGGGCGTCGCTTTGCGCCGCTCGAACTTCGGGAATACTGGTCATGGTGGGGGTCCTCTCGTGGACTGGCGGCGTGTTGCCGCGGGTGATTACTCCCGAGAGGATCCCCGTCGTTCAGGCTTTTTCTACAGGCATCCTACATTGGGGCGGACAGGTGTCCGTAAACCAAATGTGATCCGCGTGTCACAAAGCAAGAGATCTATCGTTTGATCAGTGGTTCATTTTAGCTTCTTTGGCTCACCATTCCAGCGGCCGCAGGGTGCATGTGATAAACGCGCTCGCTGGGCACCGGGGTCGCCGGTTCACTTACTATGGATATACTTATCATGCTCGCTGACGTCATCGCTCTCCCATCCCTAGAATGGTTCCAACCGGCAGTGATTCCGGTGGTCGCCAACCTCGGCACTGCGTTGCTCCCGGCGCTCTTAGCAGGCATGGGAACCGTGGCGGCGCTCGTGTTCAATCCAAAACAGCTGTTCCGAGCGTGCCGGGCGAATCCTGGCCGCGCACTGGGAACCGCGGTGGGAATGTTCGCGGTGGTGGCGCTGGGGTGGTGGGTCTTCACGGCTCCTGGGCCCGCGACGCCGGCAGATGGTCGCCGTCCTGGATCGGCAGCGGTGACTGGTGGTGGTGTCGTGACCGATTGGACGAAGGTGGCCTTAGAACTCATTCGCTCCGGTGAGCGCCGTCCCGCTGCGGGCGCGATCGTGGCGCCAACGACCGGTGAAACGGTTGCTATTCCGGCGGGAACCAGCGTTGTGCCGGTGCGAACCGCGCCCCTGCTCTTTCGAGCCGACGCCGCGCGTACCGGCCACGGCGGGGGCGCGGCGCCCAAGAACCTCAAGCTGGTGTGGGAATACAGCGAGGACAACACCATGTACCTGTCGGCGCCGCTGGTGGCTGACGGTTATGTGTTTGGTGCAAGCTGTTACATTGATCCGCCCAAGACCTACGGCTCGGTGTTCTGTCTCGACGCTGCTACTGGCAAGGAGTTATGGAACGTGGCGAGGGTCAAGGATCGCGACGGCAAAGACGTCGACCTGATGGGATTCTTCAGTTCGCCGAGCCTGTCGGCAGACGGCACCAGCCTGGTCATCGGACAAGGCTTACACCCCGACATGAACGCGGAGCTGCTCTGTTTCGATGCGGCCACCGGCGCGCTGCGCTGGTCGGCGCCGACCACGCTGCACATCGAGAGCTCGCCGATCATTGTCGGCGACTTGGTGGTCGTCGGTGCTGGCGCGATCGAGGACCTGATCACCAAGAAACCGACCGGCGATCCGGGCTACGTCTTCGCGGTGCGGCTGTCCGACGGTGTCGAGGTGTGGCGCCATGCGCTCAATGATCCGGAGAGTTCGCCGGTGGCCGGGCCCGACGGCGTGATCTACATCGGCAGCGGCTTCAATGGCAAGGCGGTGGCCGCCTTGCGCACGGCCAGCGATGACGAGCTGAAGGCTAAGGGGCAGACGCGCCTAGTGTGGACGGTACCGACGCCGCATCCGGCCACCGGCGCGGTTACCCTGGTCGGGGATCTCGTGCTGGCCGGTTGTGGCAATGGCGATTTCGTCTTCGCCGCCAAGAATCCTTCGGGCATGGTCATTGCCATCGATCGCGTCACCGGCGCCGTCCGCTGGCGCTGTGAACTGCCCGATGCGGTGCTGGGTTCGATTGCGGTGCGTGATGGCGTGGCCTATTGCCCGGTGCGCAATGGCGAGCTGGTGGCGATCGATATCGCGACCGGCGCGCTGCTCTGGCGCCAGCAGGAGACCACCGCACGGCTGAGTCGGAAGTCGCCGCTGCTGGCTGGCCCGGCAGTGGCCGGCGGTCTGATCTATGCGGTCTCTGGCGACGGCTACCTCGGCATTTTCGACGCGACTAACGGCACCCAGATCGAGCGCACATACATCAATGCGACGAACAGGCCTGGCGAGATGGGACTGTCGACCAGCTCGCCTTGGGTCGTCGATGGGCGCGTCTATGTCGGATCCGAGACCGGCGGCATGCGCTGCTACGAGGGCACGCCATGATTGTCTCCCGTCCTGAGGTGGTGCGCCTGGCCGAGGCCACCGATGCCGCGGTGGTAGGCGGCAAGGCAATCAATCTGCAGAAGCTGATCGCCGCCGGATTCCCGGTGCCCGACGGTTTCGTGATCACCACCCACGCCTATCGAGAAGCTCTGGCCGCCGGCGGAATGCCGGCCCACATCGCCGACGCCATCCGCACGACCTACCGTCAGCTCGGCGCGCCGGTGGTAGCGGTGAGATCCTCGGCAACTGCCGAGGATCTCGCCGGTTCGTCGATGGCAGGGCAGTACGAGACCATCCTCGACGTCCAGGGTGAGGACGCCGTACTCAAGGCGGTGCAGCGTTGTTGGGCTAGCGTCGCTGGCGAGCGGGCCGCCGTCTACTTGAAGGAGCGCGGCATCGACCCTGCGCACGTGGCGATGGCGGTGGTGGTGCAGCTGCTAGTTCGCGCCGACGTGGCCGGGGTGCTGTTCACCGCCAATCCGCGCACCGGCGCCCGCCACGAGCTGGTGATTGACGCGTCGTGGGGCCTCGGCGAGGCGGTGGTCTCGGGGTTGGTGCAGCCGGATACGCTGACCGTCGACCGCGCCACCGGCGCCGTGCTGACCTGCACGGTGGGCGACAAACACCTCGCCATCCACGCTGGCGATCACGAGACGCGCGAAGTACAGGCGGAGCGACGAGCCAGGTGCTGCCTCACCGCGCAGCAGGTGCGCGAGCTGTGGAAGCTGGGTACAATGGTGCTCGAGCATTTCGGTGGCGCGCAGGACATGGAGTGGGCCATCGAGGGCGATCGCCTCTTCCTGCTGCAGACCCGTGCCATCACCACCCTGGAGGACGCCGAAGCCTATCACGAATTGCTCACCGCGGTGCGCGCCGAGTTGCGTGCCGCTAGCGAGGCCGGCCGCGGTCCGTGGGTCGTGCACAACCTCGGCGAGACGGTGCCGCATCCGCATCCGCTGACCTGGAGCGTCCTGGGTCGCTTCATGGGTGGAGCCGGTGGCTTCGGCCAGCTCTACAAGCGCCTGGGCTATGTTCCATCGCCCCGGGTCGAACGCGATGGGTTCCTCGATCTGATCGGCGGGCGCATCTACCTTGACTGCGCACGCGGCCCCGAACTTTTCCTCGACGGCTATCCCTTCGCTTACGACATCAAGCTGCTGCGGAGCGACCCCGACGCCAGCCAGCGGCCGCCAACGCTGCGGGTGGGCGGGCTGGGCGCGACTTTCCGTGCCGGCCGCCGGCTGGCAGGCATCCCGGCGACGGTGGCCGCCCTGGCCGAGCACGCCGATCGTGATTTTCGCGAGCGGGCCGTGCCGGCGTTTGCCGCCTGGATCGCCACCGAGCGGGTGCGCGATCTCGGCGCCCTCGACGCGGCTGGCTGGTGGACCTGCTGGCAGGAGCGCGAACAGCGCATCCTCGACGACTTCGCCCCGGCGTCGCTGCTGCCCAGCGTGCTGGCGGTGTGGGCGCTCGATGAATTGCGCAGCTTTCTCGGCGAGCACGTGTGGGACGCCGAACCGGCCGAGCTGGCCAACCAGCTGTCGGTTGGCGGCGCCGAAGATTGCACCGCGCGCGCCAACCAGGGCCTGTACGAGCTGGCGCACGGCAACCGCACCCGCGCCGCCTGGCTGGATGAGCATGGCCACCGTGCGCTCGGTGAATTCGATCTGGCCGCGCCACGCTGGGACGAGTGCCCCGAGCGGGTCGATCAGCTCGCTGCCCATCTTGTTGAGGGCGCCGCGCCGCACGAGGCGCACCAGCGCCGCGTGAGTGAGGCCCGGGATCTAGCTGAGCGCTTGGGCACCAAGCTATCGTCCGCCGGGCGCAGCGAGTTTCATCGCCGGTTGGCGCTGGTTCACCGCTACACGCCTTTCCGCGAAAACGCCAAGGGCGAGCTCATGCGCGGCTACCGCCTGCTGCGCGACCTCGCGTGCGAGGCCGGCCGGCGTCTGGATATCGGCGACGACGTCTTCCTGCTGACCCGCGACGAAGTCCGCGATGCCTTGGCCATCGGCTTCGCGCCTCTCCACCTGCTCGATCGCCGTCGCTTGGAGCGCGCCGCCCAGTCGCGGCTGAAGCTGCCCACGGTGATCGGACCCGACGACATCGTTCACGTCGGCGAACTCCGCATCGAGGCCGGTGCGGATCGCTGGAGCGCCCTAGCTATCTCGCCAGGCATCGCCACCGGTCCGGCGCGTATCGTGCGCTCGCCACTCAACGCCGGCGATCTCGGCCAGGGCTACCTGCTGGTGTGTCCCAGCACCGACCCGAGTTGGACGCCGCTCTTCGTTAACGCCGCGGGCGTGGTGCTGGAGCGCGGCGGCACCCTCTCCCATGGCGCGGTGGTGGCGCGTGAGATGGGGGTGCCCGCCGTGGTGCTTCCCGACGCGTGTACGCGACTGACCGAAGGCGAGTCGATCATCGTTGATGGCAACCGGGGCGTAGTGGCACGCGCGGCGGCCGCACCGGTCGCCGACGAACGGCCCGAGCTCACCGATACCCGCATTTCGTGGATGGCCTTGCCGCCTCCGCGTGGTGCCGGCGAAGCACGCTCGGCGAGGTGGCGCGACCGCTCGCTGCTGGTGTGGACGATTGCACTCGTGGCGTTTTTCCTAATGCCGGAACCCTGGGTACGCCTGCCGATCTTCGCCGCCATGGACGCTATCCTGCTGCCGCTGGTGCCACGTTTCGGCCCGGTTGGCACCGTCGCGATCATCGCCGTGGTGCTGGCGGTGCTGACGCTCGGACTGCAGCGCCTGCTCACCGACAATGCGCGCCTGACCGAGGCCAAGCGCCGCGCCGCCGCCCTGCGCGCCGAGGCCGAGACCCTGCCCGCCGGCAGCCCGCGCCGCGCCGCGTTGCTCGCGGCGGCAGCGCCGGTGAATGGCCGGGTGACGATGGCGGCGATGGTGCCGCTGGCGGTCACCCTCGGTCCGCTGGTGGTATCGTTCCTCTGGCTGCCCGAGCGCCTCGACCGGCCAGCCTGGAATCCCTTGCGCGGCAGCGTTGCGGCGGTGCAGGTGGTGGTTGCCGGGGATCATCTCGACCCGGTGGTGCTCGCCATCGACCCCGCGTGCACGCTCACCGACATCGCGCCGGCCGAGCAGAGCCTGCCACCGATCCGCGCCACGCTCGAGACCCTGCGCGCCGACTGGCGGCGCTCCGTCGATCTCAGCGATCAGCCATGGCCGGTGCGGGCCGCCGCCCTGCGTAGCGCCGAGAGCTTGCGCGCCGACCTCAATGCCTACCTGGCCACGCCCATCCCCGACCAGACCCTGGCCTGGACGGTGGAGCTTCCCGAGCAGGACGGAGCTTTCCCGCTCTCGGTCCGCAGTGGCACGGAGCGAATCGAGACCCGCCTGGTGGCCGGTCATGGGATATCCCCACCGTCCAAGCTCGACCTCGAGGATGGCCGCGGGCCGATCCAAGCGCTGCTTACCGATGGGTCGCTGCGCACCCTCAGCGTGACCTACAAGCAACTCACCGCCCAACCGGCATTTTGGCAACCCTTCGCCCGATTCGGCTGGCTGTGGGACGCCGGTTGGCTGTGGACGTACCTCATCGTCTACCTGCCCGCCATGCTACTGAGCAAGAAGCTGCTTAAAGTCGCGTGATGGCGGGAGTAGTGGATCTGAGCGCCGGCTCGCCGTGGGAATTCCGGCTGGTGGATAGCGGAGGTCCGAGGCCATGGAGGCGTAGCCTGCCCGCGCTGCTGCGGTCGCAACCTGGGGCGATGCTGCCGCTGCCCTGGCCGATTTCCTGGCGGGCATTCGGCCGCGTCGCCACCGATAACGCCGACATCGGCGATCGTGATCCCGACGAGCGTCAACCGGTGGCGCTGCTCGCCACCCGGCCCGATGCCCTGGAGATCGGCGGCCAGCCGGCGCAGCGGGTCGACCTCACCACCGATGCCAGTGGCGTCATCGACCTGACCCGCTTGTTCGGTCCGCCGCGTAACGGCCGCACCGCCTGGCTCTTCGCCGAATGGGTGAGCGAGGTCGCTGAGGACGTGATGCTGCATGTCGGCGCCGACTGGTGGTTCCAGCTCTTCATCGACGGACAGCCGGTATTCGACACCCTCGCCACCGGTAACCGTTGGATGGTACGCGATACCGCCCATCGCGTGCCGTTGCATCTGGGTGTGGGCCGGCATGTCATCGCCCTGCGGGTGCGCAGTGGCGCGGGCGGCTGGGCCTGCGCGAGTTGCCTCACCACCGTCCCTGCCGATATTCCGGCCGACCTGCATCTGGAAGCGCGTCGCCTGCTCGCCGCATCCATCGGACCGTTCGCCAGCCTGACCCTCGAAGGCGCGCTCGAAGATGCGCCGCTGCTCAACGGGCAGGTCGTGCCGGTGCCATTGCCGGGCATGCGCTATGCGATTATTCCCGGCATCCCGCCGCGCTGTTTGCGGCGCCGGGATAATCGCCTGGAGCGTCGTTGGAGCCCCGGCGAGACCGCTGGCGCCATCCGTGTTGCCCGGCTGCCCGTTTTCACCAACAGCGGCGCCGATCGCTGCGTCGCTGCGGCGGGGCGTCTGCTGGCGATCCGGCCTGCCGGGGTGCGCCTCGACTTCGGACCGATCCTCGGCCACGCCGGCCCGCGCCATGCCAGCGTGTCCTGCCGGAGCACCGCACCATGTCGGATGCGGCTCAGCGTCGCCGGCCGGGAATGGCTTTCGCCCCGGTCGCTGGAGCACCGCTTCACCGTGCGCGGACTGCACCCAGGCAAACGCTACCGGGGCACCATGTGGCCCGAAGGGTCACGGGGCGGGCGGGTGGGCGTAACCCTGCGCACCCTGCCAGCCGGCAACGTCGTCCTGGCGCTGCTCGGCGACGCGAGCCCCAATCCCAAGGTCTACGCCAAGGTCGCGGGTCGCATCCAGGCGGCGCGGCCCGATGCAGCGCTCTACGTGGGCGACGTGGTGCACGATGGCCGCAGCGATCACCACTGGCGCGAGCAATTCTGGGAGCCAGCGCCGCAATTCGCCGCGCAGGTACCGCTCCTCTTCACCCCCGGCAACCACGACGAGGACGCGCCATTGTGGGATCGTCTCTTTTGCCATCCACCCGGCGGTCGACGGTGGAGCGTGCGCATCGGAGCCGCTCGGATGATCGGCATCGACGGTCTGGACGATTGGTCGGCGGCCTCGGCCAATGCACAATGGCTCGATGAGGAACTGACGCGAGCACGCGAACCGTTTATATTCCTCGCCGATCATTACCCTGCCTGGACTTCCACCGCGCATGGAGCGCTCGGCACAGACGGGCGTCCCCTCCAGCGCCCCGTGCGCGAATCGCGCGACGTCATCCTGCCCTTGCTGCAGCGCCACCAGGCCACGGCGATGATCAATGGCCACGCCCATTGCTACGAGCGCAGCGTCATGCCCGACGGATTCACCCTCATCACCACCGGCGGGGCGGGTGGGTTTCTCTACCAACCCATGAGCGGACTCAATCCGAATAGCCGGGTCTTCGCCATGGCCCATCACTGGTGCCGTCTCGATCTCAGCCCTGACGGGGCGTGCCTCACCGCTTTCGACCTGCGCGGCACCGTGCTCGATCGATGTGACTTTCCTCCGCTGCGAAGACGTGGTGCCGGGAATGCGTCCGCCCGTCTCCCGCGTACTCCGGCAAAACGAAGATAAAGTTAAAGTTAAAGTAGTTGAGTTGCCCTTGATATGCCCCTGTCTCAGCTGCCGTGACCAACCTCGCGCCTTCTCGGCCTGAGTTCCTCGAAAGCGATTTCATGCTGCGCACCACCCTTCTGCTTCTCACTGCCACTGCGCTCGCTGCGGTCGATCCGCCAGGCGTCCGATTCCCCGTGTCCGCCGGAGTTCACGATGTGAAGGTGGAGTACGGCGCGAAAGGGGACGGCATCAGCGACGATACCGCGGCGTTCCAAGCGGCGTTCAAGGCGAACTCGAATGGGCACATGAAAACCGTCTATGTGCCCGCCGGCACCTACCTGGTGTCCGATCTGGTGTGGTTCGAGCATTGGATGTTTCTGCAAGGCGAGCACCGCGATCGCACGATCATCAAATTGAAGGACAATGCCGCGGGGTTCCAGGATCCGGCCAAGCCGAAGGCCGTGCTCGGCACCACGAATCCGACCCCAAGCGACAATTGCAGAAATATGGAGTTTTCTGTCCATGTCCTCGACCTCACCGTGGACACTGGCCGCGGCAACCCCGGTGCCAATGGCATCGAGTTCCTCTCCAACAACGGAGGCGGATTGGAGAACGTGGTGGTGCGCAGTGGCGATGGCCAGGGCGTATTCGGCATCGACATGACCCGCCTGGGACCCGGACCGGCCCTGTGCCGGCGGATTGAAATCAAGGGATTTAATTATGGGATCGCCACCTCGGGCAATGCCTTCTGCTCAACCTTCGAAGATATCCGAGTGTCAGGGCAGAAGTTGGCTGGCTGGCTGAACGAAGATCACCCGGTGGCCATCCGCAGGTTGGTGAGCGAGAACACGGTCCCGGCATTGCGCTGCACCGGCCCCAGTAAGCAACGCAAAGGTTCGCCACCGGCCGTGGGTGGGCAGTTCGTGCTCATCGAGGGTTCGCTCAGCGGGGGCGCGAAGAATGCCAGCGCCATCGTGCTTGATGCCGGCAGCATCTATTTGCGTGATGTGAACGTTGCGGGATATGGAAAGACCGTCTCCAGCAAGGGGCGGACGCTTGCCCCGGGAAAAATCGAGGAATTCAGTTCGGAAGCCTGGGATTCCCCCGCTCACGGCAGCTTGCGTCTGCCTATTCTGGAAACCCCGTCACTGCCCTGGGAGGATCCTTCGACCTGGGTGAACGTCATGGACTTCAAGCCGGAACGCCTGACCAAAACCACGCGTAAGCCGACCGACCTGATGTGGACGAAGCCCATCGAAGGCTTCGACGCCACTCTGGCACTGCAACAGGCCATCGATTCCGGCGCGACCACCGTCTACCTGCCCCAAGGCAATTACCTGATCCGTTCGACCATTCATCTCAGGGGCAAACTGAAGGTCCTCCAAGGGTGTGGTTCCACCATCATCGTCGATCGGGCGAGCATGGCGGAGGCGCCTCTGTTTCGCGTGGATGGCGAGGGGAGTGATCCCCTGTTCGTCGACCGCTTCAGCGCCGGCGGCACGGATGGCGGCAAGGACGGCGGGGCATTCGAGCATGCCTCCACCAGGCCCTTGGTCATCCTGCACAGCCGCTGGGCCGGTGTGCGCACGGTCGCCCCCAAGCAAGGCTCACTCGGGCCGCTGTTTGTCGATGATATGTGCGGTTCGCCTTGGCGATTCGAGGTGCCGCAGCAGGTATTTATGCGTCAACTCAATGACGAAGGAAAAGGGCCAAAGATCCGCAATCGCGCCGCCGATCTCTGGATTCTTGGCTTCAAGACCGAGTCCGTATCGACCAATCTTGAACATGCCGGACCACAGGCGCGCAGCGAAATCCTCGGCGGGTTCAGCTTCCCCGCGATCTGGCCACCTGAAGGACCAGCCTTCCAGCAGCCAATGTATGACGTCACCCTCGGCCGATTCTCGACGGTGCAGTGTCTTGAGTGGGCCAATGAGGTCTTGGTGAAAGCCTCGGGTGCTTCGCTTACCGCCAAGCCTGGCCACAAACGGTGGCTATTGTGGTCGAGCGGACCCTAAAGCGGGCCATTCGAGCTTCCACACGAAACAGCGGGGATTCAAGATTTCACCATGGATCCCCGCCCACCGCTCCGAAGTCACGCCAAAGGATCCCGTATCTGCTTCCGGAAGCCCAGGAAGTTTGGCCGGACGGGATAGCTTCTCTGTCACATAATCGCATGATCAAAGGTTAGATCTACGGATAAGCAGCCAGGCTCTCCAGAACCCCATGCCCGCGTCCCACATCGCCCTCCTGCGCATCCATCTCTATGCATCCATCTGGAGCCTCCATGCCGCTGCGTCTCATACTTGCCCTGATCCTGCTCGGCCCGGTCGCGACCGCCGAGGAGTCCGCCTCTGAGATCCTGTGGCCGGCCGATGGCATGGCCATCAACGTCAAGGACTGCGGCGCCAAGGGGGACGGGGTCACCGACGATACTGACGCGCTGAACCAGGCCATGGACCAGGGCGGGGGCAAGATGCGGGTGGTCTACATCCCTGCCGGCACCTACCTGGTGTCGCGGCCGGTGGATTTAGTGCGCGCCTGGACCTACATCCAGGGCGCCGGAGTCGGCCGCACCATCATCAAGCTCAAGGACCACGCGCCGCTCTACCAGGATAAAAACAAGCCCCTGCCGTTGATCGGCTGGAGCGATAAGAACGATCCGACCGGCAAGGCCAAAGTCAGCAACATGGCCTTCGACATCCAGGTCAACGACCTCACGGTGGACAGCGGCACGGGCAATCCGGGCGCGATCGGCTTCCGCTATATCTGCCACAACACCGGCGGCCTCAAGAACGTGGCCATCCGCTCTGGCGATGGCGCCGGCGTGGTCGGCCTTGACATGCGCTATCCCAACCCCGGCCCCTGCCTGATCAAAGGAGTGAGCGTCAGCGGCTTCGATTACGGAATCTGGATTCAGCACAATCTTTACCACACCACCTTCGAGAACATCCGCCTTGAGGACCAGCGCATCGCCGGCTTCCGCAACGTCGGTCATCCCGTCTCGATGCGCAAGCTGATCAGCCGGAACAAGGTGCCGGCGGTGCTGAATGAGGCCAGCGGTGGGCAGATCGTCCTGCTTGATGCCGACCTCAGCGGCGGGGCTGCCGACACGGTCGCGATTAAGAACGTCGGCTCCATGTACCTGCGCAATATCAAGACTGCCGGCTACCAGGCGGTGCTTGAGCACAAGGGCGCCGTGACGCCTGGCGCTGCGCTCACGGAGTGGATGTCGGAGGAGTGGCAGACCCTTAGCCCGAGTCCCAAGAAGAGTCTTCATCTGGCGATCAAGGACACGCCCGAATTGCCCTACGATCCCCTCGACCAGTGGGAGAGCGTGGGCAAGCACGCCGACAAGGTGGTGAACGACGACTGGGGCCCCGCCATCCAGGCGGCCATTGATGCCGGCAAGCGCACCGTCTATTTTCCCGCGAATATTGGCAAACAGGTCAAGGGCGAGGGCCAGGTTATTTTCGTCCGCTCAACGGTGCTGGTGCGGGGCGCGGTGCGGGTCATCCAGGGCTGTGGCGCCCAGATCAACGGCGAGGGCCTAGAGGGCAAGCCGGCCTTCCGCATCGAGAAGGGCACGCCGGACACCGTCTTCTTCGAGAAGTTCACCTGGAAGGGCGGCAACAAGTCACGCCCCAGCATCGAACATGCGGCCCGCACCTTGGTCATCCAGCAGTGCCGCTGGCAGTACGTCGCCAATGCCGCTGGCTGTGGTGACCTCTTCATCGACTGTTGCGGCGGATCGGGCTGGTTCGAGGTGCCGCAGAAAGTCTATCTGCGCGCCCTGAACATGGAGTCCGGCGGCGAGGCGAAGTTGGTCAACAAAGCGGCCGATATCTGGGTGCTGGGCCTGAAGACCGAGGGCGACGCCACCAACATCCATAATCTGGCGGGCGGCAGGGTCGAGGTGCTTGGCGGGGCCATCTATCCGGCAGGTGGCAAGCTGGACCGTGTGCCTGCCTTCATCAATGAGGGCGGCGCCATGTCCGTGATCAGCACCGGCTTCTACCCGAACAAGGTCGCCTTCAAAGAGGTGATGAATGGGCAGGAGAAGACCCTTCCCGACAAGGGCCGCTTCATGAACTACACCTGCGATCCGCGCGCCAAACCCTGAGCGGACCCCTCACGGAGGACGAGAGTAGGAGCAGCACGGACGCTGAACGGGGTCACCGAACCTTTACGATGAAGGTGCGGCCTCTGGCTTTGCGCTTGGCGGTGTGCAGGAAGCTGCGACCACCTGTTGTTCGCGACGGAGGGTCGCTCCGTCGCGAACATCAGGCGCCTGCAGGTTATGTCGAAGAAGTAACGATAGAGTCGTGCCGGTTCTTGGCCAATCCGGGATGCGACCGTGTCAGGAGCTCTTACGGGAAGCTCGCAGACGCACCCTTGGAGCTCAGAAAGCTCGGAGCCCAGGGATCAGCCAGCCAGCGGTGGCGGGACGCAGCTTTCGCCGTGGATCAGTTCGTGGAGGACGGCTTCCGAAGTGAATCGATTGCCTGCTTCGGCTATCCGTTCGACGAGCCGAGTGACGCTGCGCACGCCGATCTGCATTAACGGAATCCGCAGAGTGGTGATATCGAGGCCGAAACCGCGGGTGGGTTGGTCGCTGAAAGTGACCACCGACAGATCCCGGGGAAGGGAGAGCCCGAGTCGGATGGCCGCGGTCAGCACCGTGTCGGCCTCGCCGCCGCTGTAGGTTAGTACGGCGGTAGGGCGGTCGGCTGCCGATAGGCTGCGCATAGCGGCAGCGAATGCGCTGCGCTGGTCGTCGCCTTCACCAGCCTCGCGGACGAAAGCGCGAATAGGCTGCAGGCCCGCAGCCTGCATCTCATCGTGAAATCCACCCAGCCGTTCTCCCACGCTGAAGTGCCCTGCGGAAGTATCCGCTGACGACCAGGCGTGATGAGCGTAGGCGAGTCGGCGGTGACCGAGCGCGAGCAGGTGACGGGTGCCGATGCGCGCCGCAGTGCGCTCATCCGGGTAGATGGCGTCGAAAGGACGCTGGTCATTGACCCACACGGTGGGTATACGGAGCTGGACGATGATCTCTTCCAGCTCCGGCGGAACGGATTCGTTCAAGGTGACCAACAGCCCATCGCTGGTCAATTCACGCAACAGCATCGGGGCGGCAGTGGCGAATTCGGTCATCGATTCGGGAAGGTGGGCCACCAGCATGCGCAGGTGGCGTTCCTCCAGCGCGCGCATGACGCCGTCGAGTAGCGGGCCAGGGATATGGTTGATGCCCCAACGTGAACCAAGCACCAGGGCCACCGTCGAGAAGCTGCCCATCTTGATCGATCGCGCTGCCGCATTTGCTCGATATCCCATACGCATTGCGGCTTCAGTGATCTCCCTCACTCGATCCGGAGAAATTCGCGCACTCGAGCCGCGTCCACTCAGCGCATAGGATACGGCCGAGGTGCTGGTGCCTACCGCTTCGGCAATGTCCTTCAGTCTGACCATACCTTGTCGTGCCATGACGGGAGTACAGGCGTCTACGGCAAGAGATCAAACGATATTGCCGCGATTTATCCCCACGTAGCAGGTTGGTCTGGCCTTGGCCCACATCACGTCGACGCTCCTGCGCCCCCGACTCAGCGCTATCCGAGCAGGAAGTCTGCTTCGGCGGCGAACAGATCTTCGATCATCATGGCAATCTCCGTCGGCCAGGAGACTGCTGCGGTAGGGCCCTCCACCATCGCGACCCGGGCAGCCAGTACGCCATCGAAGACTGCCGCCAGGCCCCGGCCGTCGCCAGATCACCGCCAGCATGAGCCGCCACGGCAACTGCTCCGATGAGTCCCCGCCCCAGACGCTGGACTCGCTCGCTCGCCGGGCCGCCTCAGGCGCGCAGGGTGGCCAAACCGGCGGGGGGGATGTCCAGGTGCAGGACGCCGGCCGGCATGGCCAGGCGCTGCCTGCTGACCTGCGCACCGGTGCAGTCGCTCACCGTCACCTCGCGGACTCCGGCATCTTCGGCGAGCTGCACGACCACCCCGCGCTGCAAGGTGCCATTGATGATCAGAGCATCCGCCGGCAGCGCCTGCGCGATCGATATGCACGCGGCGCGGCCATAGACGGCGGCGGCCAGCTTGGCGGAACTGCGGGCGATGACCACGGGATAGAGCAGTTCTGGCGCCTGGGGCATGAACTCCCCGTCGAGCAGCACGTCGCGGTAGGCGCGCCAGGTGCGCAGGTAGTGGTCCATCATGGCCAGATGGTCCGCAGGCAACTGGTCGAGCAGCATCGAGATCTGGGGAACGGCGAAGAAGGTGTGCGCGAAGAATAGGGCAGCGCTTTCCACCGGATCGCGCAGATTCCACATGAACGGATCGGCATGCACCGCCGTGGCCCGGGACAGCAGCCGCAGATCGACGGTGCGGATACGATTGCCGGCGATGTCGTTGGGGACATCGACAGAGCGGAACATGTTGCCGCAGGCCCGCATGTGCGGCCCGGTATAGGCCTGGCGGAATTCGATCATGAGATCGGGGCGGATGGCCCGCAGCCGGGTCATGACCTCCAGCAGCAGATGCTGGGCGTCGGCGGGCACCGGGTCGAGGGGGCCGGTGACGCTGATGTCGCTCGTGGCGCTGTCGTCGATGGTGATGCGCACGCCACGGGTGAAGGCGGTGATGCGCATCAGCTCGAAGAGGTTCTGGGCCTGCTCGGGGCTGAGGCCGGTCAGGCTCGGGGTGGCGCCAGCGGCGAAGCCGAGGCGCTCTGGCTCAAAGCTGTAGCGGCGCATAGCCGGGTCAAAGGCCAGGCGGCGCTTGAAGCTCACCACCGTGGGCTTGGGCGCGGTGGGGATCTGGTAGTTGATGAAGGCTTGGCCGGCCGCCGAGATGGCGGCGATCATCACCTCCTCCTTCTCCAGGTGGAAGCCGTTCCGTCCCGAGCGCTGAATCAGCTCCTCGGGGGTATTCGTGCAGAAGAAGCCGTAGAAGAAGATGCCGCTGTAATTCTGCCATGAGGCGGCGGCGGCGATGGTCCAAGGATATTCGGCGCGGTAGGGGGTGAAGCCGCCGATAAGATTGATCTCGTAGGCCACCACCGGCTTGCCCACCGGGCGCAGGTAGTGCATGTCCTTGGCGTGGTAGGCGCGGTAGACGGTGGGATCAAGAGGATAGCGCGGGTGCTCCCTCCAGCCCGAGCCGCCTGGGCTGTGGACCGCGCCCGTCTGGTAGCAGCCGGCGCTTACCAGGGAGCCCTTGTCGATGCGGGCGAAGTCGGCGAGGTGGGGAACCATCTCGGTGTTGCGGTTCATCGCCGTGACCGCCACGCCGCGCTTGGGATCGGAGGCCTTGCTGCGGATGAAGGTCTCGTAGCGGTCGTAGTAGGTGTCCATCAGCTCGACCGCGAACTGGGTGAGGTCCTGGATGCGGACGCGGCCATAGGATGTGCGCTGCGCGTCCCGCCAGTCGGCGCGGATGTTTTGCTGTTCAAGCGCCTCGCCCTGGTCGAGTCCGCCCCAGGCCTTTTGGAGGGCGCCCGTATCCGCATAGCGGGCCTTGAGCCAGGTATTGAAACGCGCCTGGAGCTTGGCCTGGAAGTAGGGCGGCCATTTCTCGATGCCGTCGCCGCTCTGGAAGCAGCGCACCGGGCTGACCAGCGACCACAGGAAGCCGTCTTCGTTGTTGAGATCCCAGCAGACGTAGTTGTTCTCGTCCGCGTTGCGGGTGCCGGTGTACAGGTTGACGTGATCGAGGAAGCGCCCGACCTCGCGGAAGAGGATGGCCTGCATGCGTTCATCCAGGTAGACCGCGCCGACGATGCCAAAAGACTTGTTCCACTGGGTGAAGTGCAGCGACCGCACGGCCTTCAACCAGGCCTGGCGGTCCTCTTCGCCGGCCTCGATCACATCCTTCTTCTCGACCTCTTCGACTTGGCTCTGGTTGATGCCGTGGAGCGACACCAGGGGCGTCATGTAGATGCCGATGCCTCTGCGGCGCAGCTCGGCCCGCAGGTGGTCGACGCCATCGATCTCGCTGTTGTCGCCCATGGTATAGGTGCCGTAGTCGGGGCCGCACCACAGGCGGATGGCGTTGAAACCGAAGGCCTGCAGGCGTTCGGTGACGGGGCCGATCATCTTGTGGTCGTGGAAGGCGTTGACGTTGACACCCCAAAAGCGGATGGGTGTGCCGCCGCGGGTGAAGTCCTCGCCCTTGGGGATGACCGGCAGGAGCTCAGGCAGCTCGGTGGTGGCGGCGCCGGCGGAGGTGACGATGACGAGCATGAGGACGAAAGCGTTGGTGATGCGCATGGATGGTCCGTGTTGGGGGTGAGGGGGCTAGCAAACGAGCCTCTTGCTCAACCCCCTCATAGGTTCATTCAAGCGTGAGCGTGCTATGCCGCGGCAGTTCGGCTGACACCCTCAGCGCCTTGGTCGTCGTCGTGCCATTAGAACGCTTCAACGTCACTGTATAGTTTCCAGGCTCCCGCAGGGTCACATTCAGTGGACCGCCGCTCCAGCTGCCGGCCACTGAGTTGGTGCCTAGCCGGCGCAGGGTCGAGACGCGTCCCTTGTCGTCGGTCACGATGACGGTGGCGCCGACTGTTCCGAGCGAGCCTGAGATGGAGAGGGTGATGATATGCGCCTGACCCAGCTTCGCCAAATAGACGGCGGCGCCTTTCTGCAGATCCTTGCGATCATCCAAAGCAGCGTTCAGCACAATACTCACGGTACCATCGCTACCGCCGAGGAGCAGGTCGTTGGCTCCATCCCCATCGATATCTCCGGCAGCGACGCCCCAAGAGCCGGTTTTGTACGCAGGCCCAGGGAAGACCTCGGTGTATTTCGCCGGTCGCATGAATGAACCCGCCGTGCGATTTAAGAGGTAGACGTCTTCTGAGCCTTCAGAGCCGGAGGCGGTATAGAGATCGACCACTCCATCAGCGTTCAGGTCCTCGGCCATTGTCCACAATTGGCGGCCGGATGGCTCGGAGGTTTCGTTGCCGAAGCCGATCAGATCTTCCAACGTGCCGGTCCGCTCGGCGAGCAGCGAGTATCCGGCGTGACGTGGTATCAACAGGCTGATGGCATCACTACGCCAGATCGGACCGAAGGCCGCGCCGCCAGAACGTTGGCCATCAGACGCGACTTTGATTCCCTGGTCCAAGGAATGGGAACGGGGTTGGAAAACGCCGGCCGCGTCTCGGGTCAGCAACAGGCCCGGGCCGACCGCGTAGAACAGATCAGTGCGGCCGTCACCATCCCAATCACCGCTGGCCACCATCCCATCTTGGCCCGATCCACAGGCGGGCAGATCTAGGCCGAATTGGGTGGTGGCGTCGCGGAACGGTGCACCCGCTTTGCCAGGATTGAGGTAAACACGCACGCCGTTGGTCGTTGCCGCCAGCACGTCTGGCAAGCCATCGCCATCGAATTCCTCAAAGGTGGCAGTGATTAGACCCGGGATGGCAGGCACCCGTTCATTCTTTTCGTAGAACTGATCCGACCGTTGCCAGAGCACTCCATCAAGCAGGAGAGCCGGATGGCCATCGCCATCGATATCAGCCACGGCGATTGAGGAGCTTGGTGTATCCGTGAGCTGGAGAGCGGCGGTGACATCATCGAAGTGCAGATTCTCGCGTTGCAACCACACCCGTGCGCCAGTGGCCGAAGTTACGATGGCATCGAGTTTTCCATCGCCATTGAGGTCAGCCAACGCCACCCCGCGTGCGGGACCGCTGAGTTTGGCCAAGACTTGGTCCTGGTGGAAACGGCAATAGGGCCGACTGGGAAAATAATCTTTTCCCTCAGCGATCTCAGCCACCAGCTCACCGAGTCGTACGGGATCGCCGTTGAAGATTCCATACATGGTGTTGTTATCCTCGACCGTGTCCCACGTCCAGGCCCCTGGATGGGCCTTATCGGCCACGGCTCCCTTCTGCCAGGTGCCGGTATAAAATAAGAGCTCGTTGGTATACCCCTTTCGTTTCTTGCCCTGGAAGGCCACCAGCATCTGTCCCTTACTCAGCGAGAAAAACCCGGAGGAGGCTGTGGGGGCGACATCAATGGTGATCAAGGTTGGGGCGAAACTGCCCTGGTACACCTTCTCCACAGCGACCTCGAGGCGGTTAGCATTGAGATCGAGCGAGGTGACTCGCCCCACCAGAATCACGTCGTAAAGCTTGGCCAGATCCGCGGGCTGGAGTGAAGGATTAATCACCATTGTGACCGCTGGAATGAGAAGAAGTAAAAAGACATACGATTGCATCATACAGACTCCGGCGCGGACGGGGTTGAGAGGAGATTCTTCGCTGGCTAGCGAACTCCTCGGGGATCATTCGATCACGAGTTTAGTCATCAAGGGCTGGGAAGGGTTGATGGTCAGGGTCCAGCGCTGCGGTCTCTGGGAACGCGTACATGGCATGGATCATGAGGGGAATGATACGGCAGCACGGTATACCCTTTTGAGTTAGCCTTCTCAGATTGCATTCACGATCAATCCATTAAGCATACAACGCACTTCGGGTGTTACAGTGACCGATCCCCAACGCGTGCCCAGCCTTCCAGTCACCCGGGACGCCACGGCCGGCCATTCGCTCTGCCCAGGCTTTTGCCTCGTCCTTCTCCGCAGCGTACTCTTAGAAAGGCGCACATGCATCGATTCTTACTTACGATCACACTCGCGATTCTCGCACTTGTCCTTCTCGCGCGCGATGGTGCAGCAGCAGACAGTGCCCCCATCGTCTTTCCCGCTGACGCGGTGGTGGTCAACGTCAAGGATGCGGGCGTCAAGGGCGACGGGGTCAGTGACGACACCGCCGCCCTCAATGCCGTCTTCAAGAAATACTGCGGCAGGATGGGCATCATCTACATCCCGGCCGGCACCTACTTGGTCTCTGGCCCCCTGGGCGGCAATGGCATCTTCATGCGCTGGACCTATATCCAGGGTGCCGGCCGCGATCTGACCATCATCAAGCTTAAGGACCGCAGCTCCGGCTATCAGGAGCCTGCCAATCCCCTGTGGCTCCTCAGTGTCACCCCGGACAAGGCCCCCGGCCCCTGGGTCAGCGGCAAGGACACGCTCTGTAACGAGGCGTTCGACATCCAGATCAACGACCTGACCCTCGATACTGGCTCCGGCAATCCCGGAGCCGTCGGCTTGCATTACATCTGCAGCAACACCGGCGGCATCAAGAACGTCACCATCCGCTCCGGCGATGGTCAGGGGGTGATCGGCCTGGATATGAAACATTACGGCCAAGGGCCAAGTCTGGTCAAAGGGGTCACGGTGATCGGCTTTGATTGCGGACTGTGGACCAAACGTGAGCTCTATCAGAACGTTTTTGAAGACATCCGACTTGAGAACCAGCGCGTCGTCGGCCTACTCAACCAGGGCCTGCCGGTCTCCATCCGCAAGCTGGTGAGCAAGAACAAGGTGCAGGCGATCAGGAATGAGGGTGGCCAGATGGTGCTGGTGGACGCCGACCTCTCGGGGGGCGATCCGGCCACGGCGGCGATCATGAACGGCGCTTCCATGTACCTGAGCAACTGCAGCGCCAAGGGCTACAAGGCCCTGCTTGAGAACAAGGGGACCCTGGTCCAGGGCAGTGTCATCAAGGAATGGTTCTCGGACGAGTGGCAAACCCTCTTCCCCACGGCCAAGCGTTCGCTTGGTCTGCCGGTCAAAGAGACCCCGGACCTGCCGTACGAACCGCTGACGTCCTGGGAGAGCGTCGGCGCCCATGCCGCCAAGGTGGTGAATGGCGATTGGGGCCCGGCCATCCAGGCCGCCATCGACAGCGGCAAGTCCACCGTCTACTTCCCCAGGGGCAAGGTGAGCGGCTACACCATCCGCACACCGGTGATCGTGCGGGGCGCGGTACGGGTCATGCAAGGCTGCGGGAACGTGATCAAGCCGGACCTCCAGGCCCTGGCCGGCAAGCCGGCCATCCGCATCGAAGCGGGCAAACCGGACACGGTCTTCTTCGAGAAGTTCACCTTCGAAGGCAAGGGGACGCACATCGAACAGGCGGCCCGCATCCTGGTGGTACAGCAGAGCCGCTGGCTGCGCACCGCCAACGCGGCCGGCTGCGGCGACCTCTTTGTCGACTGCTGGGGCGGCACCGGCATCTTCACCGTCCCGCAGCAGGTCTTCGTGCGCTCGCTCAATATGGAGACCAGCGGCGATGAGCCGATGCTGGTGAACGCCGCCGCCGACATTTGGATCCTTGGTCTCAAGACCGAAGGCAGCTCCACCAACCTGCACAACAAGGCCAAGGGCCGGGTCGAGATCCTGGGCGGGCTGGTTTATCCCGCCAACACGGACCCCAAGTTGGGACGCCTGCCTGCTTTCCTCAACGAAGGCGGGGCCTTCTCGGTCATCACCTGCACCATGTGGGGGCACAAGAACGCCGTCCAGGATACCGTGGGCGGGACCACCAAGACCCAGGCGGATTCCGGACGCTACTGGAACTATGTTTACCTGCCGGGCACCAAGCCGTGATGATGCTGGCAGGCACGCTTTCTCGATCTGCACCGGTAGGACTACGCTCAATGAGGGTAGGTGAACGCAGCGCAGCTGCCCTTGGGCCGGCACCTGCTCTCATGTAACGCCCACTCCTGGAGTTTGCCTAAAAATACCGGGGTAAAATGTGCTTTTTGACTTACGATTCTTTCACAGGACATAAGTCGAGTCCGACTCGAGTCACACCAAAGTAGTTTTATCACTGCTGTCCAACTAAGCGGACGTAATTTCACATAAACGTACGTATTTCACCGAGCGATAAACACGGTAGAGTCTGAATCGATTTCAAATGAGGACATCGCCACGGGGAAGCGAAATAACCGAAGTACGAGGATTGTTGCACCTTATGGATATCACCGCCACCGTGGTCACGTGCGATGCCGCTCATACGAATAACGAAACGGCGACGGTGATCGTCGAAAAAAAGGGCTCTCCGTGCTTGCCCTTCAAGGAAATCAACCTCGCCTTTTGGCTGCCGCCACGCGCGCGTTTGCCCAAAACACGTCTTTAGCAACGCATACGACCTGGAACCACGGACACGGACGTGAAGATCGGCGGACCATCTCTGCGATCAC
>Ga0209490_10000867_pt1 | contig 30037 bp, 16 predicted proteins | sample MAT06_FD_187209 | JGI IMG/M metagenome (GOLD analysis project Ga0209490, IMG submission 187209) | Freshwater microbial communities from Lake Fryxell liftoff mats and glacier meltwater in Antarctica - MAT-06 (SPAdes) (version 2) | ecosystem: Environmental > Aquatic > Freshwater > Ice > Liftoff...
CCACTTTAAAACAAAACATCACCGGCAACTTCTCTAAAGGGGCGCAGGCTACTTTTTTATCCACTTACGATCAGTTGAAGATCGAAGGTAAGATCGAAGGTAAAGTGGCTTTTGTGAGCAATAATGTGGTGGATTAAATTAAATAATCTCCATCTTCTTCATCAAAAAAGTAGCGCTTTTATTTTTGCAAATACCGGGCCTAAGTTGGTAATCAAACACGAGTTCATCGTGAATAATTTCCACTTCAAAGCACTGATTGGATAGGATATCGGGGTGCTTATCCGTCGTGTGGCATACCTCCAGATCATGGGTAGCAATGGCTCCTATGGTCTGGAGGGCAATGACTTTTTCAATGACTCCGATGGTGCCGCTGCGTTTGTCATCGGAGTTGGTTCCTCGAAGAATTTCATCTAATAGGACAAAGGACCTCCGGTGGCTTGCCTGTTGAATGATGTATTGCAGGCGTTTTACTTCGGCAAAAAAGTACGATTCGCTGTCGGCTAAGGAGTCGGATTGGCGCATGGAAACCAAAACAGGAAGCGGGTGTACTCGTGCAGCCCGGGCGCACACGGGCGCACCGATGCCAGCCAATACCATGTTGATCCCCAACGTGCGCAAAAAGGTGCTTTTGCCGGACATATTGGAGCCGGTCAGGATCAAAAACCGATGATCGTTGAAAGCAATATCGTTGCGCACGTTTTTGGTGCGCGGAATCAACGGATGCCCCAGGGCTTCAAAGGAAATTTCATACTGTTCATTCAGGGTCGGATAGGTGAAATCCGGATTGTTATGTGCCAGATTGGCAAGGCTGTTCAGCGCTTCTATGGCACCGAGTACTTCCATCCATTGCGCTACCTGCGGAGCGTGCGCTTTTTTCCACTGCAACAAGGTGCGATAAACGTGCAGGTGATACAGCAAAAAGCCGTTGAGCAGAACTGCCCCAAAGGCATTGTTCAGGTTATCCAAATTGGAAAACAGCACCGAAAGTTTTTTAATTTCAAGGCTGGCGGCACCGTTAGCGCTGCGCAATTTGCTTTTCAGTTCGTTGAGCCGTACACTGTTAAACGACTCGTTTTCAATTTTCTCTAAAAGGATGCCGTATTTTTTAATAATATCGTGCACTTTATCGGCCGCGATATTTTCGGCCCTGATTTTTTTTGCCTGACTAAAAAGCACCAACAGATTGATTGGGAATAGTTTGAAAGCCAGGTCACTGTAAAAAGTATCTTGTGTAAAGCCATAGAACCCGAGCACTGTGAGCAATACGACCGGGAGTGCGAAAGCGGCTATAGTCAGCCATCCGGGTATCGTGCTAACCGGAGATTTTGACCAGCGGATCAGTTGTTCATACACGGTTTTATTATCGCCGGTCATTTTCCCAATGGCCTGCGTCTCTTGCCGCCAGTGGATTTTACCACTCAATTCCTGTATAGCAGCCTGATTTGCGTTTATTTCTTCCGAGGGAAGCAAGGTCAACAGCAACTCCGCAAAGGAGGTGCGGCCAACGTGGGTAGCTGTTCGGTTTAGGTGCTGATACAAGGATTGATGACCAAAAATATCTAAGTCATTGGCGTAAGCGTGGGCCGGATGATTAAATTCCACGCCGTTTTCAAATGGAATCCCCCGCTGCTGCAGATAAGTCAATTCATTTTTATTGACGATAACGAGCGTTTCTGCCAACTTCTTTTTCCAATCCAATCGTTGGTGGATGGCCATACAAACCGCAAAAACAATGGCTGCGGCAAAAATGCCGCAGAGCCATAAACCGTTATCGGTTTTAAGATACGTGTACAGGCTCCCCAAAAATAGCAGTGCTATGAGAAGGCGAATTGCGCTGACAAGGTTGTAGCGGTTTTTCAGGCGGTTCCAAAGCGCCTGATGCTGTTCGAGGATAGTGTCATATAGTTGGAAAACTGGAGTATTCATAAAATGTGGATAAAAAGAAAAAGCCGCCAAAACTCTTACGAGTCTTGACGGCTAATAAACCCCAAAAAACCAAATGAAAACTGGGACAAAGATACGGTTGTGTTTCATGAAAAGTCAAGTTTTTTACAAAAAAAAATGTTAATAAAAATTAAATTTTTTACAAAATATTGATTTTCAATAATTTGCGGGCGAAAATATTTTCGGAAATCGGGGATTTCCGGGAATATTTGGCTGTTCACGGGCAGTTTTTGGGGCCGTCAGGTTATTGGGCTGCCGGGGATTAACGCAAAAAGATGGTTGTCTGACCCAAAAATGATCTACCTTAAAGGACTAACTTATTATTTACTCGTTCCTTAGTGCAGCCATACGGCAATTTAACCATACCGTAATTCAACCATGCTTCGCCATTTCTCTAAACCACAACAGGTAAAACAAGTAAAACGTGACGCCAATGGAAGTCTCCAAAGTATATTCTACCAGAAAGGAGACAAAAATAACAAATTGAAAAGCGGCAAAAAGGTAGAATTTTCGGTTGTTTTTTTCAAAAATAGGTACAAACCAGGCTAAGAGTGCCGTCAACAGGCCCAACAGACCCGTGCTGGCGAGGATGTAAATAAATTGATTGTGTGGCAGTTTAGGCTCAATGGTATAATGCGGAAACCGGTCATTTGCTACGCGTTGAATTTCCATTGGCAGATCGCCGGCCCCCACTCCGATAATGGGTGCTTCACGCCACAGTTGCCATCCGGCGGTGAGTGACACCCATCGTTCTGCATCCGAATAATCGTCGCCTATGTCTGACTTGTATTGTTCCCAGTCGTGCAGCATATATTGCACTCGGGTTTGAAGGCTGGGAATTGTTTTAAGGGCCATTACCGGTATGGCCGCTATGGCTATAATGGCTACTGTACCCAATTTCCAACGGCGCGTTCGCCACACAAAACGGCAAATGGTATAGAATAGGGCTACATACAGCGCAGCCATGCCGCTTCGAACGGTCAAAATATGCAAAAATGCAAATAAAAATAAGATAGCGAGACCCAATGTCTTGCGTTCCCAAGGGTATCTCCACGTAAAATGTTGCACCCAAAGCCAGCCGCCAGAGAGCAGTGCTGTCACTAAAATCAGGTTGAAGCGAATGTGATGACGCGGAACCGGGATTGGGTGTCCCTGTGCCAGCCCTTCGAGAATGTTTTCATAATCCAGCAGATAATTGATGCCGACACCGATACAAAACAACACCATCACCCAAACTAAGCCATACAGAAGCATACACTGCTGGCGGCGGGACAGGCGGGGTAAATTGGCGAATGCCCAAGGCAATACAAAAAAGGGTATTCGTACCCGTGTGCGTACCCACCAATAATTACTGTCAATAGACCACCAATAGCTGATGGCCGGAATGATGAGCAATAATGACAGTAGCCACAATGCCGGAAGGTGAAAATAACGGGAGAAGGCCATTTTTAAGCCTTGCCACCAAGCCACAAACGAATTGATTTGTGTTGCTCTCCCAGCCACCACTGCCGTTGCTGCTGATTCCCACAAAGCGGTAAAAACCAATCCCCACATCCCTATAGAAAGGAGGAAAGGAGAGAAAATCATGCTCAAAGCCACTAAGGCAGCAAAAAAAAGCGTACACTGCCGACGCCATTCAGCGGCATCCCAAGTGTTATAGAAACTAAAATCCAAATTTGAAAATTTTGGCAAAGGTAATTAAGTAATGATGAATTATAAATGATGAAGGATGAATTTTTCAAAACCCTGTCAATCAGTCACTTGATACGCATCAAAATAGCCCTGCTGCTCATTTATTTGCTCCGCCTACTGCAATAAGTTATTATTTACTGATACCTTATACACTTTTATGGTAAACTTACCTACTTTTGTGCGGTTAAGGAATGAGTAAATAATAATTTAACCATTTTAGGTGACCCTTTTAGTGCCATACTACCCATCTTTTTGCTTAAATAGTGCTATTATTAGCGCAAAAAGATAGTTGTCTGACCCAAAAATGATCAACCTGAAATGATCAACTTATTATTTACTCGTTCCCAAGAAACGAGTAAATAGAAAAACAATTACATGAAAATTATCAGGACTGCATTTTTTGGAATATTGTTATTAAACGCCTGTATAACGGAAACACCCCGTCGGGAATCCGATATGCAAGGCATGACACGTGAACACAATGGCACACCTGTCAGTTCAAATACTCCGGCACCACTTCCTTCCACTGGTCCCGGCAATTTTGAAAACTTAGTGGACGATTTTGAAAACAAAGATCGGGGCATCTGGCAAAAACCTGATTTGGTTATTTCTCTGCTCGGCAATCTCGAAGGAAAAACCGTAGCCGATATTGGTGCGGGAACAGGTTATTTTACCTTTCGACTCGTTCCCAAAGCGAAAAAAGTGATTGGTATTGATATTGACCGCCGTTTCATCCTCTTCATGGACAGTATAAAAGCAAAACTTCCGGAATCCTACCGCAACCGTTTTGAAAGCAGATTAGCCAAATATGATGACCCGCTGCTGGCACCTGAAGAAGCCGACGCGGTGATGATCGTCAACACGTATGGGTATATGGAGCATCGGGTGCAGTATCTAAAAACCCTGTATAAAGGTATGTCGCCCGGTGCACGCTTATTGGTGATTGATTTTAAAAAAAACAACCTGCCAATCGGGCCGCCGGAAGCCTATAAGGTAGCTTTGCGGGAGGTGGAATCCGAAATGACAAGTGCCGGTTTCTTAATTGAAAGAATGGACAACAAATCACTTGATTATCAATACATTATAATAGCAAATAAACCAGAATAGCGTTGAATGCAGTTTTTTTTCTCCATTTGGGGTTAATGATTTTATCTTGGACGCTGCCATTTTTGATTGACTGGCGTTTAGCCTGGGTTGTTTATGGTATCGTGCTATTGCAATTTTGGGTGTTTGGTCGCTGCCTCATGAACAAAGGCCATGCAATTGACGACATTCACAGCGATGAAACTTTTTATTCCCACCTGCTTGAACGTGCAGGAATATATTTTCCACGCAGTAAAGTCAAGCGATTTGTGCGTTTATGGCTCCTGCTGGGTCTTTCATTTATTGCCTGGCTGTGGCAGTATTACTGGGGAATGAAACCTTTGTTGATTCGTTGGTTTGTTGTGCCGCATTAACCAAACAATTCCGCCATATAACCATATAACCATTGATATGAATTTTTTCAGTATAAAACAAATTACTTGTACTTTTTTTCTATTAATTTCGGTTTTTGTATACGCTCAAAAAAGCAATTCTGTCAATGAAGACAACCAAAAATCGGAAACCTATCTGACCATTACGACAGACGCAGGAGAAACGACAGACGAATTATTGGAACGCTATTGTTTGAGTGGTAAAGACTGTAATGAGGCACATTTTTGTACCATTAATCGCCTGAAAAAAGGTTCCCTGCTCAAATCAGGTAAGGAATATCTGTTGCCCATTCTGATTATGCCTTACAACGGGAAAAGCATTCGTACCAGTACTAAAGTGGAAGACTGGCGCACAGCCAAGCGCATTGAATCGTTCAACCGTGAAGCACAACGCAGGAATTTGCGGGTGGATGACTTTGTGGAAAGCGGCGAACTGTGGGTGCCCTGGCACGAGCTCCATTGCGCAGAAGCAGAAAAAACACCGGAAAAGAAGAAAACACCGGCCCTGGTTGCGGCAAAATTTAATGCAACCCGCTTAGCCAAAATCCCGCAAGAGCCGATGGCCGGGGGAAAAGATTCCAGGGTTTTCCCCTTATACGGGCCCGCTTATCAAAAAACACCGCTGCTCAACCAACGCCTCAAAAACAAAGTATTTTACATCGTTTCCGGTCATGGCGGCCCCGATGTAGGTGCGCAGGGGTACAGAAACAATAAAACACTTTGTGAAGATGAGTATGCCTACGATGTGGCACTGCGCCTGCATCGGCTCCTCATCAGTTATGGCGCATCCGCCTACATGATTGTGCGCGACCCCAACGACGGCATCCGCGATGAAGCATTTTTAGCCTGCGATAAAGATGAAGTGGCTTGGGGAAAGTTAGAAATTCCGCTGGCGCAAAAGGAACGCCTGCAACAACGGTGTGATATTATTAATGATTTTACCGAAAAATACCTGAAAGCGGGCATCGCTGATCAGACATTTGTGGAAATACACGTAGATTCTCGCAGCCAACACGCGAGAACCGATGTTTTTTTCTACTTTCGCCCTGAAAGCAGCGAAAGCGAACAATTAGCCCGGTACATTCAACGGGTTTTTAGTCAAAAATACCAGCAGGCACAAGGCGGACGACAATTTGAAGGCACAGTAAACCCGCGTTACCTGTATATGCTTAGGGAGACGATTGTACCCAAAGCAGTCTACATAGAATTGGGCAATATCCGCAACGACTGGGATCAACAGCGTTTGGTCATCCGCAACAACCGTCAGGCATTAGCCAATTGGATTTGCGATGGCCTGATGATTAAATAGTCCTCCGGCAGACAGTGGGCTACTTACTTGACTAACGCTTTAATTTGTTCTTCCAATTCTAATTCGTCGCCCGGCGTATAACCGACGTGTTCAAAAACGATGTTGCCATTTTGATCAATCAACAAGGTAAAAGGCACCGAAGCAGCGTTGACGGCTTGATGAAATGCCTTATTGGAATCCAAAAGAATTCGGTATTCCCACCCCTTTTCTGCCACCATTGCCGGAATTTTTGCGGCGGTTCGTGCGTCGTCAATGCTGATGGCTACCAACTCTACACCATATTTTTCCTGCCATTCTCCATAATAATCTTTGATGGCATCCAGCTCCTTTTTGCAGGGAGAACACCAGGTAGCCCAAAAACTCACCACCGTGATTTTGCCGGATTTGCCCAAGTCGTGTGCCTGTATATTTTGGCCTTCCAACGTTTTTACAACCGCTTCAGGTATGGTTTTTTGAGCGGTTATGCTCCCTGCTACACACAGCAGCAACAGTAAAATAATGATTTTTTGCATAAAATTAAGTAGTTAAGTAGTGCACGGAAATGAATTAATTTGCCGATAAGTGGTTATGAGTTATAAATGCATGAATTATAAATGCATGAATTATAAATTCCACAACTATTTAATTGTGTGATTTTTGCATAAATTTATAACCGCGTTTATTTCAACATACCCACCGACAAAAGTACTGCATCCGATTTTTCAGGGAATACTCAAAACTGTTTTAAAAAATCTTCATTGTCCGAAAAGGCATTTATAACGATAAATTAACACATTTCGTCTCCTCTCTTATCTCTCATCTCTCCTCTCAACTCTCCTCTCTCCACAAACAGCTCTTTTGGATACGCACCCGCTTCCACTAATTCAGCCAAAGCCCCCTGTACGGTTTCTTTATCTGCCGGGTAGGTAACACCGTACCATTGACTGCTGCTGTTGAGTACTTTTAGTTCGATTTTTTTAGCGTCCAGCAAATTATTCAGCACTTTGGGAATGTAAAATTCTGCACGCGGATTATCCCGATTTTCCAGCACAAAATCGCGAAACTGGTGTTCAATCTCCGGCATAACGGCAGGATGCATCGCCCAAAAATTCATGGATACCGGCGTGTCGTCCGGCACAAAATGCGGCGCGCCGTTGTCCGGGAAACAGATGCCCTGCGGCAACCGCTCAATGTTAAGGCGTTCGGTTACGTCCGTCAGATAACCCGCTGCACTAACGGTACACACCCCTCGTGCTACGGTGCCGTTTTCGGAAAGGGTGTTGCCCAATTGATAGGCCACCATGCCATACAGGGCGGGTGTACAGTCATTTCTGAGGAAATCGCCAATTTGCTGAAAGGCTTCTGCTCCGTAAAAATCATCGGCATTGATGGCGACAAACGGCCCGTTAATGTGCGCTTTAGCCGATAATATGGCGTGTGCAGTGCCCCAGGGTTTCGTGCGTTCAGGCTTTTCGGCCAGCCACTCCAAGGCAGTGTCCATTTCCTGAAAAGCATATTCCGTTTGGATAAAGGGTTCTACCTTGCTGCCTACTTTTTCCCGAAAATCGGCTTCAATATCTTTGCGAATAACAAATACGACTTTGCCAAAACCGGCACGTATTGCATCAAAAACCGAAAACGCGACAATGGATTCTCCGCCGGGTCCCATACTGTCCACCTGCTTCAATCCGCCATAACGGCTACCGATTCCGGCGGCTAAAATTAATAATGTTGGTTGCATTGTTGAATAAAATAATACTTTTGCGTCAGATGAAGTCAACCCTCACTCTATAACAGCAGCAAAGGTATGCAAAATTCAAGTTCTACACCTCAAAGCACAAATTATCGCACCCAAATCCTCATTATTGGACTCTTATTTTTTGTTTTTGGATTAGTAACGTGGCTCAACGGCATTTTAATCCCGTTTTTAAAAACAGCCTGTGAGTTGACCGATTTGAAAGCTTATTTAGTAGCATCTGCTTTTTTTGCTGCTTATTTTTTCATGGCGTTGCCGTCTTCCACTATTTTGCAGCGCACGGGCACCAAAAATGGTATGGCCATTGGGTTGTGGATTATGGCGGCGGGTTGTCTTATGTTTGTTCCGGCAGCCGGTGCGCGCAGTTTTCCAATGTTTCTGGCCGGATTGTTCATTCAGGGTACCGGTTTAGCCTTGTTGCAAACGGCATCCAACCCTTATGTCAGCGTGATTGGCCCCATTGAATCGGCGGCGCAGCGCATCAGCATTATGGGCATCTGCAACAAAGTAGCGGGTATCATTGGCAACCTGATTTTTGGCGCCATCCTGCTGAAAGGTGCGGATGGCATCAGCAAACAAATTAAGGAAACGACCGATATGTCCGTCAAAACTAACTTGTTAGATAACTTAGCCAGCCGCGTGGAAACGCCTTATATTGGCTTGACGATCTTGCTGTTAGTGACCGGTTTTATGATTCGTCGCTCTTCGTTGCCGGATATTTCCACGCAAGTATCCGACACGGGTGATGGCGACACTGATTTGTCCCGCACCAAGACCAGTATTTTTCAATTCAAACACGTTTGGCTGGGCGCTTTGGCCATTTTCATGTACGTGGGTGCGGAAGTAATGGCGGGCGATTTGATTACCGTTTATGGCAAAAACTTAGGGTTTTCTACCGATCAAAGCAAGTTTTTTACCAGCTTCGGCTTGGTGGGTTTGCTGTTGGGCTATATCGCCAGTATCGTGTTGATCCCCAAATACATCAAACAGGAAACCTGGCTGACCGTCTCGGCGATATTAGGGATACTCTTGGCTTTTGGTTCTTATTTTATGGAAGGGGCAGCGGCAGTAGCCTGTCTCGCAGCGCTGGGTTTCGCCAATGCCGTCATGTGGCCGGCCATTTTTCCGCTGGGCATCCGCGATTTGGGGCGGTTTACCAACCTCGGTTCTGCCCTGCTCATCATGGGTATTGTAGGTGGTGCCATTATCCCGCCTTTTTATGGCTGGTTATATGAAAAAGCCAATATAGGGCTGGACTTCCGCGCTGCTTTTTTACTCATTATGATGGTCTGTTATGCGTATATTTTGTGGTTTGGCCGCAGGGGGCATAAGATTCAGTAATGGAAAAAGGAACGATAGCAACTGCTGACACCATCCATTCATTTACAAAAAAATCGTTGTGTATGCAAAGGTATACCCTGACAGTCGAATAGATTATAACACTTTATAAATTATGAAAAAAACTAACATTGTCACAATACGGCATTTCTTTTGAGACGGATATCTCCGGTTTTGTCTTTGAGCAAAACACTTTTGTCGGAACACCGGACAACGCCGCGAAAACCATCGGCTCTGCTTGCCAGAACATGGGCAGTTTCAACAATGTGGTGCGGCGCAACTATTATTAATCCCTGATCTACGCCAACCTCGCCAACGGCTCCAATGCAGGTAGCGTGGGCAGCATCCCGCGCGGGCTGACCTACGAGTGCAATTTCAACTCGGACATCAACAAATACGACATTGCAGCGGTGGGAAGTATCCGAAGCAAGCAGGGGGTGGAATCCACTAATCCAGATGGTTCAAAAACTTATGCCGCCGCAGGCAATTATTTTTCCTACGGCGACGGGGTGGATATCCAAAGCAGTGGATTCATCGAATTATTATTATAACCCGGACAATTTTGGGGAGGAACCGTTGACGATCCAAGGTAACGTCATCCCAACAACGGCCCCCGGCAACAACTGTGAACAAGTCTATTACTACCCGGATTGCAGCACCCAAAGCGCAACTGCTCCGGCGATTTTACCGGCAAAACAGGAATATTACGGTCACGAATCGGCCTGTTTTTCCCTGATAGAACAAGCAGCCGCTCCAGACAGTGACCCGGCAGTAGCCTACCACCTGCGCCGAATGGACGAAAAGGCACAAAAAGTGCTGGCGGCATTTCAAAGGGATACCACCAACTACCAGCCGGACAGTATCCGCCATTGGATAAGCAAACTGCGCACACCAGAAGCAGCCCTTTGGCTGGCCACGATCCATGCTTCAGAAGGCAATCTGTCGCAGGCGCAGCGGGTCTTGTCAAGCGCTGTTGGCACCCATCAATTGAACTTGGTGGAGCAGGCCCATTTTTCAGCCTACGCCAACCTGTTGGTTTGGTTGAGCAACAACAATGTATGGTTATCCGATAGCCTTGTCGAAAATATAAGTTCGGATCTCTGGGCGGATGCCCAGTCGGAGAACCCGCACTTCCGCCTGCTAACCCGCAACCTCTTGACGCGCCAGGGGGCGCATTTCCCGCCGGAGTATGTGTTTCCAACAGAAGGACTAGGGGACAGGGGCAGCGAAGGTGCTTCTCTATCCACCAGTAAAAGTGTGACGGTGCGACCCAACCCAGCCCGTGAAACGGCCATATTTGAGTTGAATTTGTCTAAGGATGCACCCACCGCCGACCTGCACATTTTTGATACCAATGGCCGCTTGGTGGCAGGTTTTACCTCCGTGGGTTCCGGTTCCATCGCATGGGACACGCGCTCGGCGGTCTCCGGCCTTTATTATTATCGCTTGTTTACCGATGGTAAAGTGATTGCTACAGGCAAAATTTTTGTTAACCATTGATTATCAATAGCCTCCTTGATTGCTAATTCTCACTATCATCAGGCACATAACCACCTAAGTAGGTAAATAGAAATAATTATAGTTTTTAATTTCATTAATTACCTCATTATCAATAGTTTTTGAGACTGCCGACTATTGACTGTGGACTACCTATTGATGTCTGTTTTCAACGCACAAAATACTACCTCACGCGCCACATTTTTTTTGATAAAATTTGCGGCTATTTGCCAATGCCAGATATTTTATCAATATTTGCACCAGTATCAGGTAGGAACGGGTAAACAATAACTTGTAATTTTGAGGTGATTCCTTTTCACTCAACCTACCTATTTTTTTGTTTAAATAGCCCCGCTATTAGCACAAAAAATGGTTGTCTGACCCAAAAATGATCTACCTGAAATGACCAATTTATTATTTGCTCGTACCTTAGTTAAAATCCACCCGTACCAACTCCGCAAATTGCTGCATCCGATGGCTAATCATGGCGGGTGTCAATCCTTTCAGGCGTTCTATGCTAAAGGCTTCAACGCAGAAGGAGGCCATTGCAGAGCCGTACACGATGGCGCGTTTCATATTTTCAAAAGAAGTATCGTCTGTTTTGGTGATCCAGCCCATGAAGCCGCCCGCGAAGGTATCGCCTGCGCCGGTAGGGTCAATGACTTCGGCTAAAGGCAGGGCCGGGGCAAAAAACATATCTTCGCCGCGATGAAAAAGCAACGCGCCGTGTTCGCCTTTTTTAATGACGACATATTTGGGGCCCATTTTATAGATGGCTTTGGCGGCTAAGAGCAGGGAGTGTTCGCCCGACAGCTGCCGCGCCTCTTCGTCATTGACGGTCAGTACATCTACTTTGGCCAATACTTTTTTCAAATCCTCCATGGCAATATCCATCCAAAAATTCATGGTATCCAACGCGACGAGTTTTGGGCGTTTCGTCAGTTGCTCTAATACGGACAGTTGCACTTGTGGAGTAAGGTTACCCAACATCAAATACTCCGCATCACGCCAGTGCTCCGGCACTACCGGATTGAAATCGGCCAATACATTCAATTGGGTATCTAAAGTATCACGGGAGTTGAAATTGCTGTGGTATCGGCCAGCCCAAAAGAAAGATTTTTCTCCTTTTTTGATTTGTAAACCATCCAATTCTACGCCGCGATGTTCCATGTAGTGAAGCATATCTGCCGGAAAATCATCTCCGACAACCGAAACGATGCGAATAGGTTTGACAAAATAGGATGCAGCCAAGGAAATATACGTGCAGGCACCACCCACTACTTTCTCGGCGCGGCCGGTGGGTGTTTCTATATCGTCAAATGCTACGGTACCGACTGCGAGAAGGCTCATTTTAAAAAAAAATTATGCGTGAAAACTATTGTAAAACGAAAAAAAGCCACCGTTTGAAGCGGTGGCTTTTTGTTGCGCCCCATCAAGGATTTGAACCTTGGACCTACGGATTAACAGTCCGGCGCTCTAACCAACTGAGCTAATGAGGCAACACTTTTTTTCAAAAGCGGGGCAAAGGTATAGATGTTTGATTCAAACCTGCAAATTTTGAGCAATTTTTTTTCAAAAAAAATTCAATAACTATTTTTTTAGAAATAATAAAAATACACAATTAATTAACAATCAATATTTTACGTATTTTATCATCGCTGCACTACCAAAGGTTTTGTTTCGATACCCTGATCCGTGATGAATAACACGCGGTACAATCCCGGAGGTATGTTCGCCACATTTACCTCTAAAACAGATTCATCGGCAGTGGTTATTTCCCATATCAATCGGCCCGTGGCATCCAGCAGCTGCACACGGGTTTCGAGGAGCGGTTCCGTGCCTTCATGGCTCAGCCAGACCTCGATGCCAGCCGGATTGGGATAGACTTGCCAGGTGTTTTCCTTTGTAAAAAATTGGCTCCTTTCTTTAACCCCCTCGAAATTAGTGGTCAGGTTGGGTACGGTGATGCTCCGGTAGGTTTCGCAGCCGGTGAAGCTATCTTTTATGCGTACTGTGTACATCCCGGGCAACACAACAACGGGACTTCGAATGGCCGCAGTAAACCCATTAGGGCCGCTCCAGGAAAAAGTCGGGTTAAAAGCCGTGGTGGTGCAATTGATGCGCCGCACATTGCCCACCACGACGGATATGCTCAGGTTGGCATACGGAGCACCCGGATTCTCATTGACTGATGTCCTGACGCTGGTCGTACACGCGCTGCTGCTATTGGTCACAGTGACGCGATAAATACCAGACTGGTTGACAATCGGGTTTTGCAAGTTGGAACTAAAGCCATTCGGACCAGACCACAGAAAGGTAGCCAGCGGGGCATTTGTCGTACAGTTCAGGGTATACGCCGCCGGGCTGCACGACAAGGTGCCGCCAACGGCTTGCGCAGCGGGTACCGTCAGATCCGTGTTGACCACCGCTGTAGTAGTGCCCTTACACCCGTTTGCCGGGTTGGTCACCGTGACCACATAGGTACCTGCCACCGTAGTGGATGGCATCGGCTGGGTGCTAATGAACCCGCCAGGACCAACCCACTGATAGGTGTAGTTGGCAGGCAGGAAGGGCACCTGCAAAGCAACAGTTTTATAGCGGCAATTCAAGGTGCCGCCCACTCCGGCTGGCGGCGTAAATGGCTGATTATCTGTCATAACCATGACTGCCGATACCCTGGTGCAACCGTTTAGCGGGTTGGTCGTCATGATTAAGTAGTTGCCCGGAACGGAAACGACCGGTTCAGCTACTGTACTGGTAAATCCATTGGGGCCGGTCCAAAGAAAGACGGGGTTCGCAATATTACTGCTCAACTGAAGGGTCAGTTTCAAGGTCTGTTGCGCGCAGGTGAGTGTTCCGCCCACAGCGCTAAGGATGCGCGGGCCGTATTCATCCCTGACGACTACCGTGGCCGTGCTACTGCAGCCATTGGAAGGATTGGTCACCGTTACCTGATAATTACCGGTTATACTCACGAGCGGATCGGCCTTGGTACTGCTAAATGCACCCGGCCCGCTCCAACGGTATTGCGCCAACGGGACATTGGTGGTCAGGCGGAGGGTGGTAGCATTCTTATTACAGGATAAGGTATCGTTCGCAATGGTAACGAGTGGCCTGACAGAATCTTGTACCACCGTACCCGCAATCATGGCGGTACAGCCTCCCGGGGTAGATGCGGTGAAGGTAAAAGGCCCGCTGGCCGAAACAGGGAGTACCTGGGCGACCGCAGGCGTGGTGGCAGCACCCGCCCAATTAAAAACCGCCGGCATATTGGAGGTCACTTTTACCGCACTGATGGGTTGCGCGCAGGTGATGGGCGTGATGGGTTGAACAATGGATAATTGGAGCGTGTCATTATCTTTTATGGTAATGTCTTTCGTTTTAATGCAAATTTTCCCATCGCTGGTATCCGTCACTTCTAAGGTGTATTTTCCGGCAGTCGTGATGTTGAGCGTGTCGGTGGTAGCGATCACCTGACCAGCGGCATTTTTCCAAACTTTTGTACCGATGGTATTGCCGGCCCTCAACGGTACAGCCCCCTTGAAGCAGTTAAGCGAACCTCCTCCGATGATTTCTGCCGTTGGGCGCTCGATCATAAAACTGATCAGGCTGTCGCATCCCTTCCAGGTCTGGCATTTTGCCGTATAGGTACCCGGCAGGGAAAAAGCCTTGCCGCAGATAAACAGCGAATCCTTGGTGCAAAGGGTAAATTTGCCTAAATTCTGTTGCACATCTGATTTTGGTGCGATGCGAATGGTCACCATACTATCGCATCCCAAGGGAGTAACGTACACAGTAGAGAAAGAACCGAATACCGGAGTGGGCAGTATTTGACCATTGGGCAAGGTGTATGGAAATTCACTCGGACACAACTGAAAAGACCATACCGTGGGAGGAATGGACCCTACCGTGACGGGTTTTACGCTGACATTTCCGTTGCGACAAGCGTTAAAAGGCGATACAAAAATATTGCCCCCCTGGTTGCCGAAACTAATTTCTACCTTAGTGCCATCTGCCCCTTCAAAAGCAATGGGTCCAGGGCCTGGCTGCCCATTGATGGTAGCATCTGCCGGTATGGTCCACTTATAATAAGAAGCACCCTGAACAGGCGCAATGGAATACAAGATGGTTGCGCCGGGGCAGATTTTTGATGGCCCGGATATGGCACCGACAGGGCCAAGAGTGGGTGCAGATAAAGCACTCGGCGGGGTGTAATCTAATTGAAAAGTACACTCATCGCCGCCAAACCCGTCAATCACCAAAAAATAAGTTTGGCCTTTTATCAGGTTGGCAGTAATTGAAGTGGGGGTAGTGCCCTGACCGGTACCGCCGCCATCGCAGGCAAGCGGGTCGGAAAAACAATTGCTGTATAAGGCCATTTGAAGCCCATCGCCGTTGAAACAGTTTGACGGAGTCAGGGTAAAAGTTACGTTGGTGGATTGGCCGGCAATGAAGCCATACCATTGGTCATTTTGAATACCGCTACAAAAACCAACAGCAAAGCCGGAAGTAAAACCACTGGTACTGCCGGTAAGGCCATTAAACTGGCACTGAATACACGCAATTTCGCAGAAATCTTCGGGAGTCGGAAAGTTACAGGTTGCATTTTGCGCAAAGGAGGTTCCACCCATTAACAGGGCCAAAAACAGATAAAGTTTTGTCATGATAAAAAAAGTAAAGATACGTGATGCTGAATGATAAATCATGGAGGGTAAATCCTGTAACTTACCCATAATCAAGCAATAAAGGAGCATAAAAACCGTGTTTACCTACTACTATACCAAAAGCATGGTGGATTAAAAAAAACCGTAAAAAAAGGTGTACGGAATGCGATCTTTGGAACGGCAAAGTTAAGCAATATTTTCTGCACTACCATGAATATTAAATAAAAAATTTGTTAACAGGTGTTGTTTTTCCAAATGAGGAATTGCTGCTGGCACACAACTCCGTACACCCATAAGCATGGATGGGGCATTCAAGGCCCACCCAAAAACCATATCATTCAATTGCGCGGCTGAAACGCCCGCTCCCAAGAGTACTGCAATCGGTTTATCATCAAAAAAGGTCGGGACCATGCATAGTCTTCTTTGTACAAAGCCTAACCCATTTATTACCAATGTTTTGCATATCGTCCCAATGCTCAGGTCGCATTCTGTGCCATCCGTTTGAAGGTGTTTATATATCGATTCCACAAATAATGAAGCATCAGGATATCAAAAATATATTGCATTATGTTAATATATTTTGATTATGTCCATATATTTGCAGCATTAAGGAACGGGTAAATAATAACTTGATAGTTTTAAGTAGGTTAGTTTTTGTTCAAACAACTATCTTTTTGGGCAAATAGTGATTCTATTTAAACAAAAAGATGGGCAGTTGGGGCGGAAAGGAATCACATCTTATGGTTAAGTTATGAGTCCCCTCCGAAAAGTCGAAACCATCGTTTTTTTATGGTTTTTCACTCTAAAATAAAGACTGGATGCACTAAAAACGGCATCCTTCATTTTGAGTGAAAAGTAGTTGACACTTTCTTTGTGCAATTATTTTAAATTACCCTAATAAGTACTTGATTATCAATGCTTTACTTTAATTTATTTTTATTTGCCGAAAATAAAAATTTCAACTACTTATGAAGGATGCCCATCATCCTCTGGTTTCTTTCATTATAGTTTTGCATGAAAAAAGTAATTCACTTTCTCTTCGGGGCTGCGCTCTTGCTTATAGCTACTGCCCAATGCATCCACGCTCAGGCCAACCTCAGTTTCCAGAGCATCCTCAAAAAAGCCAACGGCCTCGCCGTGGACGACGGCAACTACAGACCTTACCTTTACGCTCTACAACGTCGAGATGGCCCTCATGTCGCCTATTCTCCCGGTATTCGGCTGCTTTTTTTATATTTGCGCAGTAATTGAATCGCTATGACACATTGTACTTCTGCACATACCCCATGTTTTTTGCCAATTATGCTACTCAGATGGTTCAGCGTGGTCACATGCTGTGCTGTATCTGTGTTTTATGCATCGGCACAGATCCAAAACCCACAGATGGAGGCTATTTCAGTGGCTCAGGGCCTCTCCTCCAACCACGCTACGGTGCTCTGCCAAGACCGTCAGGGGTTTGTATGGATGGGCACACTGGGCGGCTTAAACCGCTACGACGGTCACAACCTGAAAATTTTTCGGAGCCTGCCGGGCGATTCCACGAGTTTGCTCAGCAACATCATCACCGCCCTGCACGAAGACCGCTACGGGGTGCTGTGGGTGGGTACCACGATGGGCCTGAGCCGATTCAACCCCGCCGACGAGACCTTCATCTCTTACGCCTCCAAACCGGGCGACCCGCAGAGCCTCGGCTACAACATGGTGAATTTCGTGAGCGACGACCGCGATGGGCAACTCTGGATCGGCACCTCCGGCGGCGGCCTCAATCTTTTGGACCGCGAAACACGGACCTTCTCCCGCTACTACCCGCCGGGCGCCGCGCCCGATTTTTTAGAGCGCACGGTCGTCACCGAATTCTGCCAAGACCGCCAGCGCGAACACCTCCTCTGGGTGCCTGTGTGGGTGGGCAACGTGCCAGCCCTCTACTCCTTTGACACCCAGACCAAAACTTTCACGCGCTTCGACATGGACAGCAACTGGCGCGGCGGCGAAATCCACTCCGTCGTGGAAGACCGCTCCGGCCAACTCTGGTTGGCCACCGAACAGGGCGTGGCCGTGTTCGACAAAACCGCCCGAACCTTCCGGCGATTCGACCAAGACCCCAAAGCCCCCAAAGGCTTGGTCATCAATTGCAAGGAAGACCGGCAGGGCCAGATGTGGGTCTGCGGCTTCGGATCGGGGCTGCACCGCTACGACCCAGCGCAGGGGCGTTTTGAGCAGTACGCCCACGACCCACTCGATCCCAACAGCCTGAGCAGCAATCAGGTACATTCCATTTTCGAAGACCGATCCGGGGTGCGGTGGATCGCCACCGATGGCGGCGGCGTGAATCGTTGGCGGCCCGACCAACAGCGTTTCCAATCGCTGCAAACCGACCCGGCCAACCCGCGCTACACAACGGGCGGCATCGTCACCGCGCTGTGTGAAGACCGCAGCGGGCGCGTCTGGATCGGCTCCAGTTGGAAGGGTCTGGACTGCTACAACCGCCGGACGGGGCGTTTTGAACCGATTGATTTCAAGTCGGGCGACCTGCGCAAGAAGGCGATGGCGATCTACTCGCTCCTTGAAGACCGCTCCGGCCACATCTGGATGGGCAGCAACGGGCGGGGGCTTTTTTGCCTCGACCCAATGCAACGCACCTTCGTCCAGTACCTGCCCGACCCGGCCAACCCGGCCAGCCTCGGCGGCGACGAAATCCGAACGATGTGCGAAGACCGGGCGGGGCACATCTGGCTCGGCACGTTTGACGGTCTGGACCGTTTCGACCCAGCCACCGGGCAATTTGCCCACTACCGCCACGACCCAGCCCAGCCCGCCAGCCTGCCGAGCAATGCGGTGCACGTGCTCCTTGAAGACCACTCCCGCAACCTGTGGGTCGGCACGGAGCACGGCCTATCGCGCATGGAGGGCAACACAGGGCGGTTTCGACATTTTTTGAACGAAGAAAACTTGCAAGGCAGGCGCGTACACAACATCGCGGAAGACCGGGCGGGCAACATCTGGGCAGGCACTGACCGAGGGCTGTACCGCCTAAGTTTCGCGGGCGGAGCCGACCGCGAGCCGCAAGTGGGGCATTACTCCGAGGCCAACGGCCTGCCGAGCAACTCCATCAACGGCATTCTGGAAGACGGCCGGGGCCGCCTCTGGATCAGCACCTCTAAAGGGCTGAACGTGTTCAAAAACCCGCAGCACAGTGCTGCCGACCCGCCCGATTTTCAGTATTACACGATGCGCGACGGGCTGATAGGCTTTTTCGAGGACAAGTCTTGCTTCAAAAACCCACGGGGCGAAATGTTTTTTGGCGGCGAAAACGGCTACAACGTCTTCCATCCCGACAGTATCCGCAACAACCCCCACCCGCCGCCCGTCGTTATCACCAATTTTGAAAAATTTGATGCCGACCGGCCAGAGGCCGGGCCTGTATCGTTGAGGGGTATCGCGGCCCGTAGCGAGGTGGTGCTTTCGTACAAAAACAACATTTTTACCATCGCCTTCGCCGCACTGGACTTCCGCGACCCGGGCAAAAACCGCTACGCTTATCAACTCGAAGGTTTCAGCAAGGCATGGGTGCAACTCGGCGGCCAGCATCAGGTCACGTTCACCAACCTCGACCCAGGCACCTATATTTTTCGGGTAAAAGGCAGCAACGACGACGGCATCTGGTGCGACCACCCCGCTGAACTGCGCATCGTCATCACCCCACCCTGGTGGGAAACCTGGTGGGCTTACACCGCTTACTTGGCCCTCATCCTGAGCGGAATTTTTGGCTTTATCCGCTTCCGCACGCGCTACCTCGAGGGCCTCAACCGCGAGTTGGAGCAGGCCGTGCAGTCTGCCACCAGCCGCATCAGCGACCAGAACCGCCAACTCGCGCTGCAAGCCGAATCGCTCCGTGCACTCGACCAACTCAAATCCCGCTTCTTCGCTAATGTGAGCCACGAACTGCGCACCCCGCTGACACTTATGCTCGGTCCAATCAGTTCGCTGCTGAAAAATAAAAATCTTGACAGTCAGGGTCTTAAGCTGCTCCAAATCGCCCAGCAGAACGGCCAAAGGCTACTCAGCCTCATCGGCCAGATACTCGATCTGGGTAAGTTGGAGGCGGGCAAACTCGCGCTCGACGAGGCTCCGGTGTGCCTCGCCCCACTGTTCCTCCGGCTGGCGGGCAACTTCGACTCTCATGCGAAGCGGCTCGACATCCGCTACGCTGTCGGCTGCGAACCGCCTGCCGATCTGACTGTTTTGCTCGACCAGCGCAAGTTCGAGGTAGTGCTGAACAACCTGCTGTCCAATGCTTTCAAGTTCACGCCGGCGGGCGGGGAAATCGAAGTGCGGCTGGAATCTCAACGGCAACTTCCCGAAAATTTAGAACTTTCGGGAAGTTCGAGTGCCTTCCAACTTCCAACTTCCAACTTGTTTCTCCTCTCCGTCCGCGACACCGGGCGCGGCATTCACCCCGACGACCTGCCGCATATTTTCGAGCGGTATTTTCAGAGCAAACAGCCCAACGCACCCTCGGAAGGCGGCACCGGAATCGGACTGGCCTTGTGCAGCGAGTACGCCAAACTGTTCGAGGGGCGGGTGTGGGCCGAGAGCGAGCCGGGTAGAGGGAGCGTGTTCTTTTTTGAATTTCCGAAAAAAGATGTCTTTGCAGAAAACGAGGTTTTGGCGGAAGCCGAACCCGCTGATCGCGGTGCTGCGGTACCTGTGGCGGCCATCGCGCCCCATTTGCTCCTACGCGAAATGCCGCCTACGAGTGCGCGCCCCAAGCCCCGCATCTTGGTGGTGGAAGACAACGAGCACCTCCAAATTTTCCTGAAAGCCATCCTTTCGGCAGAATACGAGGTGACGGTGGCGGGCAACGGTGCAGAAGCCCTTCGATTAATGAGTGACAAGTTAGGCTTTATGGGCGGCGGCACTGCAACAATTCATCACCCATCACTCATCACTCCTGATTTGGTACTCTCCGATATCATGATGCCTGTAATGGATGGCTTCCAACTACTTGAACTGCTGAAGGGCGACGACCGCTACCGCCATATCCCGGTGGTGATGCTGACCGCGCTGGCTGATTTGAAGGACAAACTCCGCGCCCTGCGCATCGGCGTGGACGACTACCTGCTCAAGCCTTTCGAGGAGGAAGAACTGCTGGTGCGGCTGCGCAACTTGCTGCGCAACGCCCGCGAGCGGTTTTTGCCCGAAAAAACGGGAGCCACAGCACCCGAAGTGGCGGAGCCGCCCGCCCGCCAGGTGAGCGCCGACGACCTCGCCTGGCTCGAAGCCCTCGAACAAACGGTGCTGCGCCAGATGCCCAACTTCAACCTGAGTGCCGATATGCTGTCCGACGAACTCGCCATGAGCCGCCCCTCGTTTTTCCGTAGGGTGAAGCACCTGACGGGACTTACGGTGCAGCAGTATGTGGCGGAGGCGCGCTTCCGCACGGCTCGCGCGGGCTTGGAACAGAGGCGTTTTTCTACGGTAAAAGCCGCCGCGCTGTCGGTGGGCTTGCGCGACGTGGAGCATTTTGCCCAGCAGTTCCGGGACAGGTTTGGGCGGGTGCCTTCCGAGTATCTGTAGTCTATTTTTCTTATTTCCAACATTTTGAGACGCTCATCCGGGTACTTTGATACCCTTGTCTGGTTGGATAGGCCCTACCTTTGCCCTGCGGTCATGAGGGCCGCGAATCATATAAGTCACCACACAATATTTCTGCCATGATAAAGTACACCCGTGTACTGTTTCTCCTTTTACTCGCTGGCCTGTTCACGTTCAGCGAAATCCACGCCCAAGCCAACCTCAGTTTCCAGGGCATCCTCAAAAAAGCCAACGGCCTCGCCGTGGACGACGGCAACTACGACCTCACCTTCACCCTATACGATGCTGAAACTGCGGGCCTGGTGGTTTTCACCGAAACCAAAACGGGCGTGGAAGTTGCGGGCGGCATTTACAGCGTCATCCTCGGCTCGGTCGCCACACCGCTCAACGCGCCTTTTGATGTGCCGTACTTCCTCGGCATTAAAGTAGGCGGCCCCAGTGCTACGGAGATGGTGCCGCGCATCCGGCTCACTTCTGCCCCCTACGCGCTCTCGCTGCGCGGCAGCAGCAACTCCTTTCCGGGAAGCGGCACGGTGCAGGCCGACAAGATCGAAGTGAACGGCGGCGTGCTGGCCGAAGGCGGCGGGCCGGGCGTGAACGGCGCGAACAACAACGGCTACGCGTTCAAAGACAACAGTGGCGACAACGACAGCGGCCTGTTCAGCACAGCCGACGCGCAAGTGTCCTTGTATGCCAACAACTCGGAGCTCTTGCGTGTCAGCAACCTGCCGGGCAACTCAAGCGTGAACATCAAAACCAACGCCTTGATAGACAACTCTTTGACGGTACAAGACCAACTCATAGTCAACGGCAACGTCGGCTCCGACCTCAAATTTGCCAGCCAAAAGGGTTTACAGTACAATGGCCTGAGCGACTGGCGCCTCGTGGACCGCGACGATCTTAACAGCGGCACGGATGGCTGGGAAGGCACAGCCAGCCTGATATCGTCGGTCGCTGCGCCCATCGAGAATTTTTCTTACGGGGATTTCAACGGCAACGTAATCCGGCCAACGGGTAATTCCAATATGCCAGTTTTGAAAAAGCAGTTCAACCTGGGTGGAGTCGGTTCGTTCACCTACGTCAAAGTGGTGTTCAAATACTATTTCACAGACAGCTGGGACTACAACAGCGAGATCGCCTACGCTGGCTTTTCTACCGATAAGAATGCCACCAATCCGGTTATTTGCTGGCAAGCATTGACGGAAGTCTACACAAACAATGCTAACATCAGTTATACGGATGCTAATTGGTCAGATGCCGCCACGATCGGGCAAATGGTCGCCTATAACCCCGGCAACTCATTTTATGTGTTCGTGGGTATGCGGTCTGACGACAATACGAGCAACGAGCGGTACGCGCTGGGCAACGTGGAGGTGTGGGTACGATAAAAGCCAACAGGACACGGATCGAACGGATTAAACCGATCAGGACGGATTTCTCTAAAATCCGTTTTTATCCGCTCTATCCGTTCGATCCGTGTCCCGTTGTTGCGTCGTGTTTCGTGCGGCTCCCGAAACCTTTTCTCTTCACCATTCATTGACCTAAGCATCATGAAATATAAACTCATCGCGCTGATCCTCTGTGGGTTAGGCGTGACTGTACCCGCGCTCCACGCCCAAGTCAACGCCAACTGCACCGACGGCACTGTCGTCGGCAGCACCACCTATTCCGGCACCGTGTTTTTTAACTACGGCAGTGCCACCAACGCTTTCACCACCAAAAACCGCACGACGGCCTCGCTCGGTGAAGCCTTCATCGGCCCCTACCTCGGCCTCAACAACAGCGGTGTGGCGGGCTTTTACAGCCGCTTCCTCCTGCCGCCCTCTTCGCCGCTCGTGTATGCCAGCGAAGGCGACCTCACTGACCGCATTCAGGTCAACTGGGTGATCGACCCGCTCAGCCCCTCCGCCGAACTGGGCTTCAATATCTACCGCGACGGGGCTTTTCTCGGTCGGGTGGAAAAAGAAGTCCGCGTCTTCGTGGACTTCAACGTGCAGGCGGGCAAGTTTTACAACTACCAAGTCACAGGTCTCAATACCTTTGGGGAAGGCTCGCGCGGCAGCGGACTGGGCTTCCTCAATCCCAACGGAGTCGTCACTGGTCAGGTCAAAACCCTCAACGGCAACCCGGTCGTGGACGCGGCCATCACGCTCACGCCCACGCTCGGCACCTCGCTCAACTTTACGGGCGACGACGTGGCTTTTGCGGAATACTCCGCTCAACTCCACTCGCCCGCGTGGTCCATGAGTTGCTGGGTAAAAATCGGAAGCGGCAATCCCGCCTCAGGCGGGACCATCATAGACTTCGGCAGCACGACCTTCAAAAACTGGTGGTTGAGCACCAACGGCGCCAGCAAGGGCATACAGTTCAGCATCGGCACGGGGGCAGCGGCGCAGTCGGTGGCCCACAATTTTGCCAGCGACCCCGACGGCTGGCACCACGTCGCGGCCACTTACAGCGGCTCGTCGCTGCTGCTCTATGTGGATGGCAATTTGGTCAGCACCCTCAACGCGGCGCTGAGTCCAGCCAATTTGCCACTCTTTTTTGGCCGAAAATCCACCATGTCCGGCTATTTCACCGGCGGCTTGGACGACGTGCGCATTTTTCGCCGCCAACTCTCCCAGACGGAAATCGGGATGTTCAAAAACCGCACGGTCAACTCCGACGCGGCCGGGCTGGCAGCCTACTGGAAATTGGACGAAGGCATCGGCACCAAAGCGTACGACCTCTCGCCCAACCGCTTGGTGACCTATCTCTGCGGCCCCACCTGGACCACCGACCGGCCCAACGTGGTGAACGGCGCCGTGACCGACGAGACGGGTTTTTACAAAATAGAGGGCATCAACTACGGCGGCGGTACGGTGTTCACCGCCACCCCCTCGAAGAAGGTTTTTAACAACTACGCGCTCGAATTCAACAACGCCAACAGCCAGTACGCGGTGCTGACCGACTCCATCCTGCTCGGTGCCGAGAACTCGTCCATCGAACTGTGGGTGCAAAACTTTGAAAGCACTGCCGGCGCCCGCACCGTGCTCGCCAACCAGTCGGCCAACGGCGCGACCAACTTTTTCCAGTTCAATGTGGTGAGCGGTAACATCAACCTCAGCCTCGGCGCGGTCAGCAAGTCCTTCGGGGCGCTCGGCACGGGCTACCAGCACTTGGTCTTTAACCTGAAAAAAAATGGCGGCAGCGTGGACGTGACCTTGTATAAAAACGGCGCCCTCGTTTCCACCCAAAACTACGCGACTTCGGCGCCCAACTTCAGCCCGCAGACCTGGCAGATCGGTGCGCGTAAAAGCGGCGCCAGCAGTTACGACCAGTTTTTCAGCGGCCTGATTGACGAGGTGGCGTTTTACGACACTACTTTGACGCTGCCGCAGGTGCAACTGAACTTCACGCAGGGCGTGAACGCGGGCAACCTGCGCCTGCGCTCGTGGTTCCCGCTCAACGAAAACCGGAGTACGGTCATCGAAGACATCGGCCCCTCGCGCACGGGCAAAGGCGCAGTGGTCGGGGCGCTGTGGAGCACTTTGACGGGCATCTCCTCCTCCACGATGCACGTTTTTCAGCCGGAAAAACAACTCGTGACGCTGAACACCAGCAACACCAGTTCCGACAAGATTGACTTTACCAACCTCAGCACCGTGCCGGTGTCGGGCTATGTGCGCTACGACGGCACCACTTGTTTTGCCGAAGGCGCAGAAATTCTGGTGGGCGGGCAGCACTTTTCGCCGCCGATTTTCACCAATAAAGACGGCTACTTTTCGGTGGACCTAGCGCCGGGGACTACGGCCGTGCTGTCGCCAGTGTTCAAAAACCACACGTTTGCCCCTGCTTCCTGGGAGGTCAGAAACGTGTCGTCGCCGGTCGCGGGCATCCTGTTCCGCGACCTCACCAAGCGATTCGTCAAGGGCCAGATGGCGGGCAACGCCAAGTGCCGAAAGAGCGTAGTGCCGGCGGCGGCCATCGTGAAAGTGAAGGTGGAATCGCTCGACGGCTGCTACGAGCAGGAGCGGCAACTGCCGGTGGACGGTAAGTACACGTTCGGCAACCTGCCGCCCATCCCGATGACGGTGAAAGTGACGGAGCACTCCAACAACGTGATTTATGACTACTTCCAACTGAAGGGTGGGCAGGCGATTGACCTGACCGAGGTGAGCGACACGGTGGATTTTATCTACTACGCGCCGCCGCAAATCGAGATCACGGCGATTGATTTTGACTCGACAAAATGCGGCGTTCCCGTCGCCGCGCTCCAACAATCGGAGAAATATACGGTGGATTTTCGGGTGTATCAGGACTATCTGGGCGAGCGGTGCTACTTGGATTCGGCGCAACTGAACATTGACAACGGCTGGGCCGACAAGATGCTCGACACGCTGATGACAGGCGGCAAATTCCGCTACAAGTTCACCGCTGGCCAGCCGAATATCGCGTCGCCTTACCTGAAAACCATGACGGTACTCGCCACCGCCGACTCGGTGAGCAACTCGCGCAGCGCCCAATTGGTGGTACTCGGCAAGCGGGCGCGGCTCATCAATTTTACCTCTGCGACGCCCGAAATCCCGATTATGATCCTTCGCGATCCCCCGGGCGACGCGAGCAGTGCAAGCATCGAGAAAGGCAAAACGGTCTGCACCGGCTGGTCCATCGCTCAGGCGGCCGGGGCGACAGCCAGCAAGGAATTAGCAACCTCAATCGGCTTTGACACCGAGATCGCAACGGGCATCGGGGTGGAAAAAACCTTCAAGGTGGACGTGACCAACACCAGCACCTTCGGCATGAGCGCCACCGTGTCCACGAGCGTGGCGGCTTCGCTGGAAACCTGCCTCACCACCACTGAAGTCATCTCGACCAGCGACGGCGACGGCATCATCGGCGCGGACGGGGACGTGTACGTGGGCGGCGCGCTCAACCTGCTGTTCGGCATCACCGACGACTTAGAATTTGATACCACCACCTGCGCTTTCGTGCGCGATACGGGCGTGGTTGTTTTCCCGGAAAAATTCAACACGACCTTCATCTATTCCGACTACCAGATTCGCAATACGGTGATTCCCAACCTGATCACCGTTGGCGACCTCGCCTCGGCGGCGCAGTGGGAAAAGATTTTGCAACTCAACAAGGACCTCAAAACGCAGGCGGTTTTTGACAAAAACTATTCCTTCGATGCGGGTGTGGTGTACGAAAACTCCATCACCACCGAGACCACGAAAGCCACCACGTTTGCCTTTGGGGTGGAAATCGGCCAGACTTTGGCCGACGAACTGGGCTTGGAAGTAGATGGCGCGGGCCTCACCAAAACCATTTCGATGGAACTGACCGTCGGGGTGGAAACCGAGTTCAGCAACGCCACGACCAACTCACAGACGGTCGGCTTCGCTTTCTCCGACGACGACATCGGCGATAATTTCACGGTAGATGTGCTGCGCGACAAGACGTATGGCACCCCAGTGTTCCGCACCATTTCTGGAAATTCGTCCTGCCCCTACGAGCCGACGACGGTGCCGCGCGACGGGGTGGGCCAAATCATCGTGGATAAAACCATCCAGACCGACGTGTCGGCCAACGCCCCGGCGGTGTTCCGCTTCACCATCGGCAACATCAGCCAGACGGAGGAAGCGCGCGAGTACGTGCTGGCGCTCGACCCGGCGAGCAACCCTAACGGCGCCCTCGTCAAAATCCAGGGGCAGGGGCAGTCGGTGCCGTTCAGTATCCCCTTCGGCAAGTCGCAGGAGGTGTTGGTGACGGTAGAGCGCGGGCCAGTGCAGTACAACTACAACGACCTCGAATTTGTGCTCTACGCGGACTGCGAAGGGGCAGGCAGCGACGACCCGAATTTTGCGCAGCGCATCAAAATCAGCGCCCGCTACGTCGAGCCGTGCAGCCCGATTGACATCGGCTTTCCGCTCCAAAACTGGGTGGTCACGCCCGCTTCGGGCAACACGATGTTCATCACGCTCAATGAGTACGACCGCACGGACCCGGATTTGGAACTCGTCCGGGTGCAGTACCGCCGCTCGCAGGGCGACGGGGCTTGGATCAACATCGTGGATGTGCCCAAAGCGCAACTCGACAACGACGTGTTCAAAATCGTGCAGTGGAACACGGCTGGCCTGAAGGACGGGCTTTACGAAATTCGCGCCATCACGCAGTGCTTTGGCAGCCAGAACGCGGGCATCTCGACGGTGATTCAGGGCAAGTTCGAGCGGGAGCCGCCCGAAATTTTTGGCACCCCCGAACCCGCCGACGGCGTGCTGAGCCTCGGCGACGAAATCAGCATAACCTTCACGGAGCCAATCCGTTGCGACCAGATCATTCCCGCGGATTTGACCCAAAACAACAATATTGGCCTCTACGATGTCGCTACGGGCGACCTGATTGACGCGACGATCACCTGCTCTGGCGACAAGATCGTGGTGGTGCCGAAGGTGGCCAACCAGTTTATCCAGGGCAAGTTCCTGCGCGTCGAGGTGGACAATATCAAGGACCTAGTGGGCAACACTTTCATCCACGCCGAGTGGACGTTTTTCGTGAACCGCAGCCTGCTGAATCAAGATGGCGGCGACCTGAACGTGACGATGTACGAGGGCGAGGAGAAGGTGGAACTGCGCACCCTGACCAATGTGGGCGGCGCGATCGCCACCTTCAAAATCACGGGTTCACCGAGCATCCCGCTCAACCCCAGCCCCGACCCGGTACCCACGTGGGCGACCATTTACCCCAACCTCGGCTCGCTGCTGCCGGGCGAGGAGGTAGTGATCACCTACAAGTTCGACAAAGACCTGCCGCAAGGCCAGTACAAGGACACGATCTACTTCAACAACGGGCAGGGCGACGAACGCGTGATCATCAACCTTCGGGTGCTGTGCCCGCCGCCGGAATGGGATTTCAACCTGGCTGCGTACCCGCACACCATGAATTTCACGGCAAAACTCAACATCGAAGGCGTACTCAGCACCGACGAAGAGGACATCGTGGCGGCGTTCATTGACGGCGAACTGCGCGGCACGGCGAAGCTAAAACTCCTGCCCACGCTGCCGCCACAAGGCACCCAATACATGGCTTTCCTCACCGTGTACGGCGATGGCGACGACCAGGACAAGCCGATTGACCTCGAAATATGGGACGCTTCGGCTTGCTTGCGCTTCGATCGGGTGATTGAGCAGTTTGATTTTGAGGTAGACAACGTGTACGGAAACTTGACAACTCCCGTTGTGCTGCACACGAACAGCATGATCCGACGCGACATTCCGATCACGACCGGCTGGAATTGGATATCATTCAACTTAGTGTTCCCCAACCCTGCCCCCACCGCCGCGCTGGCCTCGCTGCAATACCCGCAGAACGACTTGATTAAGGGGCAAACCGCCTTCGCTGAATATTTTGGCAGCAGTTGGCTCGGCTCGCTCACCGCGCTGAACAACCGCAGTATGTATCAATACCGCGCCGACCAACCGGACACCCTGCAAATGGTGGGCGCGCTCATTGATCCCGCTTCGCTGAGCATCTCCATCGCCGCCGGCTGGAACTGGATCGGTTATGTGCCCAACTATGCCCTGACAGTGACGCAGGCATTAGCCGGCCTCACCGCTCTCAACGGCGACATCGTGAAAGGCCAGACCGCCTTCGCGCAGTACATCGCAGGCTTTGGCTGGTTGGGATCGCTCCAGTTCATGGAGCCGCCTAAAGGCTACCAGTTGAAGATTAGCTACCCGGGCGCCCTGATCTATCCGCCAAAGCCAGCCAACAAGCCATCGGGGCCGTTGGTCAATGGCAACGATCCGGCGACTGCGTTCTGGACCGTGGACGCGACGCAGTACGAAAACTCCATGACCTTGATCGGGATGCTCTCGGCCAGCGGCCAAAACGCAACTTTGGCGGGCCACGAGTTGGGTGCCTTCGTTGGCGGGCAATTGCGCGGCTCGGCGCAGGCCATCTACATCGAGCCGATGAACGCCTACCTGTTTTTCCTCACCACGTTTGCCAACGTGCAGGGCGAGCAGGTGCAGTTCAAACTGTACAACAACGCGACGGGACAGGTGTCGGATCTGACAGAGAAGATGTACTTCGTGAGCGACCTGCACCAGGGTGGCATTCAGTCGCCGCTGCCGTTCACGCTGAAAACCAGCGCCTTAGCCGAGACCGGAGCCGAACAGTACTTAGATGTGCTGCCCAACCCGTTCAGCGACGTTACCCTGATCCGCTTCACTTCGGCGCAGGCGCAGGAGGCGCGGCTGCTGATCTCCGACGCGACGGGCCGCACGATGCTGACGCAACCCATCGCCGCCTCGCAGGGCCTAAACACCTTCCGCTGGGAGGCAGGGCCGTTGAGTGGGGGAGTATATTTTGTGCGCTTGGAGACGAGCGAGGGGACGGCGGTTAGGAAGGTGGTGAAGGAATAAAACACAAAGTTGACAAGGTTGATCAAAGGCGATGAAGTGGGTGAGGCGGGGGGCATCTTGCGATGCCGGGCCTCAACTGATCCACTTCATCAGCCCTTATCAACGCCCATTGGCCCTCTTTCTAAAAAACAGCAACGATGCAAAATCATTATCGCTGGCTCTTTTTGAGCCTCTTACTCGCAAGTTTCACCGCTGCCCATGCCCAGCCGGGCGGCTGGGCGGTGCGCTCAGCCAACTACCAGTACAATATGACTGCTGTGGTGCAAATCCGCGTCAACGGAGTGCCTAACCACCTGCTGAACAACCACTTGGCCTTGTTCTGGCTCGGTCAGATACGGGGCTATGCCGCCCCGGTCAGGGTCAACAACCAAGCCTTCTATTTC
>Ga0209490_10000869_pt1 | contig 30025 bp, 19 predicted proteins | sample MAT06_FD_187209 | JGI IMG/M metagenome (GOLD analysis project Ga0209490, IMG submission 187209) | Freshwater microbial communities from Lake Fryxell liftoff mats and glacier meltwater in Antarctica - MAT-06 (SPAdes) (version 2) | ecosystem: Environmental > Aquatic > Freshwater > Ice > Liftoff...
GCTTCGACGGCAGTGCGCAGTCCATCGCCAACTACACCGGGCTGGGCGCCACTGCGCACGCCAACATCGGCACGGGGCGGCCGGGCGGGAACTCCATGTTCCAGTCGATCGGCGCCGCCACGTTTCAAGACACATTGACCGCCACCAGCCCCTTGGTCGCGAACCTGAGCGCCGGCTTCGTGCGCTACCACTTCAGCGTCGACGGCAGCTTGCAGTCCCTGGGCGTGCCAGAGCCCGGCTACTTCGGCGATACCTACATGGTGCTCGACATGCAGCACCAGAACGGATTGGTCTACCAGGTTTTGAACGCGACGGTGCGGCGCGGCGGCATCGGCACCATCTCGAACAGGCCGCTGCCGGCGGGTTGGGTGACCAGCACCGGCAGCCTCAGCGGCGCCAGCACCTTCTTCTCGTTTGATTTCCCGATCAACTGGGGGCAGGCATGGGATCTCAAGGTCGGTCTGCTGGCCTGGGCTTATGGCTCGGCCGACAGCAACTTCCTCAGCACTGCCAGGCTTAGCGGGGTGTCGCTGTTCGACGCCAACCGCCAGCCCGTCAACACCTTCAGCCTGAGCGCTGCATCGGGCACCGATTACCTGGCGACTCCGGTACCAGAGCCGAAGACCTGGGCGCTGTGGCTGATGGGCTTGGCGGGCCTGGCGTGGCTGGGTCGGCGTCAAAGAGCAGCCTGAAGACCAACCTTCAACCCGGCCCGGCCCGGCCAGCCGAGTAGCCGCTTGATCGCCAAGTACATGCCCACGCTTGCGCGTCTGCGTCTGCGTCTGCGTCTGCGAATGCGAATGCGACTGCGTCGGCGTCAGCGTCAGCGTACGTAGCTAACTGCGTACGGCATGTCTTCAGCTCTTCGCAGGCTTCTGCATCGGCCACATCGATGGCGCTTCGGAAGGCGCCAGCGTCGGCATGTTCAGCGCTGCTGGTAGCCCAACCCACGAACTCGTCTCCAGCGCAGCTTTTTTCAGCGTCTCGAAGCGGTTGTCCAAGGGTGCTGTTGATGTCGCGGCGGCGCGGCGGTTTGCGAATTGGTTAGCCATAGCGATGTGACCCGGCCTTACTGTGGCGCCCATGCCCGCTACCGACCCGCCTCACATGGCGCCTGAAAGCTTTGTTGTTCATATCCGCGACGCGGCAGCACTGGCATGACTCGCACCGCCGCCACACTGGAACTGGTCGACGGCGCGCGACCTGCAAACCATTCTTGGCTGCGAAGCGCAGCACCGGCCAAGCCAGAAATCAGATCCCCGCCAAAAGGCGCCCGAGCCCCGTCCCGCACAGCAGCGCATCACGCGCCAATTATTTCCAAACGAACTGACAGGAAGCAACATCATGAAGCCCATCTGGATCTCGTTGCTCGGTGCCCTGACGCTTGCCGCCCGCGGCGGCAATTCCAGTGACGACCCCGATAGCCAAGCGACGGTCGAAGTGCAGTTCTACCGCGCCAACCCAGTGTCTGTCTGGAACGAGATCGCGTTCACCGCCGTCAGCACCACGCCGGCCGCCAACTCCGACCTCGCGACCGTGCACTTGGCGATGTATGACGCAGCTATCGCCATCGCTGGCACCCATCAGCCATATGCGATTCGGCCAACCACATCGACGACTGGGCTGGGCGCAGTGGCGATGCAGGCTGCGGCCATCGAAGCCGCATACCGGGTCCTGCTGGGATTAGCCCCTGCAGGTAATGCTAGCTACGAGACAGCGCGCAGCAGCGGCCTCATGGCGCTGGCCGATGGCGACGCCAAGACCCGCGGCACTGCCATCGGCGCCGAGGTCGCGGCCGGCATGCTGGCGCTGCGGCCAACGACGGACGCAACGCCGTGCTGTCGCCCTATGTGCCTGGTACCGGACTCGGGCAGTTCCGCAACGTCAACCCGGTTCTTCGCATCCTGCCTTCCATTCGGCCATTCGCGACCCAGGGCCATGCCCAGTTCCGTGCTCCAGGGCCACCGGCGCTTGGCAGCGCGGCTTACGCTACCGACTTCAACGAAATCAAGACTATGGCTGCGGCCAACAGCACGCAGCGCACGGCTGCAAAAACCGAGGTGGTGCACTTCCATACCGAGGCACCTGGGGCCTTCTGGGCCCGCAACTTGCGGCAGTTTGCGACCGCGAGCCCGAATCTGGCGGACAACGCCCGCCTCAGCGCGATGATCTGGACGGCCTACCACGACGGGGTCGCTGGCTGTTTCGAGAGCAAGTACCACTACAACTTCTGGCGCCCGTTCTCGGCCATTACGCTGGCCGACACCGACGGCAATGACGCGACCGCCGTCGACGCCACCTGGACGCCCGTGGTGCCAACGCCGAACCAACCTGAGTATCCGGCTGCGCACGGCTGTGCCAGCGGCGCGGTAATGCAGGCGGTGCGCAGTTTCTATGACACCCGGAGGATCAAATTCACCTTCAACAGCGTGATCGCCTCTACCGTGCCGCATGCGTTCGAGAGCACCGACGACGTGGTGAGGGAAGTCATGAACGCTCGGGTCTGGGGCGGCATGCACTTCCGGACCTCGAACGAGCATGGGGCAGACCTGGGCAAGCAGGTCGGGCACTGGGTCGGCAGCAAGTACTTTCAGGCAGTGAAATACGGCCGGCTGGCGTGGCTTCGGTTAGGGGCCAACCATCAGCTTTGGTGGCTGTCCTATGAGTCCACGGGCGCGCTGCCCGCTTGAGTTATAACCAGTCACAGTCATCCGTTGCGTCAGTCCGCGACACAGCCAACCAGCGAAAATATCTGCGTACCGGCGCCCGAACTGCACGCCGCTGGAGGTGCGCAGTTGCGTGAAGCCCGCTGCGTCGAGCAAGGTCGCGATACTTTGGGCATGCCGTCACAGGCAGGACAACGGTCGAGATCGACCTCGAAAATCTGCCTGAGCAATCCGGTCCTGGCGTGACTGCGCAGAGCCGACCTTCAACAGCACCCGCTCCTGGCCGGGACCAGTAAGCCAAGCGGACGCCAGGAAGCTGACCTTCGATACGCGTGCTGGCCATGCCAAGGTCAGCTAACGGTTGCCTTGAGCTAAAGCCGGTACCGGCCAGTGGACTAAACCGCTATGGCGGTAAGCGCTCCGGCGTCAGTGTGGTGTTTCGTTGTCGCGCTGGTTCTGCGAAGTTGTTGATCGAGGCAATCCGCCTCGTTCATCAACGGAGCTGCAACCATGGACATGACCACCCGCACGGGTACGCCGCTGCGTCAACGCATGACGGAAGACATGCGTATGCGCAAGCTGGAGGACAAGACCCAGCAAGCCTACATTCGCGCCGTTCGCAAGTTGACCGTCTTCCTTAAGCGTTCGCCCGACACGGCCACCGTGGAGGACCTGCGCAACTTCCGGCTGGAACTGGTCGATGCAGGCACTTCGCCCATCACGCTCAACGCCACGCTCACCGGGCTGAAGTTCTTCTTCGACATCACGCTGGGTCGTGTCGAGTTGATGGCCCGGATGCAGCCGGCGCAAGCTGCCGCACACCTTACCTGTGGTGTTGAGCATCCAGGAGGCTGCGCGGCTGATCGCTGCAGCGCGCAACATCAAGCATCAGGCTGCGCTGTCGGTGGCTTACGGGTCTGGCCTGCGCGCCAACGAGGTTTGCCGGCTGAAGATCGGCGACATTGACAGCCAGCGCATGGCGCTGCGTGTGGAACAAGGCAAGGGGGCCAAGGACCGCTACGCCATGCTCAGCCCAGTGGTTTTGCAGCGGCTGCGCGCATGGTGGCGCGTTGGCCATGCCCAGGGCAAGATGCTGCCCGGGGGGTGGTTGTTCCCGGGCCTGGACCCTCTGGACCCGCTGACGCCGCGCCAGCTCAATCGGGTGGTCCATGAAGCCGCCAGCGCCGCCGGCATCGACAAGCGCGTGACCACGCACACGCTGCGCCACAGCTTTGCAACCCATCTGCTGGAGCGCAAGGTCGACATCCGCGTGATCCAGGTTCTGCTTGGTCACAAGCAGTTGGACTATCTCCCGCGGCCGACTATGTCCAGCTACGCAGCCCAGGCTCCTATGCCCAGGCATGCGCGATGCTGGACATAGTCTGATCGTCTACAGCCCCTTTAGGAATGCCAGCAGCTTGTCGCCGGGTCTGTAGCGGCCAGGCTTGCCGGTGGGAGGCGTGGTCTTGTCGAGGATCTTTTGCTTGAGTTCCAAGTCGGCGTCCAGGTAGACCTGCGTTGTCTCAACCGACTCATGGCCCAGCCACAGCGAGATCACGAGTCGCTCCGTTCCCTCCTGCAGCAGGTCCATCGCGGTCGTATGCCTCAGCACGTGCGGGCTGACGCGCTTGCGCTTCAGCGACGGGCACGCATCGCTGGCCACGGCCACGTGCTTGGCCAGCAGGTATTGCACGCCGTGTGCGCTCAATCGGCTGCCTCGCGCATGGGGGAACAGTGGCTGCGCTGGTGCCAGCGGCGGCTCGCGTACCCACGCGGCGAGGACGGCCCGAGTGTTCTTGCTCAGCGGCGTACATCGCTCCTTGCGACCCTTGCCAATCACGCGCACGTGCGCGCCCCTGCCCACATGCAAGTCCTCGTGTTGAAGGCTCGTCAACTCCGACAGGCGCAGCCCCGTCTGGACGGCCAGCAAGATCAACGCGTGATCGCGGCGCCCGGACCAAGTGCGTTGATCCGGCGCGGCCAGCAGCGCATCAACCTCCGGCCGACTCAGGAACGGCACGAGTGCGCGCGTGAAGCGCTTGGCCGGTATGGCCAGCACTCTCTGGATCTGCGCCGAAGTCGCCGGCGCCTCGAACGCGGCGTAGCGGAAGAACGAGTGCACCGCGGTCAGGCGCAAGTTGCGCGTTCGCGCTGTGATACCGCGCACCTTCTCCAGATCATCGAGGAAGGCCGCAATCAAGGGCGCATCGATGTCCTCCAACGCCAGTGTTGATGGCGCCTTGTGCAATCGCTTCTGGACGAATTGCAGCAACAGTCGCCACGTATCTCGGTAAGAGGCGATCGTGTGCGTGCTGGCCTGTCGCTGCTTCATCAGGCGCTGGGTGAAGAAGGCCTGCAGCAGCGGAGCCAAGTTCGGCCGGTCCGTCATGATGGTTCTCCCCAGCGCCGCTCCAGCCGCGCCATTGCTTGTGCCATCAACTCGGGCCAGGCACTCAGGTACCAATAGGTGCCGGCCACATAGACGTGGCCGAGGTAGGTCGAGAGCACCGACAGCTTGCGCGCAGGATCGTCGCCTGACTGGTACCAGCGCACGAGCGTCATGACCGCGAAGCGATGCCTGAAGTCATGCAGCCAGGGGCCGTTGCGCGCGCCGTGGGCGCGCAGGCCTGTCTGTCGCGACAACGTGTAGAAGGCGCGGTGAACGCGACCGATGTCCAGCCGCGTGCCGCGGTTGGAGATGAATACGAGCCGCGAGGCAGTCCGGCCCAGGAACTGTTCTCGACGCCGCAGGTAGTCCGCCAGTACAGCCACGGTCGAAGCGTGAATCGGCACGAGTCGCCATCGACCCAACTTCGCAGCACGGATGGTCAGCACGCCCTGCTCGAGGTCGACGTCGTCGAGCTTCAAGTCCAGCGTCTCCGAGATGCGCAGGCCGGTGACGCTGAGCAAGCCCAACAGGCAATGGAAGACCCAGGGACGAAGCGGCGTCGACGGCCACGTCGTCGGCAGTTGCAGCGCCGCATCCAACAGGCGCTGCACCTCGTGCTCGGTGTAGATGTGAGGCCTGGCGCGGGTAGATCGGTGCGGCAGCAACGCCGACGGCGGAATCTCCGTGCGTCCATCCGTCGCGCTGCGGTAACGCGCGAAGCCGCGCACGAAGCACAGCCTGCGCGCCCACTCTGCGGGTTGAACTGTCTGCGCCTGCTGCGCCCACTCCAGAGCAAGCCGCGCGGTGATGTGCGGCGCCTGGCGCACCTCCATGAAGGCGACGAACCGCGGCAGCAGAAGACCGGCGTCGCGCATCTTGAAGCCGAGACCGCGGCGCAGCTCCGGATATTCGCTCAAGGCCTGACCGAGCGTGTTCATTGCGCACCTCCCGGCCAAGCCACAGCCAGAAACCGTAAGGCTTCAATGTCCACCCTGGCGTAGACGGATGTGGACTGCAGGCTGCGGTGACGCAGGACCTCGCCGATCTCTGGCAATGACGCGCCGCCTTGCAGCATGCGCACGGCCAGCGCATGACGGAACTGGTGCGAGCCGCTGTGAGGTGCATCGACCTTGGCTCGCCGCAGCTCGTAGCGCACGATCGAGCCGATGCCGTCAGAGCCTTGGAGGAAGCCGCATACCGGCGCCCTGGATCGAAGGAACAGGTGTCGGTCCTTGCACGTGGGCCTTCCACGCTCGAGATAGGCGGCGATGGCCTCGCCCACGTCGACGGGCATCGGCATCATGCACTCGCGTCGTCCCTTGCCGCGAACCAGCAGGTGAGCGCGATCCCAGTCGCAATCGCCCAACTGCAATGCGATGACCTCGCGAGCCCGAAGGCCCAGTAGTGCCAGCAGCAACAGAGCCGCGCGATCGCGAAGGCCGATCGCCGTGGTGAGGTCACAGCTGTCAATCGCGCGCTGGGCATGCTCGGAAGCGATCGCCCTGGGCAAGGCAGGCGTGCATGCCCAGCTGGCTACCGCCGGCACGGCAGCGACGAGTTCAGGTGCGACGTCGCCAAGGTATTGGGCATAGCGCAGGAACGAGCGAAGTCCGTTGACGACGCACTTCACCGCCGGCGGCTGCAGGTGCTTGGCTTGTCGCTGCACGAACCCGATCACGTCGACCGCGCCAATGGTGCTCAGATCAACGGCGTTGCTGCCGTAGCGCTCGGTGAGGAATTGCCATGCGACATTCCTGTAGCGCTCAATCGATGAGTCGGCCAAGCCTTGCTGATGCAACAGGTGGTGCCCGAAGCTGGCGGCAAGATCATCGGCCGGCGTCGTGTTCGCGCGGGCCGCCGCGCAAACGCCTTGCTCGCGCAGGTCGTGCAGCAGATGGGCCAGCGCGCGCCGCTCTTGTTGTCGAGTTGTCGTGCGAATGGGATGCCGCGTCCGCCGACGGCGGTCCTGATACCGATCGAGGTGATGCTCGTTGAGATCACCGAGGTCAATTTGCTGATTACTGAACCAGCGGTCGAATGCCACCGCGTGCCGCGCCTTGACGCGAACGACAGCGGCGGCGTACTGCTTGTTGATCAGCGAGCTGACCCACGGTCCGAGGTGCGCCGCCAAAGGCCCGGTGGCGCGACTGGCGAGCGCCACGGCGCTCTCATAGGTTCGTTCCAAGATGCTCTCCTTGCGGGCAACAGCGCCCGGCAAGGAGGATTGCTATGTCCAGCGCAAAAAGGCCACGGCCCGCACTGGAGCGCGCGGTTCCGCAAACACGGGACATAGTCGGGCGCGGGAGATAGTCCAACTGCTTGTGCCCGAGCAAGACCTGGATGATGCGGATGTCGACCTTCTGTTCCAGCAAATGGGTGGCGAAGGAATGTCGCAGCGTGTGCATCGACACGCGCTTATCAATCCCAGCGGCGTCGGCAGCGGCGTGTATGGCGCGGTTGAGTTGGCGCGTGCTCAACGGGTCCACGGGATCCATGCCCGGGAACAGCCAGCCGTTGCGCAGGATCTTGCCCTGGGCATGGCCCACACGCCACCACGCACGCAGCCGCTCCAGCAGGATCGGCGGCAGCAAGGCGTAGCGGTCCTTGCGGCCCTTGCCTTGCTCCACGCGCGGCGTCATGCGCTGACTGTCGACGTCGCCCACCTTCAGCGAGATCACCTCGCTGGCGCGAAGTCCGGTGCCATAGGCGACCGACAGTGCCGTATGGTGCTTGAGGTTGCCGACCGCGGCGATCAAGCGCGAGACCTCCTGACGGCTGAGCACGACTGGCAGCTTCAGGGGGACGCGTACCGGTTGCATCTTGGCCATCAACTCGCCACGAGCCAGCGTGACGTCGAAGAAGAACTTCAAGCCGGATATCGTCGCGTTCAGCGTGATCGGCGACGTGCCCTGCTCGACCATGTGCAGCTGAAAGCGACGCAAGTCCTCAGCGCTCGCGGCGTCGGGCGAGGCCTTGAGGAAAACAGCGAGATTGCGAACGGCACGAAGATAGCTGGACTGCGTCTTGGGTTCGAACTTGCGCATGCGCATGTCCTCGAGCATGCGTTGGCGCAGCGGCGAGACGGTGTGAGTCGAGAAGTCCATGATCCTGCTCCTGATGACGAACGAGGCGGATTGCCTCGCTCACCACAATCGCAGAACCACCGCCAAGACGAACCGCCAACACCCTGGCCGGAGCGCCTACCGCGCTAGCGGTTTAGTCCTTCAAGCTGAATCCGTCGATGTCGGCGCACAGCCTCTGCTTGAGGTCTGCGTCCCTGGGCATCGCGCCTTGAACCGTCAGCGCCTTCTGGCCGGCGCGTGGGCCGAAGGCGATGCGGTAAGTGCACGCGGCGGCCTGCAACGGCCTGAGCACGCGGGCCTCGTCCGAATCGGCGTCGCTGTCAGCCATATAGGTCGAACCCTCCTCTTCTACGAGCACCCCCCGACGGGTGAGCAGCTTCATCGTGCGGGTGATGATCTTGTGCAACACCGTCTGCAGCGCCTCGTCGGTTGGCGGGGGCACTTCGACGAAGACAGGTTCGCCTTCGGTGTCGCAGCGGTACACGCCGTCCAGCACCAGGCAGTGAAGGTGGATGTTGAGATTGGCGGCCGAGCCAAATCGTTGGATCAGCGTGACCGCGCCGCTGTCGGCCTGCTCGGCCTTCAGCCCCGCCTGATCCAGCAGGAAGCGCGTGATGGCGCGGTGTACGACTTGCAGCACCGGCGTCACCAGCTTGGGCTGCGCGGCCAGCAGCAGGCGCAGCGGGATGGGCAACGAGAGCACCCACTGGCGCACCGGCACGTGCGGGATGACGTGGTCCACCAGGTGCGCTGCGGTCTGGGCCATGCGCCGGGCCCCGCACGACGGGCAGAAGCCTCGGCGTTTGCAGCTGAAGGCGACCAGCTTGTCGTGGCCGCAGTCGTCGCAGCGCAGGCGCAGGAAGCCGTGGGCCAGGATGCCGCACTCCAGGAAGGCGTCGAACTCGTCCTTCACAAACTGCGGCAGGTCGGCGCCGGCTGCGGCCTCAGCCTGCTCGAAGAAGGTCGCGGCGTGCTGCTGCACCAAGCGGTACAGCGTGGTCTGCTCGGGTCGGTGGCGCTCGTAGTGGACCGGGGTGCCGTCCGGCGCCCTGATCGGAGGATTGGGCTGCCGGCCAATGGCTTGCACGCGAGGCTCCCGAGGTGGTGACCTCGGACGGTCTCAAGCCCCGCGCTGCGCCTCAATCGCCCTGTGTGCCGCCTACCTGTGGATGCCCACTGCTGCGGGAACACCTTTGTTTAGGGTTGTCGGACACCTGCCCGCGCACGCCGCAATGCTGCGGGCCGCACGGGCCTGAGGGCAGGTGTCGGACAAGCCTCGGGGGAGGAAACCGCGGGGCACGCCGCGGTGACGATCATTCGCGCGGTCTATGGCGATTGCGCGTGCCGAAGGCGGTGAATGCCGCAGCGCTGTGGGTGTGCCGGCGTTCCAGCTCGCTGCTGTCGACGATCGCAGCGTCGGACATGTGCGGACATGGACGTTCGCATTGAGTTTGCGGGCCCGTGATTGCGGTGTTGACGGCCAGCGGCGCAGCATCGCCTGGCCGGCGGCTCCATCGAGCAGTGCCGGCGAACGTGTGGCGTGTCGAAGTCAGCGTTCGTTGCCCTGGCTGTGGTGGTGCGCGGATCGATTGGCCGCGGGTGAAGGTCTGCACGATGAGCAGTGCGCGACCGCAATGGCGACAGACGAAGGTCGGCGGCTTGATTCACATGTCTTTGTCGTCGCTGGCCGGCGGCTGTGGCTTGGGCGCGCTCAACAACTCGCGCGCCAACGCCAGGCTGGCCTTGCGGCTGCCGTTGGCCAGCAGCCCGTAATGGCGGATGCGATGGAAGCCGCCCGGCAGCACATGCATCAGGAAGCGGCGCATGAACTCCTCAGGCGCCAGCGTCATGGCCTTGTAGCGAGTCTGGCCGGATGCACCAACAGCGGCGCCCTCCTTGACGCGATAGTCCTTCCACCGGAACGTGATGCCGCGCTCGTCCATCGCGGGCAAGCGGCTGTTGGAGATCGCCACCCGGTGCGTGTAGCGCGACAGGTAGGCCAGCACCGCTTCGGGCCCGGCGAACGGCCGCTTGGCATAGACCACCCACTCGCACTCGCACTTGCGTTGCGGTGCCGGCCAGTCGTTGAACGCCTTCGCATCGGCCAGCGTGGTGTGCTCGCCGAAGAACTTCAGCTTGCCCGTCTGATGCGCCTGCAGCAACTCTTCGAGGAAGCGCCGGCGGAACAGCCGCGACAGCACGCGCACCGACAGGAAGAACCCAGGCCGGCACGCCACCCACGCCTTGCCGTCGGGCGAGAGCCCGCCGCCGGGCACGATGCCGTGCACGTGCGGGTGGTGCGTCAGCGCCGAGCCCCAGGTGTGCAGCACCAGCGTGGCGCCGATGCGTGCGCCCAGGTGCTTGGGATCGGCCGCGATGGTCTGCAGCACCTCGGCGGCCACGTCGAACAAGAGGCCGTAGACCACGGCCTTGTTCTGGTACGCGAGGTCTGCAATGGGCGCCGGCAGCGTGAAGACCACGTGGTAATACTCCACCGGCAACAGATCGGCTTGTCGCGCATCGAGCCAGCGCTTGGCCGCGCTGCTCTGGCACTTCGGGCAATGCCGGTTGCGGCACGAGTTGTAGGCAACCTGGTCGGTGCCGCAGCCTTCGCAGCGCAGCACGTGTCCAACCAGCGCCGCCGTGCGGCACTGAACGATGGCCGACATCACCTTGAGCTGAGCCAGGCTCAGATGGCCGCGCTGGGCCTGGCGCCAGACAGCGCCGTACTCACGGAAGATGTCGGCGACCTCCAAGTCAGGCCGTCCCATGACGGCCTCAGTGGGTTGGCAACGGCTCCAGCGGTCCCATTACCTCACGCAACAAGTCGGTAGCCACGTGAACGTAAATCGACGTGGTCTCCAATCTATGTACTGAAGTACGTAGACTGGACTCCGCGTTCGGCTTGAGACAGTCCGAGCTCATTCTCGAGCGGCCGCTGATAGAGAAGAATCTGGCCCACTTGGGGTTGGATCCTCATTCGCCGCCAAGGGCACCGGCGCGCGACCCGGCGCGGCATCAAGCGTGGTGAGCAGCTCCAGCTATTGCACGCGCTCGCTATAAGCGTCAGCTCCAGGCTCGGAGCCTGGGTGGTGCTGGCCATCGATTCCATGCGACGCTCATCACATCAGGGTGAGCCCTGAGTCGGAGGCTGCGCATGGAATCCAGGAACGGACCGAAACCGGACGACGCATAGCTGCGCAGCGGGCGACGCGTTGAGATCGAGCCGTTTCAGGTCGCCATTGGCCCCGGTGTGGCCTTTGCGCGGGTGGTTAAAACTCCTATGGCCCTTACGTTTCAGTGCCATGGTGACGAAGAGATTGCGCGATGTGCGCGCGACTCTAAGAACGGGTGTGCACCGTCATGATGATGCCAGGCCCGGAAAAAGTTCCTACACTGCCGGTCATGACGGCGACTCAGACCCTGGCTACCCGACCCACGCTGGATCGGGCGCTGAGCGGCCTTGTCTCGCGAATCCAGGCGGGCGAATGCGTGCTCGTTCTGGGTCCCCGGATATCAGCGCCCTGCATACCGAACGGGGCCGACGTTCCGCTGGCCGATGACTTGGCCAACAAGCTGGTCGAAGCCCTAGACGGGCGCTGCGACACCCCGCTCAGCTTTCGTCGCGCGATTGTTCGTTATGAACGTGAGCGCAGCCCGCAAGCGTGCCGTTCGTTGGTGCAACAACTGGTTGGCGAGTACGACGGCAACCCGACGCCTCTGCACCTGGACCTGGCCAAGCTGCCGTTCGAACTGGTGCTGTGCGCCACCCACGACACACTGATGCATGCCGCCTTACGGCAAGTCGGCAAGCTGGATGCGCGTGAGTCGTATTACGACGCGCAGCCACGTCCCGGGCGTGTCGAACCGCTGGGCTTACCCACCATCCAGAGCCCCATCGTCTACAGCCTGTTCGGCCGCCACGATCACCCCGAGTCGATGGTCCTCAACGAGCAGAACCTGCTGGACTATCTGGTGAGCGTCACCAGGGAACGACCAGCGCTGCCCGATGCAGTACGCAGCAAGTTGCGCGACCCGGCCACCGTCTTTCTGTTCATCGGTTTCGGTTTCGAGAACTGGTGGTTGCGCCTGCTGCTGAAGGTGTTGGAAGTGACCGGGGTCAAGACGCGGGGCGAATCGCACGCGCTCGAAGAAAGCCGCGCGTTCGAGGATCAGTTGTTGAACGAGAACCGAGATTTTTTCGGCTCGGCGGGCATCGTCATCCGAGCGGGCGATTGGAACGAGTTGGCCAAGAACTTGCTTGATCGCGTGGGGCCCGCCCTGGTTGCGGCGCAGGCCTCAGCCACGCAACCGGGCTTGGCGCAGAACAGACCCAAGGTTTTCCTGAGCTACGCGTCGGAAGACCGACTACTCGTCGACGGCCTGCGCGAAAGCTTGATCGCGCGGGGCCTGAACGTGTGGCAGGACGCCAGCAACCTGCGAGCAGGCGAGCTCTGGATGGACCAGATCGAGCGCGTCATCAACGGAGTCGACTTCTTCGTCTTTTTCCAGACCGAGCAGATGGACCGCCGAGACGCCGATCGCAGGCCTGGCGTTTATCATGAAGAGTTGTCGCTGGCGCTGAAGGGCAGCAGGCGAAAGCTGTACGGCACCACGTTCGTCATCCACGTCACAGTGGGTAGCTGTCGGGCCCGACCAGAGCCCGAGATGCGCGCCATCCACCACATTGCCATCGACGACGCCGTCGGTGTCGACCGCCTCGCCGCGGCTATGCAGGAAGCCTTCGCCGAGCCGCCTGCGTCATGAGTGACGACGCGCCACTCGCCCGTGCCAACGATGCCGAAGACCGACGCCGGTTTCCTGGCGTCAAGTCGTTCGAAGAAACCGATGCAGGGCGCTTCTTCGGGCGCGAACAAGTCTCCGAAGAGTTGCTGCTGCGGGTGCTCAGCGTGCGGCTGCTGTTGCAGTTCGCGCCATCGGGCGTCGGCAAGACCTCGGTGTTGCAGGCGGGGCTGTTTCCGCTGCTGCGAAGGCGCGGCTACTTCCCGGTCATGGTGCGCCTGAACCGGGCAGATGAGCCGCTGATAGAGGCCATGCGGCGTTCGTTGTCGGAAGCCGCAGTGGCCTTCAGTCTGGTTGATCCGGTGATTCCGGCCGCAGCCCGTGATGCTTCTGACTTGCTGGCCGGCACGCAACTGTGGACCGATGAGCTCTCGATCCTGACCCCGGTGCTGGTGTTTGACCAGTTCGAAGAAGTCTTCACGCTGCGCGACGAGGCCTTTCGCGCTGGCCTGGCGCGTGACATCGGAGCCCTGGTCGATATCCGCTCGCAAAGGCGGGACCCAGGCGCTGTGCTTCCGGTGGTCAAGATTATCCTCAGCCTTCGCGAAGAGTTTCTTGGTCGGCTCGACAATTTCACCGCCGACATTCCGGAACTGTTTCAAGAGCGGCTGCGGCTCGCGCCGTTGACCAACGACGAAGCGCGGCTTGCCATGGTGACGCCCGCCGACTTGGACGGCGAGAGATGGGACTCACCGCGATTCCGGTTCGAGCGGCTGTGCTTGGACGACCTGCTGGGTTTCATCGACGGGGTGTCGGACCGGCATCCGGTCATCGAACCGCTGACCTTGCAGCTGGTGTGCCGCCATGCCGAAGACCTCGCGAAGGCAGCGAAAGAGCGCGGGGACCCTGCGCTCACCCTCCATCTGGCCGATTTCGGCGGCCCAGACGGTCTGAAGAGGCTGGTCTCGAACCATTTCGCGCTGCAGCTCGGTCGCCTGCCCGAACGCACGCGGCGCCGCGCCCGCGCCTTGTTCGAGCAAGGGCTGCTCGACCCTAACGGCAAGCGCTTGATGCTGGAACAAGGTGAGATCGAGCGTGACCACGGCATCGCGCTGGACACCCTTGATGCGCTGGTCGAGAGCGGGCTGCTGCGGCGTGAGCCACGCAACGAGAGCTTTTTCTACGAAATCAGCCACGACCGGCTGGCCGAAGCGATCGGCGCGCAGCGCAAGGCGCTGTTGCCGCGTTGGGTGGTGCCCACGCTGGCGGGCTCGGTGGCGGCGGCGGTCTTGCTGGCCGGTTTCGCAGCCATCGTCTTCAACCAAAGGGCGCAGACGCAGTTGGCTCTGGACAGTGCCGAAGCAGCGCAGGCGCGCGCCGAAGGCGCTTACAGCTTGTTGTTGGGCGAGACCATCGTGCCCCGGCTCGTCGATTCCGGCGCGGCCGATGCTCTGGCGAGCGTGCTCGACCGCATCGACAGCGGCCGGGGCGAGGACCCAGGCGTTCAGCCCGCGGTGCTGAAGTTGCGTCACCAGGGTGACTTGCTGCTCGACCGCGGAACGCTCGGCCAGGCGCGCGCCAAGTTCCAGGAAGCCTTGCGTACGCTTGAACAGCCAGCCGCAGCGGGCAAGGCCGAGCCGCGCGAGGCGCTTGCCGAAAGGGCACGGCTGCAAAAGCGGCTGGGCGACATCGAACTCGACTCGGGCCGTGCGCAGCAGGCCGACCGCCACTACGACACGGCCGCCGAGAACTGGGCCCGGTTGTTGAGCGGCAAGCCGTCGCCTACCCAGCTTCTGGATGCCGCTGAACTGCACATCAGACTCGCACGCACCGCTCCGGAATTCTCCCCACAGGCCGACATGCACATCGCGGCGGCCATCGGTGCGGCCATCCGGGCCTGGATGATCGTCAACACCGGGCCGTCCGGAGACCGCAGCGGGAACCTGGGTTTCGAACAAGGGCGGGCGGTGCAGGTGTTGGCTGACGCTGTGCTCGTGAAGGCGAACTTTTCCGGCGACGGGGTTGCCTACAGCGGTGCGACGGCGCTTGCGCTCGAAGCCCGGCGCATGCGGCCTTTCTCGTCGCAAGCCGTCCAGCAGGTGGCAACGGCGCAGGCCCGGTTCGGGGTGCCCGGCGAGCCGCTGTCCGAGCAATTGCGAGACAGCGAGCGGCAGCTGAACATGCTGATGCGTTTCGATCCCGATCACTTGCGCATGCGACGCGAGCACGCGGCGGTCATGCTGGTCAAGGCCGACAGCATCGTGGGCTGCGCCGAGACAGCCAAGTGCCGCCGGACGCAGCAGGCGAGCACCTTGCGGGAAACCGCGCTAAACGTCATCGAAGCTACGGGCGACTTACGCTGGCTCGCTGATCGCGATGCCGAGAACCGCGCGCTGCAGGGCGACCTGGCGTGGGCGCTGTCGCTGCAAGCGCGGTTGCAGGCTGCCACACCCGGTGGTGCGATGGCCTCGATTGCATTGTTCGACCAGGCCACCGATGCGTACCGGGCGAGCGGCGGCGCGAACGAGGGGACCGGCAACCAGGTCGAGCAAGAGAACATCCGTGCGATGTCCAAGAACCTCATGGCACGCTCGAAGGCGCTGGCGCGGGCAGCAAGAGCCGACGATGCGCTCGCGTCGGCAGCTGCGGCCTTCAAGCTGCTGGAACCCTTTCCGCCGGATGTGATAAGCGTACGGCTGACCCGGTGGGAGTTGCTTAATGAACAGGTGGCCATGCTGTCTGCCCTGGGCAGGACCGCGCAGGCGCGGACTGCCGAGGCCGCGAAGGAAGAGCTGCTCAAGGGGATTGGCGAGCCTTGGGATGCACACAAAGAGCGGGCTCTCGCAGCGGCTAAAGCAGGTCTCGACCTTCTCAAACAGGCCGATGGCTTGAGCGGAGCCGATGCGCTGAAGGTGAACCGCGACGCCATCGAGCGCTTTCTGGAGGCCGTCAAGGAGCACCCGGTCGAGCCGGCGTACTGGGAGACCCTGCGTTTCCTTTTCGACAAGGTTGCCAACGGGGGGGGATTCGAACCCGCAACGGGCCTGGCTGCAGAGTGGACCCGGAGCGAAGCCGCTGCGCGTGCCGCTGCCATTTCTGCAGCCCGCATGGCGCACGTGTTGAGCACCGACGCGGCAACGCTCAAGTCGCAGAGCCAGCTCTACGAAACGCGACGGTCGTTGGCGTTGCTGCATTACAAACAGCAACGGTACGGGCCGGCGTTCACGCTGGCCCAAGACAATCTGTTCGAGTCGCGCGAGATGCACGCTGCCGCCGACCGTTCGGGCCAGGCGCTCGAACAGATGCGCGACGCGTTCTACGGTGTCGGCTTGACGCGTTTTGAATCGGGTGCCGCTGGCTGGGAGGAATCGATCCGTGTGGCGCTTGAATACGGGCGGCAGGTTCGCGACCTTCGCGCCAACAGCGCTGAGGACACCCTCTGGATCGGCAAGGTCTACGCCGATCTGGGCAAGAAGCTGAAGTTGCAGGCCACGGCTTCGGGGGCGGCAGACCAGGACTTCCGACAAGCGGTTGCGGAGTGCCGCCGCGGCGCGCGGCTGCTCAAGAAGGCAAGCGCGCCCCAGGAGCTTAAAGACTGCCTCGATGACGTACCTGCAGAACTGCGCTAAAGCGCGACGCGTCAGGGTCTGATTGCGCGGGCCACGTTGGACCGCTTGCTGCGCAGCGGGATCAGTGCGCCGGGTGCACCAAGTCGCGGACGTGCGTCTGTTGGGCTTTCAGTTGAACGTGCGCGATCAGCCCCTTGAACAGGCCCGGCAGCGCGGCCATCTCCAGCACCACGAACATCGGGCCGACGAGCAGACCCACGATGTCATCGGCACACCAATGCGACTAGCGGCGCTGTTGCCGTGACCGAAACTGTGCTGGTAGGCGACGGCTTTGAGGCAGTAATTCTGATCGTCCGAGCGCCCGGTTTGGGTCGACGGCTGCCAGCCACTTCGCCGATTTCACGGCCGCACTGCGGTCGTTCGGTCTGGACTGCCAGGCAGCTGACACTCGGGGAAACCCGCGATCGGCCAACTCCGGTCGCTGGGCACGGGCAGCGATCTGGCGCCTTACCTGCACCTCGCTGGCTTCGATTTGGCAGCCCTTCACGCACTGCCGCGTGACCCATCGGGCCGCTGCGCGCCAAGATAGAGTCGTTCAACTGCACGCGCAGACGGTGGCGGAGTTCCTGAGCAGTACGTCCAACTTCCGCTCCAACCTCTAGTCGAGTCCCACCAGCGGCACGCTGCTGACGCATCAAGGCGAACTGCAGGGCGGCGCGAGGAGCACGGTCAGCCAGCCGAGCAAGAAGCCGGTCAGACAGATTCGACCTGATCTGCCCATCGTTGCCGCATGATCGCGCCATGCCCGCCGCGTCGATGCCATCGATCCCCGCCCTCCGGCTGCAACTCCTCGGCATGCCGCGTCTTCTCGTCGGCGATCGCGAGCTGCGCTTCCCCGATCGCCGCTGTGTCGCGCTGCTGGCGGTGGTCGCAAGCGACGGCAGCGTGACGCGAGAGCGCATCGCGACGCTGCTCTGGGATGCCGAAGGTGACACTGACGCGCGTCGCAACCTTCGCCGCGAGCTGCACCGGATGCGCGATGCAGGCCTCGACGGCGTACTCGACAGCAGCGGGCCGACGCTCGCTTTGCAGCCCGACGTCGACCTCGACATCGCCGCTTTCCAACGCGCTTGCGCGAGCGGCGACGCGCCTGCCGCGCTCACCCTGTATGCCACCGGCTTGCTGCCCGGTTTCGAGCTCCACGCCGCGCCCGCCTTCAACGACTGGCTGGCGGCACGACGCGAAGCCCTGGCACAGCTCTGGCGCGCGCAGGCCGATGGCCACGCACGGTCGCTCCAGGAGCGCGGCGACCTGCGCGGTGCGCTCGTTGTTGCTCAAATGCTCATCGCGCAAGATCAGCTGCAGGAAGAGCACTACCGGCGAGTGATGACGCTGCATGCCCTGCTCGGCGAACGCGAAGCCGCCCTCGACGCCTACGAACGCTGCCGGCGCGCCCTTGGCCGTGAACTGGGATTGCGACCGCTGGCGGCGACGAGCCAGCTGGCCGAGCACATTCGCAGCGGTCGCAGCACGCACGATACGTTGCCTGCCGCCGGGCCAAGCCTGGCCGCCCTCAGTGTTGCCTTGCCGGAACTGGCCGCGCCGGTGGGTCGCGAGGCATTGCTCGACGAGCTCGAGGGCCGTCTCGCAAGCCCTCGCCTCACTGTGATCGAAGGCGTTCCCGGCGTCGGCAAAAGCACGCTGCTGCGCTCGCTTCAAACGGGTCGCCCGCGGCGCGCGCAGCACGAAGCGCGCGCCAGCGACGCCCGCGTCCCGTTCGCAGCTCTGGTCCGCTGGCTTCGCGCCAGCCTCGGCGGCGCTGCGGCGGCAAGCCCGAAATGGCCGATCTGGGTCAGCGCCGAGCTCAGCCGCCTGCTGCCCGAGCTCGGGCTGGCCCCGCCGCCCATCACGGGCGACGCTCAGCGCCTGCGCTTCTACGAGGCCTTGCGCGTCGCCTGGCAATCGTGCTTCGTCAACATCGAAAGCCATCTCTTCGACGACTGGCAATTCGTCGACGACGCCAGCGCCCACTGGTGGGCGTGGTGGCAGGGCCAAGGCGGCCAGGTGCGGCTGCTGGTTGCCACCCGGCCCGGCGAGGCCCGCGCCGAAGCCGCCGCCGCCCTCGCTGCCGCTCTGCAGGAGCCCAATGCCGCATGCATCGCGGTGCCGGCCCTGGACCAGGCATCCATGCTCACACTGGTACAGCGCCTCTCGGGCGTGGCCCGGCCTGAGCGCTTTGCGCTTCGCCTCGGCCGCGCGACCGGCGGCAACCCGTTCTTCGCGATCGAGACGCTGCGCCACCTCTTCGAGTTGGGCCTGATCCACGTCGACGACCAGGGTCAGTGGGCGACACCTTTCGATGCCGACACCGCCGACTACCACGAGTTGCCGATCGCACCCTCCGTGCACGCTGCCGTCACCCGCCGTGTCGACGCGCTCGACGAACCGACGCGGCGGCTGCTCGACGCCGCCAGCCTGACCGGCGACGACTTCCGCCTCGCGCTGATCAGCGGCGCCACGGCGCTGGGCGAGTGGGAAGCAGTCGCCGCGCTCGAGGCGGCGCTCAGGGCGCGCATCGTCCGCCGCCATGCCGACACGAGCGGCCTCTACTGCTTCGAGCACGACCTGTTCGCGCAGGTCATCGCCGCGAACCTGTCGCCCGAGCGGGCGGCGCTGATGCACCGCGCCCTGGGCAGCAAGCTGGCACAGGCCGAGGCCGATCCGGCCCGCATTGCCGAGCACTTCGAGCGCGGCGGCGACATCACCTCGGCGCAGCGCCACCGCCTGCTGGCGCTGGAAGCCGCGCGGCGGCGCCATGCGGTGTCGGACATGATCGAGCAGTCTGAGCGCCTGCTGGCGCTGGCACCGCCGCCCGCCGCCGCGCTGGCGGCGCACATCGTCGCCGCCGAGGCCTGGCGCTCGCGCGCCGACGCGCCGCGCGCGCGAGAGGCGATGGCCCGCACCGTGGGCTTGCTGCGCGAAGACGACGCGCCGGTGCTGCATGTGCAGTTGATGTTGGCAACGGCACTGGAGGCGATTCGCGATGGCGACCCGGAAACCGCGCTTTCATCCATCACCGTCCGGCTTGCCGACCCACGGCTGCGCGACGAAGAGCGCGACCAGCTGCTCCAGGCGCGCGGCAATGCGCTGCGCACGCTCGGGCGCCCCGCCGATGCGCTCGCCGACCTGCGACTGGCCCTCGATGCGTTCGGTGACGAGCCCTCGTTCGAGCGCGGCGACTTGCTCAGCAACCTGTCGCGCGCCGCCTTCGCCGGCGGCGATTCGGCGGTCGCGCTCGACCATGCCGAACAGGCCGCCGCCGTCATGCGCGCACTCGACCATCCGCTCGGGCTCAGCCGCGCACTGGTGATGATCGGAGTCGCCCATTTGACCGGCGGCAAGGCAGCACAGGCTGTACCACCGCTCGAGGAGGCCCGTCGCATCGCTGCCCGATACGGCCTCATCGCGATCGAGCGCGGCGCCATCCTCAATCTGGTGCCGGTGCTGCTGCACGAAGGTCGTACGTCCGAGGCGCTGGCCATGCTGGACGAAGGCTTCGCGCTGTCGACGCTGTTCAGCTTCATCGCCGAGGAGCACGCATTCGTCGAAGCGCGTTATCACTGCCGTGTCGTCGTCGGCGAGTTGGGCGATGCCGTCGACCTGCGCCGATCCCTGGTCGACCTGAGCACGAACGTCGGCGAACGCTACCGCATGCTGTCGGGTCTGCTCGTGGTCAGTGACCTGGCGCTGCTGATCGGCGACACAGAAGCGGCAGCGGCGGCGCTGGCGCCGGTGCGCGCGGTGGTGCTGGCCAAGGGTTACGCCGACGCGCTGATTCTCAGGGCGCATTGCGCACTGACCTGGCTGGCCCTTGAACGCGGCGACGAGGCGGGCAGTGACGCCGCGGTCGCCGTGGTCTGCTACAGCCAGCCTCAGAACGACGAAGACCGGGTCTACCTGCTGACGACACAGCACAGGATGGCTGCGATGGGTCATCGCGTGGTCCTGAAACCCGTGTCCGCCGAAGTGCGCGGTGATGCGGCACCCGACACCTGGGCCTGCCTGCTCGCCGCGGCCCTGGCGGTGCAGGCGTTGCGGGGCGGCGTCGACACGGCGACCCTGGCGGCGGCCGAACAGAGTCTTGGCAGCGGCGAGCAGCCGCCGCTGAGCGCGCTGCAGTTGATCGATGCGCTGCTCGCGGCCGGCGCCGGCGAGACATGGCGCATTGAAGGCCATCGTCTTTTCGCCACCCTCGGTGCCAGCCTGGTCCGTCACCCGCGCGAGCGCGCACTGTTCGAGGCGAAGTTCCACCGCCTGCGCTGAACGGCGCCGTCTCCCTCGATGGGGGAGGACCGAGAGAGCCCGTTGTTTTGGGACGCGTTTTGGGACGCTCGGACTTTTATGGTCGGCGTCATGAATGCGATGCCGCCGTCCCCTGCACCCGCTGCACCCGCTGCGCCTGCGCCACTGCCATCCGGCAGCGAGAAGTCACAGCCATCGGCGCATCGCTTCGCGTTGGCAGTGACCTCCGAGTCGCTGCAGCAGCGCTGGCATGCGGTGCTGCAGCCTGAAGCCGCACCCGCCTCCGCCACGCTCGAGTTCTCGACGCCGCTCGATCTGTTGCGCCACCTGGCCCAGCTGCCTGCATTGCCGCTCGATCCCGCTGCCGCCCCGCTGCCCCGCACCGGAGCCGCCGGACTCCGCTGAACTCCACAAGGAACCGCAATGAAGACGCCAAACCGCCCACTCTTTGCTTGGCCGCTCGACCGCCGCATCAGCCGTTATCTGTTCGCCGCCGTCGCGTCGACCGCCACCGGCCCGATCGCCGCCGCCGACTTCAACATAGGCGTCGGCGCCGGCACCGACCGCGGCCGCGTCGACTGCGTCCGCTCCTTCCCGTGCGACCGCAGCAGCGCCCACGGCAAGCTCTTCTTCGGTTACCCCATCAACGACGCTGTCGACGTGCAGGCGGTCTTCTTCGAGGCCGGCCGCTTCAAGGGCGGTGACGCCACGCCGCTCGGCACCGAATTCGGTGGCCAGTTCAAGGTCACCGGCTTCGGCATCACGGGCGGCTACCGCTGGCACCTCGCGCCGTCGTGGAGCCTGGTCGCGCGCGGCGGGTTCGCGGCCGTCCGCACGCGTTTCGACTACGTCCGAGCGGATATCGGAAGCGCCAGCAAGACGACCCTCCAGCCGCTGGCCGGCATCGGCCTCGCGTACGCGATCACGCCGAGCGTGCGCCTGGGCCTCGACTACGACGTGACTGGCTTCAAGGTGCACACGCGCCGCGGGTCGTTGCAGATGCTGGGTCTCGCCGCCCAGTACGCCTTCTAGGAACGGACCGACGCCATGAACACCACCCGCACCCTGCCGCGACCGGTTTCTTCATTGGGCCTTTGCGCCGCAATTCAGCGCGTGGCGCTGGGGGTTGTCTGCCTCGCGCTCGCCGCCTGCGGCGGCCATGCCGACGCGCCGCCGCCGCCCGAGACGATGCCGGTCGTCGTGACCCAACCTGGCGACCGGAGTGTGGTCGCGGGCACTGCGGCCAGCTTCAGCGTTGCGGCCACCGGCGCCGCCCCGCTCGCCTACCAATGGTCGAGCAGCGCTGACGGCACGGCCTTCACGGCGATCGTCGGCGCCACCGGCAGCAGCTACAGCACCGGCGCGACCGCGACCGGGCAGAACGGCACCTTCTACCGTGTCGCCGTCAGCAACAGCATCGGCAGCGTCATCAGCAGTGCGGCGCGCCTCACCGTCACGCCCATCGTCGTGGCACTGGTGATCACCGTGCAGCCGGCCGACCAGAACGTGACCGCGCCTGCGACCGCCACCTTCGCCGTCACCGCCACCGGCAGCACGCCGGCCTACGAGTGGCAGTTGAGCAGCGACGCCGGCGTGACCTTCGCGCCGGTGTCCGGCGGCCCGAATGCGCCGAGCCTGGCGGTGACCAATACCACCGTGGCACAGAGCGGGCAGCGCTACCGCGTTCGGGTCAGCAACTCTGCCGGCAGCGTCACCAGCAACGCCGCGTTGCTGACCGTGACCGCGGCGCCGACCGCGCCTGCGTTCACCACGCAGCCGATGGCGCAGACCATCGTCGCCGGCGCGGCGGCGAGCTTCAGCGCCGTGGCCACCGGGACGCCAACACCGGCGCTGCAGTGGCGCATCAACGGCGCTAGCCTGGTCAACGGCGCCCAGGCGAGTGGCGTGTGCATGGGCGCCAGCGTGGCCGGCGCCGGCAGTACCGCGCTGACGCTCACGAGCGTGCCCTTTGGCTGCAGCGGCGCGGTGTTCAGCGCCGTCGCGAGCAACGGCGTCAACCCCAATGCCATCAGCAATGGCGCGACGCTGACGGTCAACGCCGGGCCAGGGGCGCCGAGCATGACCATCCAGCCGGCCAACGTCTCCGTCGTGGCGCCCGCCACCGCGACCTTCACGGCCGCCGCCAACGGCACGCCGTCGCCCACGGTGCAGTGGCAGCAAAGCACCGACGCCGGCTTGACCTGGGCCAACATCACCGCCGCGACGAGCACGAGCTACACCACACCGGCGACCGTGCTCGCCGACAGCGGCAAACGCTTCCGTGCGGTGTTCACCAATAGCTCGGGCGGCGTGAACAGCAACGGAGCGGTGTTGACGGTGACGGCCGGGCTGCCGGCGGCGGCTTTCCCGTTCGGTGTCGCGGTCGACACCGCGGGCAACGTCTATGCCGCCAACTTCAACCACACGATCGTCAAGATCACGCCCGCCGGTGTCGTCACGACCCTGGCCGGTTTGTCGGGCAACGCTGGCAGCGCCGATGGCATGGGCAGTGCCGCTCGGTTCAACCGGCCGTTCGGCGTCGCGGTCGATGCCGCGGGCACCCTCTATGTCGGGGACAGAACCAACAATACGATCCGCAAGATCACGCCAGCTGGTGTCGTCAGCACGCTGGCCGGTTCGGCAGTGGGCAGCGCTGGCAGCGCCGACGGCACTGGCAGTGCCGCTCTGTTCGCCTCCCCTACCGGCGTGGCGGTCGACACGGCAGGCAACGTTTATGTCGCCGATCTTCAGAACAACACGATCCGCGCCATCACGCCCGCCGGCGTCGTCAGCACGTTGGCCGGCTTGGCCGCCATCTTCGGCAGCGCCGATGGCACCGGCAGTGCGGCTCGGTTCTCCTTCCCTTCGGGTGTCGCCGTCGATACCGCGGGCAACGTTTATGTCGGCGATCAAGGCAACCATGCGATCCGCAAGATCACGCCCGCCGGTGTTGTCAGCACACTCGCCGGTTTGGCGGGTAGCCCCGGAAATGTCGATGGCACAGGCAGCTTGGCTCGGTTCAATGCCCCCTTTGGTGTGGCCGTCGATGCTGCAGGCAACGTCTACAACGCCGACCTTGACAACAGCACGATCCGCAAGACCACGCCCGCCGGCGTAGTGACGACGCTTGCGGGTCTGGCCGGCAGCCTTGGCAGCACCAACGGCACGGGCAGCGCGGCCCGGTTCAACCTTCCACGCGGTATCGCCGTCGATGCCGCGGGCAACGTCTATGTCGCTGACACCGACAACAACGCGATCCGCAAGATCTCGCCCGCCGGCGTCGTCACGAGCTTCGCGCAGTAGTCGGGTTGTCGAGGAAACATAATCGTGAACGCTCTCATTTGCTCAGCGCGTGCCATTGCGGCTGGCGGGCTGGCTGGCTGCCTGCGCAGCGCCCTGACGCTCGGTCTGGCCCTGGCGGCAACCAGCATCGCGACGCAGCCAGTGCCAAGAGCGCCGCCGTCGTTCACCGTCGTCTTCGAAGACTGCACTGAGTTCGCCGGTCTGGGGCCGCTTGCCGCAGCGCAGGTCGAAGGGCTCGTCCCGCCGGACTACACCACCGCCGTGCCCGAGCCGGGTTCGTGGCTGCTGATGGGTGCGGGGCTGGTGCCAATGGGTGCGCGCCGGATTGCCGGTCGCAATCGCTAACCGACGCGCGCTGGCGCAGAAGGGAACAGCTATGAAAGCTCGTCAATGCCTGCAACCGGCAGCGGCCTCAGCGGCCAGTGCCGTCGGCCCGGCGCGAGCCGTGGCCCTCAGTGCCAATGCGGTGGCACGCCGCTGCGCTGCACTGACCATCGGCGTGGCCGCGCTGACTGCCGCTGCCCACCCGCTGGACCCGCTGAACGCCGACGAGATCATCGGTGCGGCCAGCATCCTGCTTGCCGGCGGCGCGGCGCGGCCAGGCGCGATCTTCCAGAGTGTCGAACTGCGCGAGCCCCCCAAGCCGGCCGTGCTGAACTGGCGCGCCGGCAACCCGCCCCTGCCGCGCCAGGCCACCGTCTTCTGGCGCCAGAACCGGCAGAGCTTCAAGACCACGGTGAACCTCGGCGCCGGCACCTACGCGCCGCCGTCGCTGATCCCCATCAGCGACGGCCAACTCGGCCTGACGATCCAGGAGGTGTCCGACTTCAGTTTCGCCTTCAGCGACCCCGCCTTCCTGACCGCACTCGCCCGCCGCGGCATCCGCACGCCGGCACAACTGGCCAAGGTCTTCGTCACGCCGCTCACCGCCGGCGCGTTCGGCCTGCCCGAAGAGACGAAGCGCATCGTCAAGGCGCAGATGTACTACACCGAAGGCGCCGGCATCAACCTGTACGCGCGCCCGGTCGAAGGCCTGCAGGCGATCATCGATCTGGACGCGCGCCGGGTGCTGCGCGTGCTGGACAGCGGCGTGGTGCCGATGCCCGTCGCGACGCACGACTTCGACGAAGCCAGCGTCGGCGCCCTCATCGGCCTGCGGCCAGCGCTCAAGCCGATCCGCGTGACGCAGCCGCAGGGGCCGAACTTCAGGTTCGACGGCCAATTCATCGAGTGGCAGAAGTGGCGCTTCCACACCCGCTTCGACCGCCGTACCGGCCCCGTGGTTTCACTGGTCACTTACACCGGGCGGCCCGTGCTGTACCAAGGCAGCCTGTCCGAGATCTTCGTGCCCTACCAGGACGCAGACCCGAACTGGTTCTACCGCACCTACATGGACGCGGGCGAATTCGGCTTCGGTCTGCTTGCGTCGCCGCTGAGGCTGGGCCTGGATGTGCCCGAGAACGCCGTGCTGCTGGACGCGCTAGTGTCGGCCGCCCTCCCCGACCCCAGCGTGCCGGTGGTGCCATTGCCACTGCTGCAGGTGGTGGGCGTGTTCGAGCGCCTCACCGGCAGCCCAGCCTGGCGGCACTTCGAGCAGTTCGCCGGCGGCGCCTACGAAGGCCGCGCCGAGGTCGAACTGGTGGTGCGCAGCATCGCGCAGGTGGGCAACTACGACTACCTGCTCGACTGGGTGTTCACGCAAAGCGGCGTCATCCGGGCCGAGATCGGCCTCACCGGCATCAACGCCCCCAAGGCCGTTGCCGCCGGCGGCGGCGACCCGGCGCAGAGCACGCCAGTGGCCGCCGGCCTGGTGGCGCCCTTCCACAGCCACTTCTTCAACTTCCGCCTCGACCTCGACATCGACGGCCCCAGCAACAGCTTCGTCGTCGGCCACCTGCACACCCGCAACGCGCCGGGCCCGCGCAAGAGCGTCTGGAGCCTGGAAGAACACGTGGTGACCAGCGAGAGCGAAGGCCGCATCGCGCCCGATGCACATGGCCGCTGGAAGGTCGTCAACCCCGGCCGACGCAACGCCTTGGGCCAGCCCACGGGTTACCTGATCGAGACCCACGACACCGCCGAGCCCTTGCTGAAGAAGCAGGACTATCAGCGTGCCGGCTTCATCGAGAACGCGTTGTGGGTCACGGCCTATGACGCCGACCAACGCTACGCCGCTGGCGACACGCCCAATCAGCACCCCGGGTCACCCGGCCTGCCGCAGTACGTGCGCGACAACCGCAGCCTCGTCAACAACGACCTCGTGGTCTGGCTGACCCTGGGCCATCACCACGTCACGGTGGCCGAAGACTGGCCGGTGCTGTCGCGCCACAAGTTGGGTTTCGAGCTGAAGCCGGCCAACTTCTTCGACCGCAACCCGGCGCTCGACCTGCGCCGCGCGCCCTTCGAAGTGGTGCGCTGACTCGGCACCGCCCGGAGATGACGGGTCTCCTCGTCGCGGTTGAACGCTTCACAGCGCTTGGTCTCAGTCACGCCCTGCGGCCAATCCGGGCCGGGTCCGCCGTCGCTCGGACGCGCCGGCACGGTGGGCCGTCAACTACAACGGGGCCATTCGAAAGCGCGAGCGCCGGGCTCCGTAGGCCTACCGATTCAGGTAGATCAAGGCCGAGCTGAACACGGGACTATTCTTGGCAGGCGATCTCTTCAACAGGGTGGCTGCGGTCTTCGGATTGGTGTTCCTTTGCATCGCAGTATTCGAGCAGTTCGATGACTTCGGCATCTTTGCCCGCACACGCCACCCGCGCCCGTGCCCAGCTCGCGAAGCTGGCTGAAGGGGCTTCGGTCCAGCCCGCCGCCAGGCCCGGGGTCGTTCGGTATCGCTGCACTCGTTCCTTGCGGCACGCGAGAGCGCGCTGTCCAAAAGCTTTCAGCCCTGCGTCCCCGCATGACGCCGCAAAACCGGCGCAGGTTTGAAGCGCGTGAACTGACTGCTGGGCGGCTATGAGATCTGCTTCATCGCAAACCGCTTAGGGTCGACAGCAACCGTTCACTATCGACGGGAGCAGTCCGTGGCCATAGCCCGCCGCCGGCCAGCGAGCGCTAAATGATCTAAAGGCCAAATGACGTCAGGTTGAAAGGCGCAGCCGACAGCGGCCTGAGGTGATGGTCAACGTCAGGGATCGGCAGCCGGCGTCACTCGTCGGCCAAATCTGAACGGCAGCAGCCTGTCTCGGGCGGTCTTTTTGAGCGCCGATCTGAAGGACCATTCATGGCCGGGTCTGTGATTAGCTGAAAGATAATCGTGCAGCAACCCAGTTTCAGTGCCTCAGTTTTGGAGCGACGCGGCGGCTCAGCTTTTGACCGGCGCGGTCAATCCACAGTCTGGTGGATTTGGCCAAGCTCAACGGGCTTGACCCGAAGCCCTACCAGTGCGAGGTCTTGACGCGCATTACCGTTGCTGACCCCACACGCAACCGCATCGACGGGTTGCTTCCGTGGCCCATCGCGCGGCACGCTCTTTACCGAGAGCTGGACCAAAAACAACAGACCGCTTGCGCCATGGCCGCCTGAGTACGGCTCTACGCGCTGGCAGGCAAGAGGACGAAGTTCAACTTCAGGTACTTCAAGGCCCTCAAGCTCCTCGATGGTGCAGCGGAGCATGGCCCTGCCTTTGAGTGCCTGATCGACTCCATCACGGCCGGCGAAGAGAACACCGTTTCGCTACTGACGGAGATTGACGAAGTTCTGCCCGTTGTCAGTGCTGCGCAGGACTGGCCGGCAATCTGGTCATTGCTCGCTGAGCAGATGGCGTTCACCCGCGAGCACCAGCTTGGCAGCCCGTTCAAACCCGGGGAGGAGCCGTTAAGCGACGAGGAGTTCCTCGCGGACCTGGTTCACTTTGGCCTGCGGCTGCCGGTTGTCGAAGCTCAGCGGAATGCGCGCGACTGCTTGCTGCGTCTGTCCGAAAGGGTCGAATTTGGCGGGGCGGTGGCCGAACTGACCGTACGGCGGCTCCTGACCGGCGAGTCCGACGCGCCGTTGCAAGGCCTCCTCGCTCTGCTGGCCATGCCGCATGACCGACTGGCAAGCGCCCTGGGCGATGCTGTAACGCCGCTCGTGGGCCATCGAGATATCGCTATCGCCGAGGCGGCCTTGCTCCTGGCGCGCCGGTGGGGCCTGGCCGTTTCAGCCACGCAGGAGCCGCTTCCCTTCTTCTACCAGCTTGAGCTGGAAGGGTCGCTGGTGCTCGACACCTCGTTGGTGGATCCGCGCACCGGCGCCATGCGCATTGAATCCGCGCCAGGATGGACTTAGGAGTCGTAAACAAATAAAGTAGTCATTCTTTCTTAAATGCTGTACGCTCACAGTCCATGCAAGGTGAATCCGCCACAAGACAGCGCTGGGAACTGGTTCGAGAGCATCTGAACGAGCGACAGCGGCGGGTCTTGGCGGCGGCCGAGGCAAAGGTGATCGGGCGCGGTGGAGTGGCTCAAGTCGCCGCAGCGACAGGGCTTGCGAGAGACACCATCAGCGCTGGGCTGCAAGAGTTGGATGCGCCGCACAACGAATTCATGGGTGGTGTCGTTGCGGCTCCACTGAGCATGGTCCGCCGCAGCGGGGGCGGGCGTAAATCGACGGCGCTGAAGGATCCAAGCCTGGTGCCTGACCTGCTGTCGCTGGTGAACCCGACGACGCGTGGCGATCCGCAGTCGGCCCTGCGCTGGAGCTGCAAGAGCCTGCGTGTCTTGGCCGATGAGCTCAAGCGCCTGGAGCACAACGTCAGCCACGTTCTGGTGGGGCAGTTGCTCAAGGCGCAGGGCTACAGCCTTCAAGGCAATGCCAAGGTCATCGAGGGCAACCAGAGTCCCGACCGCAACGCGCAGTTCGAACACATCAACGCTACTGTCGAGGCCGCACTTGCCGCTGGCCAGCCAGTGATCTCCGTGGACACCAAGAAGAAGGAGCTTGTCGGGCCGTACAAGAACGCTGGGACTGAATGGAACCCCGAGGGTGAGCCCGAGCAAGTCAAAGTGCACGACTTCGTGGACGCTGAACTGGGCCGCGCCAGTCCCTACGGCGTGTACGACATTGGCGCCGATGAGGGCTGGGTCAGCGTGGGCACCGATCACGACACCGCGGCCTTTGCCGTTCAGACGATCAGGCGCTGGTGGTTCACGATGGGTCGTACGCGCTATCCGCAGGCGCGTGAGTTGACGATCACCGCTGACGGTGGGGGCAGCAATGGCTCTCGGGTGAGGCTTTGGAAGTTGGAGTTGAGTCGGCTTGCACAGGAAACGGGCTTGACCATCCGGGTGCGCCACTTCCCGCCGGGTACCAGCAAATGGAACAAGATCGAGCATCGCCTGTTCTCCTTCATCACCATGAACTGGCGCGGCAGGCCCTTGATCAGCCATGAGGTCATCGTCAATCTCATCGCCAGCACCAAGACGCGAAGCGGTCTGACGGTCCGCTCGGAAATCGACACCAACTCATACCCCAAGGGCCTGGTCGTCAGCGACACCGACTTCGATGCCATCAATCTCATCCGAGACGAGTTCCACGGCGATTGGAACTACTCCATCGAACCGCTCAATAACGAAGGCATTGTTTCTTAACGGACCCTTAGCTGCTGCGACCCATCGCCAGGGCGCTTGCAGAGACCGTAGGCGTCGACGAGTTGACCATAAAGCGGCGCGCGGCAGAGTTCGTCCAGGAGTGGGGCGGCATCGAGGCGTTCGGCGCCCTTGCGGTCGGGCGTCTTGAGGCAGAGCTCCGCTCGATGGATATGCAGATCACCTATCTCAAGCCACACATGGCGGTTGGCGTGGTCGCGCTTCGCCACGTCGCAGGTGAGGTGCGACGTGCTGGATTGCCGCCTGCCGGCGCCCTGCCGCTTTTCCTTGAGATCCTGAACGCACCGATTCCGCCGCACCCGATCTTGCAAGCGCAGGTCCGGCCGCAGGAATTTGCCAGACCGCTGGTGGCTCGTGATGCCAGTCGGGGCGAGGCCAG
>Ga0209490_10000871_pt1 | contig 29998 bp, 27 predicted proteins | sample MAT06_FD_187209 | JGI IMG/M metagenome (GOLD analysis project Ga0209490, IMG submission 187209) | Freshwater microbial communities from Lake Fryxell liftoff mats and glacier meltwater in Antarctica - MAT-06 (SPAdes) (version 2) | ecosystem: Environmental > Aquatic > Freshwater > Ice > Liftoff...
GCAATGCAGCATGGACTATTTATTGTGCAGAATTGGTATTATCCCGAATCACGCGATGGAGATATCGGAATTCATAGGTCGAACTATTACTTTGCTCCATCGTGTAGATTCGAGAATCCCGCAGCGCGTTAACCTCAAGACACTTCAAATGCGCAATGCGGGATTATTTGATAGTGTATATTCATACATCAAGAATAAAAACCGAGAAAGTGCTTGATATCAAAGGGGGTTAGCGCTGCAATAGATTTCCAATGCGGATTCTAGGATTAAATAACATTGGTTTTAAAACATCAATAAATCCCTAACGTTTTAACGCATAAAAAAAGCCCGAACGAATCGGGCTTTTTCATTTGTGGTCTGTTAATCCACTTATTTCTTTGCGCTGATATTCAAGGCCAAGTTTACAGTTGGAGAAATGAATTTATCTCCCAATGAGGCATCATTGCCATAGCTCATACCCCATAATGTGCGGTCGATATCAAAGTTTGCTACTGCACTCACAGATCCGTCAGCAACACTCACTTTGGCTGGGAACGATACATTTTTCACCGAATCTTTCAACTTGAGGTTACCGCTAATTCTCATATTAGCACCTGCTACCACTGAGCTGTCCCCAGCAGCAGGAGTGTATGGTTGAACACCTGTGATTTCGAATGTAGCAGTTGGAAATACTGTAGCATCGAAGAAATCGGCGCTCAACATGTGCGGACGAAGTTTACCGGTAATATGGTCACCACTTTCGTGCATGGCCATGCTGTTGATATCAATAGTGAAAGTACCACCAGTGATTTCTGTTCCTTTCAGAGCCAAACTTCCGTTGCTCACTTTGAAATGACCTGGGTGGTTTTTACCAACTCCATTTCCTGTAAAGGTTACTGAAGAAGAAGCCGTGTCCACATTGAGAGTCATACCTACTGCTGCCGCTGCTGCTGCTGCATCTGTTACCGCAGCAGAATCACCTTTAGGGGCTGTGTCACAAGAAACTAAGAGTCCTGAGCCAATGGCAAGAGCAAATCCGAATTGAAATACTTTTTTCATGAGTGTTTTGATTATATGAGTTAATTGATACGGCGCAAAGTTGAATCTATTCCTGTCAATCCTAAGTTGACATGCATCAAGACTTGAAATAATCCTTTTCTATGCGAAATACAAAGGCCAGGATAGAGATTGATTGCCGGGATAATACATTGGGTGAAAATAAATATCGAGAAAGCGTCGGTCATTGAAGACCTTCAGTGATGCAGTATATTTCAACTGCAAAATCTGGGGTAAGACTCTTCTTTCAAAGAAACAAATTGTGTCCAAAACAAAAAAGTCCCTCGAAAGGGACTTTTAATATTTTATGATCTGTCGCTACTTCTTATTCAGCAATAACTTCAAACTTTACTGTAGCAGATATGTCTTTGTGCAATTTCACACGCGCTTCATAGCTACCCAACATTTTGATGTGATCTTCATTGATGGAGATGCTCTTGCGGTCGATATTGTAACCGGCCTTAGTGAGTGCTTCTGCTATTTGAATAGTGTTCACAGAACCGAAAATCTTTCCGGTTTCCGATGCTTTGGCTCCAATTTTTATGTCGAGTGCTCCCAATTGACTAGCAAGGGTTTCGGCATCGGCAAAAATTTTGGTTTCCTTGTGTGAACGTTGTTTTAGGTTCTCATTATGCATTTTGATTGCACTCGGAGTTGCGATAGCCGCATAACCACGCGGTAGCAAATAGTTGCGGGCATATCCAGCTTTTACTTTTACTACCTCGTCTTTGGCGCCCAATTTTTCAATATTGGATTTGAGTATTACTTCCATGGTTCTTTCTGATTGTAATGGGTTATTTCAGCATGTCTCCTACGTAAGGCATCAAGGCGAGGTGACGGGCCTTTTTAATAGCCTGTCCTACTTTGCGCTGATACTTCAAAGATGTACCTGTAAGTCGACGTGGAAGGATCTTTCCTTGTTCGTTGCACAACTTTAAAAGGAAGTCACCATCTTTATAATCGATGTATTTAATTCCGGCTTTCTTGAAGCGGCAGTATTTTGCTTGCTTCGTCTCAATCTCAATGGGATTGAGGTATCTGATTTCTGATGAATCGCTCATTTCTTTTTCAGGATTTGGATGAATAATTAGGCTTCAGCCTTTGCTTCAGTAGCTGGACGAGTTTCTGCTGACTTACCTTTTCCCTTTGTTCTGCGGCTTTCAGCATACAAAACGTGGAATTTATCCATTTTGGTACTCAGGAAGCGAAGTATGCGCTCATCTCTGCGGAATTCTACTTCCATAGGACCAACGGTTTCTCCATCAGCTTCAAATTCGAACAAGTGGTAAAAGCCTGTAGTTTTCTTTTGGATTGGGTAAGCCAGTTTTTTCAAGCCCCAGTTTTCCTCGTGCTTGATTTTGGCCCCTTTGCCCTTCAAAAACTTCCTGAACTTATCCACTGCTTCCGCTGCCTGTTCATCAGACAGCACGGGAGTTAAAATGAAAACAGTTTCGTAACGGTTCATTGTGTTTTAATGATTGATTGTAAAAAAAATTGGAGCGCGAAGATACTGCGCTTTACAGCTTCTATAACAAAAAAAGTACTGTTTTGGACCGAATTTAAAACAGACTCAATTCTTCAGCCTTGATTTCCAGTGCTTTGTGAAATCCCAACCTTTTTGCCAACGTATTTATTTTCAGTGATTTCATGCACAATGAAATCAGCCAAATCGCCAACGTGAACAGACCATCCTTTACCAGGATAAGTATCCTGGACGTCATAATTGCCAGTTTTCTCAGAAGAAGAAATCATAGGCGGACACACAAAAGTGAAATCCATTCTACTCGTAAGCAACGCATCTAGAACCCTCACATGGGCCATGGTAACGTCAACATATTCTCTCGGAAATGTGGGTGTTTCGTACACTTTCAAGTGTTCATTTGCTTGAAGCGCACCAATGCCACCCATCGCTATTATTCGACGAACTTTATTTTCGTGCATTGCATTGATTAGATTGTGCATAAAGACAAGTCGATGAGAGGGCTCAGAACTTCCTAAAGCGGATATAACCACTTCCTGACCAATGATAGCTTTACTCACGGATTCTTGATTCATTGCATCGCCTCTCACAATTTCCAAATTTGGATGCAACAAAGAGAATTTTGAGGGATCGCGGACAAATGCAGTCACTTTGTGACCTTTTTCGAGGCTTTGTTTTACTATTTCCTGTCCGGCCTTACCATTGGCGCCAAAGACGATGACTTTTTTTCCGTGCATAATTCTAATTCTTGTGGCCAATTTAAACTAGAATGTAGGTTCTTGGTTTGGTCTTTGGTAAAATTTCATTGATCGACGTTCATTTTTCACTCTGTCTTGTGCCACTATCTTTGCCGCAGATGAGCTCTCTCAAAAAACCGGTTCAGGAATTTACCCACTTTCTCTTGCAAAGAAATATTGCTCATGTGGTGATCTGTCCGGGATCTAGAAACGCTCCATTTATTATTGATCTTGCCAATCACAGCGCGATCAACACTTATAGTATTGTTGACGAGCGAAGCGCTGCATTTTTTGCACTGGGAATCGCCCAGCAATCCGGTCGTCCGGCTGTGGTAATCTCTACCAGCGGTACTGCAGCTCTCAATTTCGCTCCAGCATTGGCAGAAGCTTATTACCAGAGAATTCCTCTCATCGCTGTTACAGCCGATCGTCCAGAGGAATGGATAGATCAAGGCGAAGGTCAAAGCATTAGGCAGAAGGATGTCTTTACCAATTTCTGCAAAGGCTCTTTCGATTTGGGTCACGACTTCAGCGATACGGATAGGTTATGGTATTTCAACCGACAACTAAATGAAGCTTTTGCAATCTGCGATCTAGCTCCTAAGGGTCCTATTCATTTGAATTTTCAATTGAGAGAAAGTCTATATGAAACAACTTCGGACAGAGTACAAACTCGTTTCATTGAAAAAGTTCAATTAAATCAATCGCTCAGCATTGAGGAAATTGAATCAGCAGTAAAGGAACTTAGTAGTTCGAAGCGAATTCTAGTTTTGGCTGGTCAATTAAATGCAAGTGAAGATTTATCCCGACATTTGAGTGCCTTTGCATCTCTTGGTCAAGTAGTAGTTTTTACAGAAACACATTCAAATCTTCACGCCGAAAATTTTGTTTCCACTATTGATCGATGGATCATGGGTGCAGGTGAAATGGCCCAACTGATAGGAGAAACAGAGATATTAATCACCATAGGGACCAATATTATTTCGCGAAAAATAAAAGAGATCTTACGAAAAAGTGCTGCCCAACATTGGCATATTGATGAAGGCAATGTGTCGCTAGATACGTTCAGAAAATTAAGTAGAGTTTATCCGGTACTTCCCAAAGAATTTTTCTGTGCATTGAATGGAAAGGTGCTCTCAAATGGAAGTTTTGCAAAAGAAGTATTGGAGATAAACCAAGGTATTGCGGAAAAAGCGTCTCGTTATTTAACAGGATCAAAATTTTCAGACCTATCGGCAATTCATTCTGTATTAAACGCAGTTCCTTCAGGCTACGATATTCAAATGGGCAACAGTTCTATTGTCAGATACTTTCAACTTTACGATTCACGTTCTGATCTCACATATTTTGGAAATAGAGGAGTCAGCGGTATTGATGGATGCACAAGCACTGCAATAGGTGCTTCCTTTATTTCGGAAAAACCTACACTTCTTGTTTCCGGTGATCTTGCTTTTTTGTACGACTCCAATGCCTTTTGGAATAAGCACAGATCCGAAAACCTAAAAATTGTGGTTGTAAACAATGGGGGAGGAGGTATTTTTAGAATTATAGATGGCCCCTCATCCACGGATGCGTTGGAACAGTATTTTGAAACAGTGCATAATAGAACCGCAGCTTCATTATGTGCTTCTTTTAATGTACCGTGCCATACAGTGACTAATGAATCAGAATTGCCATCTGCCTTGCAAAAACTTTTTGAATCGAGAAGCCTGGCTGTATTGGAGATTCATACACCTCGACTTGAGAACGATGGTGTATTGAAGAACTTTTTTTCTGCGATCAAGTTTTTGAAACCGAATTAGAATTTTAATCATATGAGCACTCGAAATTGGACATCAATCAAAAGCTATTCAGATATTCGGTTCGAATACTTTGAAGGCATTGCTAAAATCACAATCAATCGTCCGCAGGTATACAACGCATTTCGTCCTGAAACAAATACTCAGATGATCGAGGCAATGGATATTTGTCGAGAAAGACCTGATATTTCTGTCATCGTATTTACCGGTGAAGGCGACAAAGCATTTTGCAGCGGTGGCGATCAGAATGTAAAAGGAGTCGGAGGATATATAGGTGAAGACGGAATACCTCGCCTCAATGTGCTCGATTTACATAAACGCATCCGCGAAATTCCTAAGCCTGTTATAGCCATGGTAAATGGTTATGCTATTGGAGGTGGACACGTGCTGCATGTAGTTTGCGATCTTACAATAGCCTCAGAAAATGCACGCTTTGGACAAACAGGTCCTAAAGTGGGCAGTTTTGATGCTGGCTTTGGTTCAAATTTTTTGGCAAGTCATGTGGGCCAAAAGAAGGCCCGTGAAATCTGGTTTTTGTGCGAGCAGTACACAGCAGCGGAAGCCGAACAAATGGGCCTTGTGAATAAAGTGGTCCCATTAAGTGAATTGGAAGACATTACTGTAAAGTGGTGTCAAACCATCATGAAACGCAGTCCTTTGGCTATTCGAATGATCAAACGAGGACTGAATGCCGAGTTGGACGGTCAGCGCGGTTTGATGGAATTTGCGGGAGATGCTACCTTGCTTTATTATCTTACCGAAGAAGCTCAAGAAGGCAAGAAGGCGTTTTTAGAAAAACGCGATCCGGACTTTTCAAAGTATCCGAAATTTCCTTAGGTGTATGTCTAAGAAATGGCTCAAAGCAGCTCGTCTGAGAACTCTGCCATTGGCATCTTCTTCAGTTCTTGCTGCAGCCGCTTTGGCTAATTCATTTGGCGAGAACTGGAACATTTTAATATTTGTTCTCGCATTATCAACGGCAATATCTCTTCAAGTGCTTTCCAATTTTGCCAACGATTTGGGAGATCATCAGAAGGGTACGGACAATGAGAATAGGGTAGGTCCAAAGCGTTCAGTCCAAAGTGGAGAAATTTCTATTTCTTCAATGAAAAAGGCAGTTTTTGTGACGGCGGTAATTTCCTTTTTTTTAGGCACTGTGCTCTTGTGGGTAGCCCTAGGTAATCGTAAATATTTTCTTGAAGTAATCGTTCTATTGTGCATTGGACTCCTAGCTATAGGCGCTGCAGTGAAATACACAATGGGCAAATCGGCTTATGGATACAAAGGTTTGGGAGACTTAGCTGTTTTTACTTTTTTTGGGTTGGTAGCTGTTTGTGGCACATACTTTCTGCTCGATCCCGATCCGAATTCTATCCTTCAAACATTACCTACTGCCATAATGATTGGAGCTTTTTCTACCGCTGTTTTGAATCTTAACAACCTCCGTGATCATGAAAACGATAGGAGCGTAAACAAAAAGACACTGGTTGTTTTTCTCGGTTTTGAACGAGGCAAAATATATCACTTGATACTCATTTGTGTTGCCGCTGTCACTATGGTCTATTCTGCATTGCTTGTACCTTCTCCGCTGGGTTTAGTATGTTTTCTGGGAATTATCCCTTTATTCGTTCATTTAAGAAAAGTGATGCTCTGCAGTCTGCCTAAATTGCTCGATTCGGAATTAAAAAAAGTTGCGCTCTTGTGCTTTGCAGTATCTCTCATTCTGTTTACGGCTTCTTTCCTTTGATGTCAAGTCACTACTTTTTACTACTTTCACCCGCTTGTAAACCTTTTTGGAAGTTCCCTTAACCAAAACAACTCGAATGAAGACCAGTCGGCTGCTAGGTATTGACCTGTCATATGTGATCTCATTGATGGCGACAATTGCTATGAGTTTGTTCTTTGTGGTAGGCGATAGAGGAAATTATTTGAGTCATGAGCATTATTTTCCTTTTCTCGATATTTTTCCGGCATGGTTTATTTTCATGAATGGTCTCACCACAACTCTATCTTTGCGCGACCGCAGAATTTCAAGTCGAAAGCTCTTTTCCTTCACAAGTAAAAAGGGCTCCATGTTGTTTCTAATTGGTTTGGTTTTTTGTCCTGTTTGGGCTGTTAATATATTTGTCTGTTGTGGAATTTTTTATATGCTCGCACCTCAAATTGTAAAGTACAGCACATCAATATTAGGCGTTTTTGCTATACTGTTAGGCCTCATGAGCATTGCCCTGATCAATCTTGGGGTACCTACTTTTGTACATTTTTCGACTATAGAATTAAGTGGTAGTGGACCCAAAGAGTTTATCGGATTCTTCCTTTTCAATGGTTATTTCTCGGTACTTCCATGGGCTGTTTTTTTTATTGTTGGACTAATGGTAGGCCGATCTCACCTCCAAATGAAAAGTTTGATTGGCCCGTCAAACATGATCTCATTTATACTCATTGCCGCAGGTGTTTTTTTGGAAAAAATGACTTCTGGATATTATGTAAATAGAGAAATTACTGGAATTGAAGGGAACATTTTTCTGTTGCAGAATAAATTCTTCTTGCCCGGGTTTGTAGTTTTTGCTTGCGGTGTGTGTATACTGCTTACCAACTTGTGCATCTATGTAATGAAAGATTTAGAGAATAGGAAATCTATCAGTCTTTTAAATGCCATTTCCGGTTCCAAATACAGTATTTATGTGATTCATTTGTTGATTGGTTTATTCACCACAGCCATATTTACAAGCGAATCTTTCAAGAATAGGTACGTTATTCTAGTGTATATCGTAATCGTTTGTTATGCTTGTATTTGGTCTGTGATGGCATGGAAAAAACGTATCAATGAATTAGCCCCAATAGAATGGATGATGAAAAGGCTTTCGGGCTCGGTGAGAAATTAGAGTTGGAATTTCGTTCCCTAGATTTGCTTTTTCAAAAGGCAGCGGCAACTTCTCGTGATGTTTTAAAAGAAAGAAGAGTTTGGTTCGTTCGATTAAAGAATAACAAGGGTTTTTTTGGAATTGGGGAGATTGCACCTATCGAGGGTTTGTCTATTGAACGAGGTGCAGATGTGCAGATGCTCTTGGAGGGATTGGCTGAATCGGGACTCCAAAGAGAAAATTTTGAAAAGATAAATTTGTCTTTTCCTTCTGTTCGCTTTGGACTTGAAATGGCCCTCTTGCAATTAAGTAATGGTTTTCAAACATCCTGGTTCAATGGCGATTTTGCTAGTGGAAACAAGTCCATACCTATTAATGGCCTAGTTTGGATGAATGATTGCGAAACGATGATGAAGGAAGCCGAAGTACTGATCAATCGTGGTTTTAAGTGTATTAAATTCAAAGTGGGCGGTCAAGATTTTGATGATGAGTTGGACATGCTTCAGCTTTTTAGAGCAAAAAATTCTTCTTCGAATGTGTCAATTCGTCTCGACGCCAATGGGGCGTTTGATCCTTCGGATGCCGGATACAAAATGCGTCTCTTGTCGAAATATAATATTCACAGCATTGAGCAGCCCGTAAAACCTATTCATATTGATTGTCTAGTTGAATTGTGTTCAGAGAAAATCATCCCTGTTGCACTTGATGAGCAATTGATAGGTCATTACAATGAAAACGAAAAGAGTAAAATGCTTAGCTCCATTAAACCGGCATACATCGTCTTGAAACCATCTCTATTAGGTGGATTTGCTGAATGTGATGAATGGATAGCCATAGCGCATTCCTTAAATATTCAATGGTGGGTTACTTCAATGCTTGAGAGTAATGTCGGGTTGAAAGCAATTGCCGAATGGACAGCAAGTCATGATAATAGAATGCACCAAGGATTAGGAACGGGTTCTTTGTTCTCCAATAACATTCAGTCCTCGCTTTTCGTACAAGATGCACATTTGACTGTAGACCTGAATCAAAAAGATGTCTTCAGCAATATTTTTACCTTATGAAATACAAAGTTCAAGGACAACTTTTTTCTAGATCCGACCTCGAACTATGGTGCTGGGATCATCTGAGATATGCCCCATCTTGGGAAAAAAGTCATTTGCTTTTCATGCTGCAGTGGCTGAGCCGAAGCACTTCTATAGATGTTCGTACAAGTGGCAGCACCGGTAAGCCCAAGAGAATTACACTTTCAAAAAAGATGATGTCGGAAAGTGCGATGATCACCAAAGAATTACTGACACTTTCAGATAGTTCAAAGGTTATGCTCGCACTCCCTTCACAATTCATCGCTGGAAAAATGATGATTGTTCGTGCCCTAGTCAACAATATGGAATTGCAATGGATCAAACCCTCTGCAGATCCGTACAGCGATCTGAAATCTGCTCCCGATTTCATTGCACTCACTCCCATGCAGGTGAGAAATGCACTGATCTCTCACAACGAATTATTCAATCAAACTGGAAAGGTACTTGTGGGTGGACAGCAAATTGACTCAGCCTTAGAGGACAGGTTGCAGAATTCAGCACCGGAGTGTTTTGAAACATACGGAATGACAGAAACCTCGAGCCATGTGGCCATTCGAATGGTGAATGGGAAGGAGAGGTCATCTAATTTCAGTGCTATTCCGGGAATCACATTTTCACAAGACAATAGATCATGTTTGGTGATTCATTCGGAAAGTTGGTTTGATGAACCTCTTGTTACCAATGACGTTGTTGAACTCCAGGAAACAGGAGAATTTCGTTGGCTAGGAAGAGTAGATCATGTTATAAATTCAGGTGGTGTGAAGATTTTTCCAGAATTGGTGGAAAGCAAATTGCGTCCAATTTTAGGTCAACAAAGATTTATCATTCACAAAGAAGCTGATGCTGTCACGGGTGAAAAGGTCATTCTTTATTTGGAACGCATCAGTGGTCAAGAAGCAGATCAACAAGTCTTGGCAGGTAAAATGAAGGAGGTACTTTCTGCGGCTGAAAATCCAAAAAGTATTTATTTAGTCGATAAATTCGAGGAAACGGAAACGTACAAGATCATCAGAAAAACTTATCTTTCATAAGGGAAACTCTAAAGAGAACCTCTAAAAATGGTTGGGCTTTCTATGGCTAATTTAGCAGCGTGAAAACCATATGTTTTGCCTCGGGCAATCAGAATAAAGTGGACGAAATTAGGCACAAGCTCGGTACCTCCATTCTCATCACCGGTCTCAAGGATCTGGGGTTTACAAACGATATACCTGAAACGGGCAATTCATTGGAAGAAAATGCTCGGATCAAAGCTCGATTTGTCCATGAAAAATTTAGCATAAACTGTTTTGCCGATGATACAGGTTTGATGGTTGATGCGCTCGGTGGTGCTCCCGGAGTCTTTTCGGCAAGATATGCCGGGGATCAAAGGAATTCAGATGATAATATCTCGAAACTCTTGTCTGAAATGGATTCACAGGATCATCGAAATGCACATTTCCTGACTGCCATTTGTCTCATTTTGGATAATGAAGAACACATGTTTTTTGGCAATGTCCATGGTACCATTCAAAGGGAGCGCAGAGGTGCTCAAGGTTTTGGCTACGATTCTGTTTTTGTACCATCACTGTCTTCAAGGACTTTTGCAGAAATGAGTCTCGACGAAAAGAACCTGCTCAGTCATCGCGCAATTGCCGTTGCAGCGTTGAAGAAGTTTCTTGAAAAAGGAAAATAGGCTTTTGTGCTATGGAAGGCCGACAATCACTACTTTTCGCCACTGTTTAATCCGATATTTCATTTATGGCTACAACCTACCTTGAATTCGAAACACCTCTCAAAGAGCTTTCAGAGCAACTTGAGAAAATGAAGGAGTCTGAAAAAAAGAACAACGTAGATATGTCCAAGGCCATCAAGGACATTGAAAAAGCGATTAAGGAAAAAACCAAAGAAATCTACAGCAATCTGGATCCTTGGCAAAGGGTTCAAGTAAGTCGTCATCCTGATCGCCCTTATACATTGAAGTATATCGAAGAAATGACTCATGGCACTTGGATAGAACTTCATGGCGATCGCACTGTAAAAGACGATAAAGCAATGGTGGGCGGTTTCGGAATGTTCGAAGGCCATAGTGTCTGCTTTATTGGTCAACAAAAGGGAATAACCACTAAGCTTAGGCAATACAGGAACTTTGGAATGGCCAATCCTGAAGGATATCGCAAAGCCCTCCGCCTGATGAAACTTGCCGAGAAGTTCAATAAGCCTATCATTACTTTTATTGATACCCCTGGAGCATTTCCTGGCCTAGAAGCAGAGGAAAGAGGCCAAGGGGAGGCAATAGCGCGCAATCTGTATGAAATGATGCGCCTCAAAGTACCTGTTATTTGTGTGATCATTGGTGAAGGAGCTTCAGGGGGTGCGCTTGGAATTGGAATAGGTGACAAAGTGTTGATGCTTGAAAACACTTGGTACTCAGTTATTTCACCAGAATCTTGTTCTTCTATTTTATGGAGATCATGGGATTATAAAATCACTGCTGCCAACGCTTTGAAACTCACGGGCGAAGACATGCTTCAAAACAAATTGATCGATGGAATCATTAAGGAACCAATAGGTGGCGCTCATGCCCACCAAGCTGAAATGTTTGATATAATGAGAAAAGACCTCAAAAAGCACTTGGACAAGCTTTTGGCTATGGATCCAGACGAACGCACAAAAGCCCGGGTTAAAAAGTTCTGTGCCATGGGTGTAGTTGCCTCATAATCAATACTTGTACAGAGTAATGCTCATATGTATGTCAATAAATGACATGCCAAGTCCTTCTTTTTTCATGGCCTTTTGTCAAGTTGGGTATAGCTTTGCGCCATAATTACAGACTATATAATTCTTCATCAAAATCATTTCGCATGAAAAAGAACGTTCTCTACCTCGGTGCCGGACTGCTAACTGTGTTGCTGCTAGCGGCTTGCGGTGGGTTGGGTAAAATGGAAAAATACAAAGAGGAACTCGGAGCTAAAATCTCTCCTGATCCACTGGAAGTGCATGGCGATAGCATTGCCCTTACTGTTACAGGAAGATTTCCTGAAAAGTATTTCCATCGCAAAGTTGTGGCAGAAACAACTCCAGTACTAGTGTACTCTGGAGGGGAAACTGCTTTCAAATTGAAAGGTTTTCAAGGTGAAAAGGCTGTTGGCAACTACGAAGTTGTTCCATATAAGGCTGGAAAGAGCTTCTCTTACAGCGATAAGATTGCATACAAGCCAGGAATGGAAGTGAGTGATCTTCAACTCAGAATTCACGGTTCTAAGGGCTCTAAAACTGCTGACTTCGATCCAATGGTTATCGGAAAAGGCGTTATTACAACTCCTTACTTAATTAAAAGCGATGACAAAGCGATTTGGTCCAAGGATGATTTTGTAAGAACCACAAGCAGCTCTGCTCAAGCGCAGATCAATTACGATTACAATTCATCTGTAGTGAAACCTGCAGAATTGAAACAAGAGGACATCAATGCTTTAGGCGCTTGGTTCAGCAGTAATGCTGTAAATCCAAAGGTTGTGGTAAAGCAAATCGAAATAATGTCATATGCCTCACCTGAAGGTGAAATTTTGCTCAACGATAACCTAGCGGTAGAGCGTGCAGGTAGCGGAGAGAAGTCCTTAACGGATATCCTGAAGAAGAAAAAATTGGGCGCTCAATTTGCCTCCCTCATCAAATTAAATCCTAAAGGTGAAGACTGGGAAGGATTCCGTCAGGCAATGGAGAAATCAAATATTGAAGATAGAGATATCATTATCCGCATTCTTCAGAAAACAACTGATTTGGCTTCACGTGAACAAGAAATCAAGAATATCTCTAAAACTTACGTGGAAATTCAAAAGGATATCTTCCCTGCGTTGAGAAGAAGTTTGATGACTATCAGCTATGATATCGAAGGATACAGTGATGCAGAATTACTTGCTCTTGGTCAAAACAACCCTGATCAACTAAATCAAGAAGAAATTCTAAAGGCTGCAACGCTCACAGAAGATCTTAATGCAAAGCTTTCTATGTACAATGCAGCAAAGAAGAACTTCCCAAATGATCACCGTGCGCACAACAACGCTGGTGTTGTATTGTATATGCAAAACAAAACCAGTGATGCCGAGTCGAACTTCAAAAAGGCTTACGAATTGAAGAAAGCTCCTGAAGTGGCAAACAACATGGGTGTTATCACTCGTTTGAAAGGTGATCGCAAAGGGGCAATGACTTTCTACAATGAAGCATCAAATGCCGGAAATGAATTGGGCTACAACAAGGGACTCATTCAAATACAAAATGGTGACTATGCTTCTGCTGTTAGCAATATGAGCAAGTACACTACCATGAACAGTGCGTTGGCTAAATTGCTTAACGGCGACAATGCTGGTGCAAGTGCTGACCTTCAAAGCAGCGGAGATTCTAGCGCGATGGCAGATTACCTGCGCGCTGTAGTAGCTGCCAGAAATGGTGATTGCTCGGCTGCCGCTAGCAACCTTGTTAACGCTATTCAAAAAGACAGTTCTTTAAAAGATAAAGCATCTAAAGATCTCGAATTCCGCAACTGCCCTGATGCAGTGAACTAAGAAAGAATTCAAAGAAATAAAAAAGCCGCTCATTTTCATGAGCGGCTTTTTTATTTCTAAAATTTTGAGGAAAATCAAAACGCTATTGAACCCATTCAAATCAGACCTGTAACAATAGCTTGAATCCAGAATCCGCTTTGGGATTCGCGCTGCAATAGATTTCCAATTCGGATTCTGGGTTGAACCCGGAATCCGCATGGGGATTCCCGATGAAGGGCTAAACCCCACAGATAGCAAGTGCTCTCGCCAGATTTTTATTTGATGGTGTATATTCATACATCAAGAATAAAAATCGAGAAAGTGCTTGATATCAAAGGGGGTTAGCGCTGCAATAGATTTCCAATTCGGATTCTGGGTTGAAGTTGTTTTATGAAACATTTCCTTTCAGGCAATAGCAAGGCTGCATATAAAATAGTCCGAACTATTTTATATGCATGCAGTGGTAAATTTCGTTAGACCATCTGTTATAGACCAATAGAGTGAAACGGTATTGGACGAATACAGATAACTATAAGGTATTAAAGAAATGTATGAATGAAGCAAATTCACTAAGCTAGACATACAAAAAATAGATATGAACCATGAAGAATTTAAACGTTTATGCTTTTGTAATTACAATCTTGATACTCGTGGCTTGTTCGCAGAAACAACCTGTGCCAGAGTCAGCAAATTGTGTCCCCGCTCCGGAAAATGAGAAAAGGATGAGCGATCCATCAAAAGAAGCCGAAAATCAAAACGGAGAGGAACCTCAAGTTGGACTTGAGACTGACATGCCCAAAGTAGATTTAATACAATTTACTCCGATCGAAATGACAGAGGAATCGACACCAGGAAGCGCCACAAAATCCAGTTGCTGTCCCACTCTATGTTATACTGATGGATATTTTTTGAATTCTAATATTCAGACTATCACTACCGAATCAAACCATACTCCCATGGCAGAAGCTCAAGGTGGGCAATACTTCTCATGCGGTCAACTCACAGCCGGGGAGATCAATGATTTTAGTAAATGGGAGTTGTGGGATGACATTGCAGAAGGCGATCTTTCGCTCTATCAAACGCGTTGGCGAATGAAACCGGACGCAAGGTATTCGGCCATAGTTCAAAACGAAGATGGTGTTCCTGTGGTGGACTGTGCTGTAGATCTAATTGCACGCGACGGCAGTGTTTTATGGGCATCCAAAACAGACAATACAGGAAAGGCGGAATTGTGGAATAAGTTCTTTAGCAACTCGTCGGCTAGCGAAGTTTCTTCTATTCAGTTTAAGTTCAAAGGATTGAATCGAGAAATAAAACGTCCAAAGGAATTTAGCAAGGGTGTGAATTCGGTGGTTTTGGATGTATCGTGTGATTTCTCGAATAGCGTTGATATCCTTTTTGCGGTGGATGCAACTGGTAGTATGGGCGATGAAATTGAATATCTCAAAACGGAGCTAGCAGACATTATCACAAAAACTTCTCAGAACAAACCTGATCTCGATATTCAATTGGGGACTTTGTTCTACAGATGCCTCGACAATTCCTATGTTACGCGTCAATCTCCATTTTCGAAAAATGTAAATTCTGTTGTCAGTTTTATTTCACAACAGAGTGCCAGCGAAGGTGGAAACGAAGCTGTAGAAGTGGCATTGCACGAAGCAGTAAATGATTATAAATGGAATTCGAATGCCCGAGCAAGACTGTTGTTTTTAGTTCTCGACGAACCACCTGGATTAGAGGAACAAGTTTTCTCAAAACTCCAAAGTGCTGTGCAAGAAGCATCCAAAAAAGGCATTCGCATCATACCATTGGTGTCGAGTGGAGTAACATTTGACATCGATAAAAGTCTGGAATACCTAATGAGGTCAATTGCTCTTGCAACCAATGGAACCTATGCATTTCTCACCAATGACAGTGGTATTGGAAATTTTCATACGGCTCCAAGCACTGATACTTTCAAAGTAGAAAAACTGAATCAATTGCTCATTCGACTCATTGATCAATTTACAAATGTGCCCGGTTGCACACCGATAGAGGTAGAATTGTCCGACTCAATTGTTGTTCTAAATAATAATCTCAATCTTCCTCTAGGTGCGGATTCTATTCGATTCAACTTAAATCTTTATCCTAATCCAGCCCATCGCCATCTTTTTATAGAATCATCAGAAGAAATGGAAGAAATATACATCTTGGATAGCAACGGAAAGTTGATTCTCAGATTAACACCACGCGAAAAGATTATACGAATAGCTTTGGATGAATGCACCAACGGATACTACATCGCACGCTGCAGAGCAGTGGACAGGTGGTCTGAACTAAAGTTTATAATTTCAAAATGAGAAACCGAGAAATTGGTTTATCAAAAAAAATTATTGATCTATCAATGACGGATGGGTCGCTGATTTTTGAATTTTCGATGTTTACCCATCTTTAATGTGCGTTTCTGATCAAAATTCGCCTTCTTCATGATGAGATAGTCTGCTTTTAGCACAACATAGAAATAACCGTCGTTATCTCTGACGTCTCCACGCTGCTGGCCGGGTGCGGTTACAATGTCAGGTAAACCACCGTTGGCCAATCCTAAAGATGGATTACTGAGATAGGCTGCTACATCTCCCATACCGTCGTCATTATACAATGCAATGTCGTAGGGATTGTAATAACTAGAACTTACATCATCGACATAATCAGTAAAAGTATACCGGTGCATGGCTTCAATTCCAAACATCCATTTGCGGTCAACGCGGAACATAAAATTAAAACCAACGGGTATATTCAACTGCCAAAGTTTGTATTCTTTAGGTCCCCCAGGCAGGCCTTGTCCTTCTGTTTTGAGCGGGTGCAACTCAATCCATGAACCATCGAGATTGGTCTTTGGATTAAAATGAAAAAGTCCGACGCCACCGAAAACCGAGAAATAGCTTGCCCGGATTCTCCATGGTCCAGTTTCAGCATTTGTCCTTTTCAAATTATGTTGGTGACCCTTTTTATTGGAAAGTCGAATTTGAAATTCAGCCATTAGATCTATTTCGAAAACGTTCGATCTGAAATTCAAATTTCTGTTTTGTCGATATGCTTCTTTTGTCAATTGATCATCCCCAGTGAGCCGACCATAAGCAAAATTCACTCTACCAAAGAAATATTTGTGGAATGCATAGCGGTATCCCAAATAGCCCGCTAAGTGATATTGCGACCACTCTAAATCCCGCAAGTCATTGGTACCTACAGCGTCTTTTCCTCCTAGGTCACCTAAAAAATTAGAAGTGCCAATCCCGAACTCTATGTGATGCCTCCATCTGCGCCATTGTTCTTCGGGAAAAAAGTCGTAGTACTGTCCAAATCCTGAAAGCACAGGAAGCAAGAACAGGAATATGAAGGTACTTTTTTTCACAGGTATCCAAGCCAAAAATAGGACGAAGTTTCCAAGTTATACCAATTCTACTTATAAAATAGTCCAAACTCTTATAAAGCATGAAGTGGTAAATGCCGTTAGATTGTCTGTTATAGGCAATGAAGTGGAAGGGTATTGGACTGTTTATAGATACGCCTGCGGTGTTAGGTTGTCCCCAATTCATGAAATTGCACGCTTAGGTGGAAAAGGACTATTCCTGCACAGACAGATACGTTCAAAGAATGCTTGGTTCCGTGCTGACGAATTTCCAGACAATTATGAGCGCGCAAGAGGGTTTTGGAAGCGACACCATCCACTTCATTTCCAAAAATCAATACTAGTTTTTGGTCATTTTGTACATCAAACTTTTCTAAAGAAATACTATTCGTTGTTTGCTCCACGCACAAGATGGTATACCCTGCGGCTTTTAGACCTTCAATCAGAGCGATGCTGCTTTCATTATATTCCCAATCGACCGATTCCGTCGCCCCCAAAGCAGTTTTAAGTATATCCCGATGCGGCGGAGTGGCCGTGTAGCCTGTCAGAAATATCTTTTCGATAGCGAAGGCATCCGCTGTGCGAAACACACTTCCAACATTTGAGGCACTTCTCACATTCTCCAAAACAACTACTACGGGAATTTTTTTCATATCACGGAACTCAGCACCGGAAGGGCGACCAAGTTCTTCCATCGAAAGTTTGCGGTTCACAACGGCTATTTTATCTCCATAATAAAGGGCATTCTAGCTTGAACACCTCGCATTTTCCTAACTTCCGTGAGCTTCTCGATTGGTATGCCAAGTTCTTCGCCTACTTTACCCAATATTGAAGCCTCTTTATCACCGGTAATGGCCTTGATCATTTCTTGCAAAGGATCCTGTAAAATAGGAAGTTCTTTGGTTGCATATTCACTCAAGCCTGCCATTGTTGCTGCGGCCTTTATTGCATCTTCTAAGTCTCCCAGTTCATCTACTAGGCCGAGATTTTTAGCGTCTTCACCGCTCCAAACGCGACCTTGTCCAATTGAATCGACTTCGGCCACATTCATATTTCTTCCTTGAGCAACATGGTTTATGAAGTCATTGTATATATCATCAACCATTCCTTGCATAGCACTCATTTCAATTGCATCTAATGGTTTAGCTAGTGAAAGGATATCCGCATGTGGATTGGTTTCGTACCTGTCTGTTGTAATTCCTATTTTGTTATCCAAGAACTTCTGCATGTTTGGCATCAAACCAAATACTCCGATACTGCCAGTAATTGTATTTGGATTGGCAAAAATCTTATCGGCAGCACAAGCAATGTAGTAACCACCGCTCGCAGCATAGTCACCCATGCTTACTACAAAGGGTTTTCCACTTTGCTTTATCAATTGAGTTTCTCTCCAAATTACATCACTCGCAAGTGCACTTCCACCAGGCGAATTAACTCGAAGTACAATTGCCTTTACCTTTTCATCTGTCCTAGCTTTGCGCAATGCGGCTGCAATTCTATCGCTGCCTATCATATCATCATTACCCTCACCACTGTTTATATCACCTACTGCATATACTACAGCCACGCGGCCCTTGGACACGCCCAAATTGTCGTTGTCGCGCGCTTCGTCATTGCTAGTGCTGTAATTTGCCAGACTAATAAAATGCAGATCCGTTGACGCACCTGCCGTGGAGTCTTGAATCCCCATTTTATTTTCAAGTAAATCCATTACTTCGTCTTTGTATTTCAATCCATCGAGCAATCGAGCGTTCAGCAACTGTTGGTTGTCCATGAAACTCAAACTATCGGCCCAGGTATTGAGATCTTGAGTTGTAACTTGTCGACTATCTGCAATTTTTTCGAGCATCACCTTCCAGATATCTCCAATAAATGTAGCAATTTGTTCCTTGTTTTCAGGACTCATCTGATCGTAGATGAAAGGTTCAACAGCACTTTTGAATTTATTGTTTTTGCCACGAATAACCTGCATTTCAATCTCCAATTTGTCGAGCATCTTTTTGTAGAACATTACTTCGGCATTCAATCCTCTCCAATCAAATGCTCCTTCTGGAAACATGTAGACTTCATCTGCCGCAGATGCAACAAAATAGGCACCCTGAGAATAGTATTCGCCAAAGGCAACTATCCACTTACCACTATTCTTGAAGTCATTTAATGAATTGCGAACATCAAGAAGCGATGACGGGGCACCTGCAATATTGCCTACCTCAAGGAATATGCCTTTGATATTATCGTCAGTTTGCGCTCTGCGCAAATTATCAATGAATAAATTCAAACCTAGTTTGTTTTCTGAAGTACCCATGATCGGATCGAAATTCAAGTTGCCCGAAGCTTCTCGCTCTGCAATTGGTTCATCAAGTTTGATGTGAAGAATAGAATTTGCTTTTACCTCTACATTCTCATTTCCTGCTGCTGCAATGATCACAATGAACAAAAGAAATATTAGCAGTAGGGCTAGAAAAGTACCTACTAATGAAGCAAGCATGGCTTTTAAGAAACTCATAGAATTGGGGTTATTTCATTTAGGGGTAAAATTACTTGACTTAGGCTCAATTCTGCAAGATCATTACACAAGCGGTACTTCGCAATTTCAAATGGTCTTTTTGTAAATTCAGATATTGCGGGTCTTTAGTTTATTCTTGTTTTAACCAAGATTTACCAGGTGGAATTGTCGTGAAGTGCTGAAAGGCAAAAAGGACTGGTGCTCTCTCAAGATTATTATCCCGTTAAACGCATTAGTGTGGATTAGAATTAAATGCACTGCGGGATGCAAGATGGAGCAACAAGCATATTCACCAAAGGGCGCCATAAGCCCATCTTCTGATTTGGGTGCATTTGAAAACGTCTATATACATACGGTGAAAATAACATCGAGAGAGCGCCTGTCTTTGCAGACTTTCAGTAATGTAATAGATTCCATCTGCAAAATCTGGGTTTAATTTGCATCTATGATAAAACACGAGGTATTTCTATGCATTGGCGGAAACTTGGGCGACCGAGAAGATAATTTGGAGGAAACGCGCTTTTTCATTGAGATGAACATGGGTAAAATCATAGGATTGTCTTCTGTTTACGAATCGGCGGGATGGCAAATGGGCGAGGTTCCGAAATTTCTAAATCAAGTAGTTCGCATGGAAACTGCACTAGGTATTGATGCTCTCCTGGCAGAAATAAATGAACTTGAGGATTTTTACGGCAAATTGAAAAATACAGAGAGTTACGTATCACGTGAAATGGATGTAGATATTTTGTTTTACGGTGCATTAGTAGTCGATACAGAGAAACTTCAAGTGCCGCACCATAGAATGGAGCAGCGAAGATTTGTAATGGCACCTTTGAATGAATTGGCTCCTGATTTCGAACACCCTATTTCTAAGAAAAAAGTATCACAATTATTCGCTGAGTGCACCGATGACTCAATAGTTCGTATTGTCTAATGCGCTACAGATACATTGCCATTGAAGGAAATATTGGGGCCGGAAAAACAAGTCTGGCCACTCGACTTGCAACTGAATCAGGGAGTACTCTGATGTTAGAGGAATTTTCTGACAACCCCTTTCTTCCTAAGTTTTATAATGACGCCGCGAGATATGCGTTTCCCTTAGAATTGTCTTTTTTATCGGAGCGCTTTTCGCAGTTGAAAAGAGAATTGTTGAATAGAGATCTTTTTTCTCCGGGCATTGTAGCCGATTACTTTATCTCTAAATCGAACATTTTTGCAAAGAACAATCTGACTGGAGATGAACTAGAACTCTTTCAAAAGGTGTTTCAAATTATAGAGCCTACAATTCCGCAACCTGATATGCTTGTGTATTTGTATTTGGAAGTAGAAAATCTACAGCGAAACATTAAAATGCGGGGCAGGCCCTATGAGCAGATGATCAGCGATGAGTATTTAGAAAAAATTCAATCGCAGTATATGACTTTCATTAAACAACATCGTAAAATCCGAACATTGATAATCAATACGAATGAAATTGATTTCGTGAATTCAGAGGAGGATTATCAATGGATGAAGAAAGAAATTCTTTCATCTAGGGAAAAAGGTGTATTTCGGATATGACGGCGTGACCACAAGTTGCCCCACAATTTCTCCTGATTGGACTCATACATCATTCGCTCTTGCTCTCAAGAACTTCCTCATTCTCGCTCAGTTTCTCAATCTGTTTCTCATTCCATGTGGCCTCTCCCGGACCTATGCAGAGGAGAAGGAGTGTTTCACCTTCAGTCAGGAAATCAATTTTCCTGCAGGAAATTCGTATGCCCTTCAACTATAGAAATCTGAACCAAAAGAGCGATGGATAAACAGAAGTAGTTTGAACAAACTCACAAATCGATCACAGATCAGTCTACCAACAACTTCCGCATCGCAGCACCGATCTCAGCAGGTGAATCAACAACGGTAATTCCGCATTCACGCATGATCTTTTTCTTCGCAGAAGCTGATTCATGTTCGCCGCTTACAATGGCGCCGGCATGGCCCATTGTACGCCCTTTTGGCGCTGTTTCACCCGCTATAAAACCAACAACGGGTTTGGTGCCATTAGTTTTCACCCATTGAGCCGCCTTGGCTTCGAGTTCTCCACCTATTTCACCGATAATAATTATTCCTTTAGTTTCGCTATCGGCCATGAGCAATTGAACAGCTTCAAGTGTGGTGGTTCCAATGATCGGATCACCGCCAATGCCTATCGCTGTGGTGATTCCCATACCTGCTTTTACAACTTGATCGGCTGCCTCATATGTAAGGGTACCGCTTTTTGAAACAATACCTACACTTCCTTTTTTGAATACAAATCCGGGCATAATACCAACCTTGGCTTCGCCTGCAGTAATGATTCCGGGACAGTTTGGACCAATGAGCGTTGCACCCCTGTCGCGCGTGTATTCCTTAGCCTTTACCATATCAGCAATAGGTATACCTTCTGTGATGGCCACAATTACCTTTATTCCAGCGTCGGCAGCTTCCATAATGGCATCTGCAGCAAACGCGGCTGGAACGAAAATGATACTCACATCTGCTCCCGCTTCTTTTACAGCGTCAGATACAGTATTAAATACGGGTCGATCCAAATGTGTTTGACCGCCTTTTCCGGGCGTTACACCGCCCACTATATTGGTGCCGTACTCAATCATTTGTTGAGCGTGAAAGGTTCCTTCACTGCCCGTAAATCCCTGTACAATCACTTTCGAATTCTTACTAACTAAAACGCCCATCGGATTTTGTTTTTATATAGTCGGCGAAAGTAAGACGGAGGAGGAATGCAATTCCAATCTGAATGTGAGTTTGTGTTTGAATGACATGAATTGGACTTATTGTAGTATTAAAAAGCAAAAAAATGGCAGCTAATTCACTCAAAAACAATGACTAAGGTAATAGTGTCCAATGCATAAGGCAAAATGATGATAAAATTGTCCAATGAGTAGGTCAAAAATGATCTAAATTTGTCCTTTGTATGGGTCGAAATGAATCTAAAAATGACCTATAGAAAGGGCAAAAATGGACGAATTACTTGAAATATCTACAAAGCTGATACAATCAGTTTCGCGCGAATTCTCTCGTGATCAGCTCGTTGCAAGAGGTTGGCCCGAAAGACTCTTGGCTATTCAAGGTTATAGAGGAACCGGAAAAACTACTTTGATTTTACAGCACTTGAATGAGCTGTCGAAATCCCAAAAAGTGGCATACCTGAGTCTGGATCATTTTTACTTCCAAAACAGGCCTTTTTATGAAGTCGTCAAAGAACTCCATCAGCTAGGCTACCGAACCGTTGCGCTCGATGAAGTGCATAAATATCCTGATTGGTCACGACAGATTAAAAGTCTCTACGACACCTATAAAAATCTGAAAATTATTTTTTCAGGAAGTAGTATCTTGGAGATATACAGATCTTCTGCAGATTTGAGTAGGAGGGCGGTGGGCAAAACTATGCCGGTGCTGAGTTTGAGAGAGTACATTGAGATGAAAGAGAAAATAGTTCTGCCTGTGCTTGAGCTAGATGAGATACTCATGGACCATCAAAAAGAAGCCATTCGGATTCACAACATGATCAAAAATCCGCTCTTATATTTCCGTGAGTATCTTAGGTCGGGTGCGTATCCAGTATTTTTAGAGGGTAATGAACATTACCAAGAAAAACTCATGCGCACCGCTATGTTGGTGATTGATACAGATATTATTGCCGTTACAAATATGCCTTTTCAATCGGTCCAAAAGCTCAAAAAGCTCTTGGCATTTATTGCTCAAGCTGTGCCGTACAAACCGAATATTTCGGAAATGGCTGCATTTATAGAAGCCAAAAGGGATACAGTTTTGGTTTATTTGGATTTGCTTCAGCGCGCTGGTTTAATCAGGATGGTGAGTCTTTCCGGAAAAACAATGGGCCCAATGTCGAAACCAGAGAAAATATTTCTCGACAATTCGAACTTGTGTTTTGCCCTTGGATTTAGCGAACCCAATATTGGAAGTTTGCGCGAGACTTTTATCCTTTCACAGTTATCATATGGTTATCGGGTGCAAGCTAGCCCTGTAGCAGACTTTATTGTAAATGAGAGATACACTTTGGAAATTGGTGGAAAAAACAAAAACAAAAAACAGATTAAAGGAGTGAAAAACTCTTGGGTCGTTGCCGACGATCTTGAAGTTGGCAATTCACATAGCGTTCCTCTCTGGTTATTCGGATTTTTGTACTGAAAATAATACCAAGCTACTTTTTAGAATTCACAACAATCTTTTGAATAGCAAAGAATCAATTCAATCAAATGGATTTGAGATGAAACAAGAAACCATTTGCGCATTATCCACTCCTCAGGGTGTGGGTGCTCTTGCACTCATACGCTTGAGTGGGCCGGAATCAACTAGTATAGTTCAAAGGGTTTTCTCAAAAAACTTGTCAGTTGTTTTGACACATACCGTTGTGCATGGATGGATTACAGAAGATGAGAGGAAAGTAGACGATGTGGTTGTAACCCTTTTTCGAAGTCCTAAATCTTTTACTGGAGAAGACACCGTTGAAATAGCTTGTCATGGTTCGCTATTTATTCAGCAAAAAATATTGCATCTACTTCTTTTGAATGGTGCGCGCATGGCAAACCCGGGAGAGTTCACCATGAGAGCTTTTATGCATGGAAAGATGGATTTAAGTCAGGCAGAGGCCATAGGCGACCTTATAGCCAGCGAAAGTGAGGCCGCGCACAGACAAGCTTTACATCAAATGCGCGGAGGGTTTTCTAAGGATATTAATACGCTTCGCGATAAGCTGATTCACTTTGCATCGATGCTCGAGTTGGAACTTGATTTTGCTGAGGAAGATGTTGAGTTTGCCAATAGAGGAGAGCTGAGCAGCTTATTAAATGAAATTAGGTTAGTGGTTTCGAAACTCGAAAATTCATTTGCATTGGGCAATGCGATTAAGAACGGTATTCCGGTGGCTATTGTGGGCGCTCCGAATATGGGTAAGAGTACATTGTTGAATGCATTTTTGAATGAAGAACGCGCCATAGTATCTGATATACCAGGCACCACACGCGACACCGTTGAAGACCATCTTACATTGGGAGGGATGCGCTTTAGATTTATTGACACAGCAGGGTTGCGTGAGACGGTTGATGAAATCGAAACATTGGGAATTGAGAGAGCTTATGCCAGAGCGATTGAGGCATCAGTAGTTTTATTTGTATTTGATATATCAACGACTTCACCAGATGAATTGCTCATACAAGTTGAAGATCTTCGCAATAAAATTGGAATGGATGCCAATATCATTTTGGTAGCCAACAAATCGGACAAATTAATTGGAGATATACCGAAAGAGTTAGAGGCCTTCAAGAATCTCGTTTGCATATCAGCGAAGTCGAATATTGGGATGGAAGAGTTGAAGCACTTGCTACTTATAGAATCTCGCCCCGAATTACTCAATTCTGGTGAAACCATTGTGATGAACGCTCGTCACCACCGTGCTTTGGGTCAAGCCCGCGAGGCCCTCGACTGCGCATTACAAGGCATCGAAAACGGACTCACCAACGATCTATTAATGGTAGATATTCGTCAAGCCTTACATCACCTTGGAAGCATCACCGGACAGATCGGAAGCGATGATTTGTTGAATCATATCTTTTCGACTTTTTGTATCGGAAAGTAACCAAATTCCATTTCGATCACATTCGAAATTGATCGATATATATTGGCCCCTTAGGTGTATTGGATTTGAAATTGTTGATGAAATACGGATAATAGCTTTACTCTGGCAGATTAAAAGTAAAGCAATATCTTTAGTATATGCTTGCCTAAGTCAAGTAATTGCTTTACAGTTGTGCTGAGAAAGTCAATCTATAGCTTTACTTTATGGGTAAGAAATCGCCGCAACTGCAACAGCTAAACAACAAAATATTGGGCTTTGCCACACTAATACACGTGGCTATACCACCTACCGGTTGGATAAAAGCAATTCGAACTGGTGTTGGCATGTCTATGCAACAATTAGGCAACAAGTTGAATGTTTCTTAGCAGGATGTACTCAATAGCGAAAATCGGGAAAAGGAAGGTTCAATTAACACCAAATCTCTCCGTGAAATTGCCCGAGTTATGGATATGTAATTGGTGTATGGTTTTGTACTCAACGCTGGATCATTGGATGCTCACATTGAGAAACGAACAGTCGAACTAGCCACCGAAATTGTAAAGCGTACAGCCAATACTATGAAACTTGAAAACCAGGCGAATTCAAAAAGCTATTGAAGAAAGAACAGCATCCATTAAAAACGAAATGCCCAAAATTTTATGGGATTAGATTTGGAATACATTGATGGGCAAGCTCCCATAGATCAAGAAGAAAAGAGGGGCTGCTCATTCCTATTATTGCAACGCGTGGTGAGTTGGACGAGTTTGAGCAGCAGAATATTGAGCAGGCCGTGCAATGGACATTGGGGCGATCCTTTAAACCTGACACCGTTTTCAGCGAAGATTTTGTTCGGATGGTACATAAGCGCAAGTATGCTGAAGTGTGGGCTTGGGCAGGTGAGTTTCGTAAAACCAACAAGAACATTGGCATTGACAAATGGCAAATCCCTACAGAGTTGAGACATCTGTTAGATGATCTTATGTATTGGCACGAAAACGAGACCTACATACCCGATGAAATAGCCGTGAGGTTTAAGCATCACATAGTTAGCATTCATTGCTTTGCAAATAGTAACGGAAGGCACAGTAGGTTAATGGCCGATACTATTATCGAAAAAATTTACAAAAAACCTGTATTCACATGGGGAGCGGCCAACTTGTCAAACGAAGGGGAAACACGAACGGCATATCTCAAAGCAGTAAAAGCTGGTGATTTTGGCGACTATGACTTCTTGCTTGCTTTCGCAAGGTCATCAGAAGATTCTAACACTTTTAGTATCCATATAAAATCATTGTCGAAGGATAAATCAACTCAAAAACTCTTTTAAAAAAGAGTGCTTACACTTCCGCCAATGCAACGCGCTTACTGATATTCCGATATGGATAGGTCTCAGAAATGTGCCTTCTCACAAACCTTCCGTAGGATTCAGAGTTTACCATCTTGGTATATATCTTGTGCGGAACACCGAAAAACTCGTAGGTGTTGCCATTGTCGTAGATGACTTTCAGAATGGATTTCTCGAAGTGAAAATCAACCATTCCTGCACTTGATAAGGTGCTGTTGAACTCTTCACTGCCTTGCTCTATAGTCTCACGAGAAATGCTCACCAGAAAATGATAGGCTTCGATGATCTCTTTGCTTTTTTCTTCGGCTTCTATTTTTTGATCATGATCGTCCACGAATTTATCAGGGTGATATGATTTCATCATATTCCGATAAATACTCTTCAATTCTTTCAACTCCGTGTTCTTCTCTACGCCGAGAAGTTTTCTATAATCATTGATCTTTTTCATCTTGTCTATTCATTCCGGACTTTCTGTCCTTGTTTTAACTTCAAAATTCAGCAGGCTGCTCATTTTGTTTTGAGCCTTCAACATTATCTCCATGAGGATTGTTGTGACCATTTCACTCCATTTAAAAGCGCGCGAAATTACGCTATTATTTTGATATTCAATCAAACCTTTTGGTTTAAAAGAATTTCACACAGCTAAACGGCGCTAAACTCCATTGACAATATTTCAAAATAGTAGGCACTTGTGTTACCATGGGTTGTAATTTTGTCTTCGCTGATGTGCGGGAAGCTTTACCCATCCTGCAATATAGGCGAGCTATCTCTATCATGGAATTTCTAGTCATTCTATTCCTAGTTCTACTCAATGGCGTGTTTTCCATGAGCGAAATTGCATTGGTTTCTGCTCGAAAAAGCAGATTGGAAACTGCCGCAAAACGTGGGGACAAAAACGCGAAAATTGCTCTAGAAACGGCCAATGCACCGAACCGATTTTTCAGTACTGTTCAAATTGGTATTACCCTTATTGGAATTCTAACAGGGGTGTTTTCCGGCGAAAAAATGACCGACGATTTGGCTGCTTGGTTATATACATGGCCTATAATAGCGCCTTATGCAAATACTGCTGCGGTAGTGCTCGTGGTGGTTGCCATTACCTTTCTCACCCTCGTTTTGGGCGAATTGGTTCCGAAAAGATTAGGGCTTACCAATCCGGAAGGAATTTCCAAAGCAATGGCCCGACCAATGAAAGTTCTTACCACCATTACCTCGCCATTTGTGTGGTCGCTTACCATCACAACAGACTTGATCTTCAAGTTGCTTCGAATAAAACCTTCGTCTGATTCTAAAGTAACGGAAGAGGAGATCAAGGCTATCATCCAAGAAGGTAAAGTTGGTGGGGAAATTGAAGAGATTGAGCAGGATATTATGGAAAGGGTCTTTAGCTTGGGAGATAGGAAGATTTCATCTTTAATGACACATCGAAAAGATGTGGTGCAGTTGAGACCTGAATTGAATGTCGATCAAATAAGAGCCTTCGTGAATGATGAGATGCATTCGGTATATCCCATATACGATTTTAAGAATGATCATATTATAGGTGTGGTTTTGCTGAAGGATCTATTCAAACATATTTCTGATCGAAATTTCGATCTAATGAAATACGTGAAGGAACCGCAGTACATCTCTGAAAATATGTCGGCATACGAGAGTCTTCAATTGTTTAAAACAAGTAGGATACATTACGGAATTGTAATCGATGAATTTGGACAAATGGAAGGTGTTGTCACGATGAACGATTTACTCGAGGCTCTTGTCGGTGATGTTTCTGAGTTCTATTCCGATGAATTCAAATTTGTAGCTCGCGAAGACGGATCATGGCTGGTGGATGGTCAATATCCATTGGCGGATTTTTTGAGAAAATATGACATGGAAGAGATGATTCAAGAGTACCCTTTTAATACCATTAGCGGACTTATTCTTCATGAGCTAAGGACATTGCCCGTCGCTGGTCAAAAACTGAACTGGCTGAATTTTCAGATTGAAGTAGTGGATATGGATCAAGCGCGGATTGATAAAATTATTGTAAGCCAACTTTTGGAGAGTTGATATGCTTTGGGGGTAGTCTGAATTCAATGCATTGAATTCGCATGCAGTTTACACTTTTGCAAAAAAAAACAAAAATGTAATCTTATGCTCGACCAAATCATGCAATTCGCAAAAGAACAAGTTGGCGATCAAGTAATATCAATTCTGCTTATTAAATAGTCCGAACTGTTTTATAAGCATGAAGTGGTAAATGACGTGAGAGTTGCTGTTATAGACCAATAAAGTGGAACGGAATTGGGCTATTACAGATACATAAACGGTATAACAAATAATGTGGGTATTGATGACAATTAAAAGGACGAAGTCTTCAATGCTGCTCAGGGGGGAATAATGGATCCCATTAAAAATCAGATTGGCAATGGAAATCTGGGCGGGTTAATGAATCTCTTTAATGGACATGATGATCCGAATGACAACAACAATCCGATTAAACAAGGAGCCAGCAACAATGTAGATCATTCATTGATGGACAAACTCGGCTTGGACGAAGGCAAAGCGGGGGCAATAGCCGCACAAGTATTGCCGGTAATTATGAATCACTTTGCAAGTAAGGAAACAGGAACAGCCAATGATGCAGGCGATCTTATGAAAAAGATTGAAATGGATGGAGATAATAATATCATGGATATTGTCTCACAATTTACAGGAAATGGGGGAGGAGGATTGATGGATAAGATGAAGGGACTTTTTGATGGAAAGTAAACTTTTTCGGTATCTATATGAATCCGCTATATCGCAACAAAAAGGGCCGTCTGCATAAGCAAACGGCCCTCTTAATTAACCCCTCTTACCCCAACCTTCTATTTTTTAACAAAGAGGGATTTAACGGCGTAAGTATCTGTTGAGATAACAATACTGTAAATTCCGTTTTCGAGATCGTCTACATAGAGAGTCACTAGAAGAGAATTTACAATTCCTGTATCTACCATTTCGCCTAATACATTGAAAACATCATATCTGGCATTTCCTTTAAAATTATCCAAACGTATGTTCAGTTGTTCATTTACCGGATTAGGGAAAATGTTCAATTCTGGCTGATTGTTTTCCACTACCGATACTGGCGGTAGCAATACTGCATCGATAACATGCACTACTCCATTTTCAGCTAGTATATCGGCAACAATTACTTGAGCGTCATTGATGAAAACGCCATCTCCGGTGATTGATACAACAACGTCTTCACCCAATAGAGTGGCGATCACTTGATTGTCTTCAAGATCTGTACTAAGAGCTGTACCACCTACTACGTGGTAAAGAAGAATATCAGCAAGAGCTCCTTGAGGATCTAACAAAAGGGCTTCTATGGTACCTGCAGGCAATACGGCGAAAGCGTCATCAGTTGGAGCAAATACAGTGAATGGACCATCTCCTGATAATGTACCTGCTAGGTTAGCAGCGATGACTGCAGTTTCTAGCACCATGTGATCAGGGCTATTCACGATAATATCTACCACTGTGGCTGGAAGATCTGCCTGTGGAACAAGCACAGCATCAATCACGTGAACAACGCCATTGTCAGCGAGAATATCGGCAACAATTACTTGAGCATTATTAATGAATACTCCGTTTCCAT
>Ga0209490_10000874_pt1 | contig 29988 bp, 33 predicted proteins | sample MAT06_FD_187209 | JGI IMG/M metagenome (GOLD analysis project Ga0209490, IMG submission 187209) | Freshwater microbial communities from Lake Fryxell liftoff mats and glacier meltwater in Antarctica - MAT-06 (SPAdes) (version 2) | ecosystem: Environmental > Aquatic > Freshwater > Ice > Liftoff...
GAGACAGGACACTCATTCCTAGTTCTTCTGTCAATGTCGTGACAATGCGTTCTAATAGTCGATTAATTAGTTCGTGTAATTTTGATGGCATCTTAATTTCCAGAGTGCCGCGATCGTAGGAGAGTCGAGCAGAGCGGTGTTCTCCCATATCCGCTAGGAGAGCCTGATAGGTTTGCCAAGTGACATTTTGAAGCACCACAAAGGGAAGTTGTAGAACTCCTCCATCATCCGAAGGAAGACGATTAATGGTTTGTGCTGATTTGCTCATCAGGGATTACCTCTTAAGGCGATTGCTCGACTGCGCTCCGACTTTTTACTAACCTAGATATTGAGTCTCGATCTCTTCCTCCGTTGTCTGTCTGTCTACTTTATCTTTCTTTGCAAACTTGGCGGCATCCTTGGGCTTGCATCAGGTAGGTTTAAGCAGAGCTAATTTCTCAACTTAATGACTGACTCCTCTGCTATTCGGTTACTCAACTCGTCTTCTACCAAGGTGCCTGACCAGCGCTGGCAAATTGCGGTGGCTAATTATGACTTAGCGACGCAAATTGCCCAAGAAACTGATCTGTCGCCCTTGATGGCGCAAGTGCTGATCAATCGTCACCTGACCACGTTGGAGCGGGTGCAAGCGTTTCTCAGTCCTGAGTCACAACATCTGTCTTCGCCGCTTGCCGACTTTCCCGATTTGCCCCTCAGTTTGGAACTGCTGATTAACGCGATTAACACGCGCCAAAAGATTGCCATTTGTGGTGACTATGATGCCGATGGGATGACGAGTACGGCGTTATTGCTGCGATCTCTGCGATCGCTCGGTGCCCAGGTAGATTATGCCATTCCGAGTCGCATGGCAGAGGGCTATGGCATTAATCAGCGGATTATTGACGAGTTTTATGAAGAAGGGGTGAGACTGCTGATCACGGTGGATAACGGGATTGCTGCCTACGATGCGATCGCCCATGCGCGCGAATTAGGCATCACCGTGATCATCACCGATCATCACGATTTGCCTGAGCAATTACCGCCTGCCAACGCGATTCTTAACCCTAAAATGATTGCCGAAACCTCTCCCTATCGCGGCGTTGCAGGGGTCGGTGTTGCCTACATTTTGGCAAGAGCATTGGCGCAGAGCATGGGCAGTTCCAGTGATTTAACCGATTCGCTGTTGGAATTGTTTACCTTGGGCACGATCGCCGATCTGGCACCGCTGACGGGCGTGAATCGTCGTTGGGTGAAGCAGGGCTTGCAGGTATTGGCAAAATCTCGGTTAGCGGGAGTGCAAGCGCTAATTCAGGTATCCGGGCTGAGCAATGAAAAGAACCTGAAACCAGAGGCGATCGGCTTTCGGTTGGGTCCCCGGATCAACGCCGTGGGTCGAATTGCTGATCCGCAGGTAGTGATTGAACTGCTGACCACCGATGATGAAGGCGTGGCGCTGGAACGGGCGATGCAGTGTGAGCAAATCAATCAACAGCGGCAGAAACTTTGCGAAGAAATTGAGCAGTCAGCGATCGCCCTCTGTGAAAGCGGTAAAGGTGCGGGGCAACCCTTTAATATTCAAGAAAACTGGGTGTTTTTAGTAGTGCATCCCGATTGGCATCACGGCGTAATCGGCATTGTGGCTTCCCGCTTGGTGGAGCGCTACGGCGTGCCCGTGTTCATCGGCACCTACGAAGATGAAACGCGGCAACACATTCGTGGTTCAGCCCGCAGCATTCCAGAATTTAACGTGTTCGAGGCGCTGGAATTTTGTAAAGACCTGCTGGATAAGCACGGCGGACACCGAGCAGCAGGCGGCTTTTCCTTTAAAGCAGAAAATCTGGAAGCCCTGCGATCGCGGCTTCGCACTTTTGCCCATCAAACCCTCGCGCCAGAATATCTGAAGCCGCTGGTGATTGTGGATGTGGAAGCGCCTTTATCACAGGTTGATTTTAGTCTGCACTCCCAGCTAGAGGCACTGCATCCCTGCGGCATGGAAAATCCCGATCCGGTGTTTTGGTCTGCCAATGTGCGGATTCACGAGCAAAAAAAGATTGGCAAAGGACATCTTAAAGTCACTCTGAGTCAGGATGAAGGCTTGGGGCAATCCACATTAGGGCAACCCACCAAAAAAATCACCGCGATCGCGTGGCGTTGGGGCGATTTCTATCCACTGCCATCCCGCATGGATATCGCCTATCGCCTCCGCACCAATGAATGGAATGGCGAAGTTTCCCTAGAACTAGAACTGGTGGGCGGACGTTCTGTCGCAGCCCCTAGCGAACGAACCGAGTTTGTTCACGGCGATCGCTGCTATGCCTGCCGTCTAGTTGCGATCGCCCCAGGCAAGGAACTCCGCATCCGCAATCCCGACGGCAAGGTTTTGACTGTGCAGCAGGGGCAACGAATCGGGCAACTCACCCACCCGTCCAAGGAAGCTACTGAAGTCGATGTCTGCCAACCCCCCTACTTCGCCCTCATAAAAGCCGCCTTGGATGCATTAGGCATCGAAAAAGAACAGAATGAAAAGATGACAGGATAGGGAAAGCGCTTTTGCCGATTCATGATCCTAAAAGAAGAGTTTGAATGGGCTGGAGCAGCATCAGATCGTTACGGATAAGAAAATCAATTAGGCGTATGCTGCAACTTCTCTTGCTGGTCTATCTGGCGCTGAATGTCTTTGCCTTTTTTTATGCTGAGCGGCTGATTTTCCTGCCGCGCCCTAAAAGCTATCAAGATAGTCCAGAAATCTTGAAACTCACGACCCTGAGCGGTGAACAAATTTCGGCGCTGTATTTGCCTAATCCGACTGCGACCTACACCGTGCTTTACAGTCATGGGAATGCCGAAGATTTGGGACGGATTCGCCAACGCTTAGAACATCTGAGAACCTTAGGAGTCTCAGTTTTTGCCTATGACTATCGCGGCTATGGCACCAGTCAGGGCACTCCCTCTGAACAAAATGCCTATCAAGATATTGAAGCAGCGTATCGCTATTTGACTGAGACGCTTGGCATTTCACCCAGCCAAATCATTCTCTATGGGCGATCGCTGGGCAGTGGAACTAGCGTGGAGATTGCCAGCCGCGAACCGATCGCTGGATTAATCCTGGAAAGCCCATTCACCAGCACCTTTCGCGTCATCACCCGGATTGCGATCGTTCCCTTCGATCGCTTCGACAATCTTCGTAAAATCGGCAAAGTTCGCTGTCCGGTGTTGTTTCTGCACGGCACCCAAGATCGGCTAATTCCCTTGCACCACAGCGAAACGTTAATGCGCCAAGTGCGATCGCCCAAGCGGTTAGTGCCCATCCCTGGAGCCGACCACAATGATTTACTCGAAATTGCTAGCACTCAATATGACCAAGCGATTCAAACCTTTCTCAAGCAGTTAAACCAAACTTTAGTTCCTCACTCCTAGCTCCCGATCCGTCATTCGTGGAAGCTGCGATCGCACCTTATTCATCGTTTCTATCCACTGACTCAGTTCTGTTTCACTGACGCGGCGATGACGGGCAGCAGTGCGGAGCAGGGTTTGCAGTGAGTCGGCAGGTTGCCCCGTTTGCTGTGACCAAGCAGCCACCAGATCCTCGGCAGCCAAAGGGATTGTCCCTAAACCCAAAGCTTTTTGAATCTCTAATTGTTCAGCTTTGCCAAGGGTTTCTAAGACAAATTCACTGCCGCCCGCTTTGTGCAAAACGCTGGCAAGCGCTTGAATATAGGACTCGCTATTGTTTAGTGTTGGAACTTTCACCTGTTCCGGTAAACCCAATCGGCGATTCTGTCCCCAAATCAGGACGAGCAGAAACGCGATCGCCTGAATGGTCAGCAAGGAGAGCGGCGTTTTCATTAAATAACTCAACAGATTTTCTTCACCTGCCGCATTGCCATCTTGAGCGTCAGTATCTTTGTAGCCATGCAGATATTCATCCACCCAAATGGGATAGCCCGGTTCCGTTACCAGCTTGGCAAGAAGCTCATAGTTAGCCCGAAAATCTTGATAGGCATTGGCGGCAAGGTGAGTAGTAATGACGGAAATTAGGCGACCTTTGCCTAGGGTTTTCTGCCAAACGACGGTGCCAAAGGAATCTTGCAGAATGGGGGTGCTGTCGGATGATGGGCGATAGCGGCGGCTGGTGGCAATTCGCACGATCCCCCCTGGGCTAGACACATCGGAGGTGAAAGGTGCTTGGGTGACAGAGGCGTTAGTAACCTCCCCCACCAACACCAGCACATTTCCCTGCTTCACCCACGTTTCGCTAGCAGCGGATAGTTCTACATCTCTGCCAATCCGCAGTAACGTGATGGGCATTTTGGGGCGCGTAATCTTGCCGTTCGGTGAGTCGTTCGCAGTTTCACTGTTGGGTTGAAATAAAGTCTCTGATGGCTGTTGCCACCGTTTCACAGGTTTTCCTTGTTCTTGCATGTAGGCATACCAAGCACCGTAGCCCTCTGGAGAGCGACCATAGGTAGAAGCATTCTGACGATCGCTGCCTAGGGGGGCAATCAGCACCGTCAATAAAATGATTGTCCCAAGGGCGATCGCCCAGATTACAACTTGGCGACGAGAGCGGCGCATCATGGCGTTTCCGTCTCCCGATAGGCTTGCTCACAGTCGATAAACTGCGCTTCAGAAATTTCTACCTCGCCAAAGCACAAGCGCTCATGGGTGCGAAACAGTACGTGATAAGGGCGCGGATTCGGCTGAGTTTGCAAAAAACGAAGATATTCTCCATCCGTGCGGCTGCGATCGCTAGGAAGCAGTTTGCGATCGTCTAGCTGTTGCAACACCGCCATATAAAGTGCTTGACAGGCGGCGCGATAATTCCCCTGCTGGGCATAGGTGCGCGATCGCACTACCCACCGACTTTCAGGCACTAATTCTGTGGAATCTTCTCCAGTGGGATTTTTTGAGCGCCCTCGACCTAGAAATAAATTGGTCAATAAAAAGGGACTGAGCAATCGATAGAGTTGCCAGCCGATCCACAGGGCTAAGACGATCGCGATCGCCCAAAACAACAGCCGAAACACCCAATCTGGCACCGACCAATTTGGCAACTTGCCCGACGGAGCTTGAGCGGAAGTTAATAGCCGTTCAAACCATTCACCCACCTGCTGCTGGAGAAGTTGAACTTGCCAACCCAAGCTATCTTTTTCAAAATTACCAGACATAAGCAAGCTGAAAACGAAGGGCTAGACGGAGCGAAAGCGCGAATCAACGTGTCCATTATTATGCGCGATTGGTCTACCATTCGTCTTGATTATCGCAAGCCTGCGAGCAGGCGTTGAGCTTCGGGGTTGGTGGGTTGCAGTTGCAGTGCCCGTTGCAGGGAAGCGATCGCGTCTTGCCGTCTGCCCAATGCATTTAGGGTTTTGCTTTGCAAGATTAGGGCAACGGTGAGGTTGGGGCTGAGTTGCAGCGATCGCGTAAAGGCATCTAGGGCTTCGGTGTGTTGACTCAGTTCATGCAGGGCACGACCTTTACCCATCCAGGCATCGGCAAAGCTGGGGTTGATGGCTAAAGCGCGATCGTAGGAGGCGATCGCCTGTCGGTAATCCCGCAAATCTTTGTTCAACAAATTGCCGCGCATATACCACAGCACATAGTCATCGGGCTTTAATTCTGTTGCCTGATCAAAAGAGCCAAGCGCAGCCAGATATTGCTGCGTCGCTCCTAACAGCACGCCGCGATCGCGCCATACGCCATACAAATCAGGCTTTAGCTGAATAGTGCGATCGTAAGACTCCAGCGCTTCTGGTGCCCGATTCATCGCAAACAGCACATTACCCCGCTCATACCAGGCGGCATAAAAATCAGGCTGAATCTGGACTGCCCGATCCAACGCAGCCAATGCTGCTGGCAACTGACCCATGCGATAAAGCTGATTGCCGCGATTCGTCCACTCGATCGCGTCGCCGCTGTTGCTGTCAAATTGCCCAAGCACCGGAGACGGAAGAATGGTTGGCACTTGGTTGGCAGTAACGCGATTGGGCGGCGATCGGTCAATTCGCAAGCCGAGATTCAGCCCCGATTGAGGCAACAAGCGTAAAAAAGTTGTGATCGGAATGCCCGAACTAAAACCGCGCTTGACTCGTGCCATGCCACGCTGCCCATCATTCACCGTTTCCCCTTCCGCCAACCCATGAATGCCAATCACGCGCCCATCGGTATCCAACACGGCACTGCCACTCATGCCGATTTCAGTCAGGTTGCTATAGAACAAGTCATAGCCATCTTGGCGAATGCCCTGGGTTTGAGCAATTGAAAAGGCGCGATCGCTTAAAAAACCTGCTGTAAATTGCCGCAATCGCGCCGCCGTAAACCCTGCCGTAAACACCGTATTAAACCCATTCTCAGACGCATAGGTTGCCAAAGTTGCCGTGCGATAGGTGCGCCGACTGATGAACGGCACGATCGCCAAATCTGCCCCTGCCAGCCGAATAATCCGCGAGTAGTCCACCGCATGGCGATCGCCCGCTGGAGTCACAATCGTGTATTCATCCGGCGTGCCGACCACATGCCGTGCTGTCAGCACATAATAGGTCTCCCCCACGCGATCAATGATCACGCCCGAACCCGGATTCACTCCATCAATCAGCACCGTCACACCTTCCGCAATCTGCTGCACCTGATCTGCCGAGAGCGCCTGAGCAGGCTGGAATTGAACTAGCGCGATCGCGCCCGTGAAAAAGACCGTTGAAAGGGAAATAAATCGGTTCATAGGGAGTTTGGAGTTGGGAGTTTTGAGACACGTAGGGTGAGTTGAGCCTTGCGAAACGCACCATTTGATTGAAATTGATTAAAAATTTAGCTAACACACCTTTTGATTCACCCCCGCGATCGCAGGAGCAAGGCAGAGAAAAGTATCAATCGGCACCGCCCAACTAGACCGCACAATCAGCGATCGCTCTTGGGTAGCAGGCTTAGAGCCATCCACAAACACGTAGGGATCGCCCCACAGTGGATACGGGTGCAGGCTGTTGATTCCGACCACTTCGCCTTTTGCATTCAACACGGGACCGCCGCTCATCCCTTGAAAAATCAGGTTGGTATACCCAAGTTGATAGCCGCCCACAAACGGCTGTTTGGGAATTAGAGAAACCTTGCCCGTGGATTGCAAAAAGTGATTTTGGGCGGAAGACTCATCCAGTGGGTATCCGGCTGAAATCACTAGATCATCATGAACCAGCGCATCTGAGCGCCCCAGAGCCGCGATCGCATACTGGGTTTTGCTGCGAAATTGCAGGAGCGCCAAATCATTTCCACGAAAATCTACTTTTTTTAGCAAATTTGCCGGATGCGATCGCTTATCCAGTGTTTGAATCACATAGGGTGTACCAGGAGTGACCACATGCCGATTTGTCAACACCGTATACAGTTGTCCCTGTCGCCGGATCAAGATTCCCGATCCCCCATTCCTTCCTGCCTTTACCTTCACGGTAATGGTGCGGCTCAACGCCTCCAGAGTCTTAGCATCCTGACTGGGTACTAACCGAGTGGGTTGAATAGACCGAGGCAAAAGCCCAACATCTAAGCCAGGAGTCCGCATTGCCGGATTGGCTGAGGTCGAGCGGAATTCCTGTGGCAGGAAAAGTGCAAGAGCGAAAATAGTCTCGATCACGTGGGTTCTCCTAACCTACTAAGCGATCGCCAAAAAGGAGTGCGTCAAGTTTGAATTTGCCAAATCAAACACCCCCAGCAAAAAGCAAATCGCAAATCTTGCAAATCATTCAGGGCATACCCTCATGGTTTGGAGCGAGTTTCCGCACTGGTAACCCATTATCGGTGCGGAAGGGCACGGGCAACTCAAAACAGTCTAGCGGGCTGGAACTGTTGCCCTGTGCTTCCTTTTCATTAGCGCAACGCTTGAGTGTAAGGCTTCATGTCAATGTATTCACGAGATCCACTCTCAAACAACGGACCCGAAGCCCCGACTCGCACATCAAACAGTTGTTGAATGGTGCGAGGAGCATTTTGACCCGGTTTCAGCGTAAACAGCACCCCTTGGCAAGGTCCACCCATTTCACTAGCAACGCACACCACGGGCTGATTGTTAACAATGCCAGTGGTGACAAAGTTCAAAATCCCCTGGTTGTAAAAGCGGTTAAACCGTTGGGAAACTTCTTGGCAACGAACCGTGGGATTATATCCAGCGTGGTTGAAGGTATGGGAAACCCAACGAATTAAAGGAACATTCCCAGTGGGAGTATTCACAAAAGTTGTGGGTGAACCTTGGGAACTTTGTCCACAGAAAAAGTAGTCTCTGTTAGAAAGCTGGATCGGTGGCATTGGAGCGCCGCCGCAAGGGGCACCACCCGGCATCGGCATCGGACCACACGCATTCGGAACACCTGGAAAAGTTGCGGTCGTGGTTGTGGTGGTAGGAACGGTTGGAACAACGGTTGTTCCGGATGAGGTAGAAGGGCTGGTGACTGTAACTCTGGGTCTTTTGGCAAAGCTGGGTTGGCTGAGGGTCAGCGCCATAGTAAACGCGATCGCTCCAACACCCAACAGCTTCAGATACGAAGTTGACTTCATGGTGATTCTCCGCAGGTTATACGTGTAATTAGAACAAGGTTCGGGGGCTAGTCAGGTAGGGAAATAGGTAATCACGCCATTGAGCGGTGTGTTTTGCCCTATCTCCGACTTGATAACCCTCGTTCTATTTATCTGAAAACCAAACTTATTTCCGGACAACTCAAGCAGGAGAAAACAAAATCCCACGACTCAAAAGCCTGGAAAAGCCGAAAACGCGCTCAATCCAGAGAAAAATCAGCCCATAAAAATTGCTGAGTTATGTGAAGCAAGAGGCAAAAGGCAAAAGGCAAAAGGCAAGAGGCAAGAGGCAAGAGGCAAAAAAGGAAGGCGTTGCTGAATCTAAGTTAGGACTTACGCACTTGCTCCCTAAATCCCCCAATTCTGGGGGACTTTGATTTTCTTGCTCCCCCAGAATTGGTAGGGTTGATTCTCTAAAGAAAACAAATTCTTGAAAGTCCTATTTTTAGGTTCAACTTCTTTTGAGGGTAAACCAAAGAATAAGGGTTTCAGAGTTATTCCTCTGTTAAAGAATCTTCCCTACCCAGAATTGGGGGTTGGGGGGCGAATTCCAATTCATCTGCGTAAGTCCTGTAAATATGAAATTCGTAGGGGTAATCCCTTGTGGTTGCCCTTATCCCAGCGAAGGTAGGCACAAGGCGCTACTGCTACAAGTGAAAATCATGTCTGCATTCAGCAATACCGAAAGAAGTACTCAAAACTCTTAATCCGTGTTTAGCGCACTCTTTCTTACCGTTGCCCGGTGACAATATAAGCAACGCGCTTGCCAATGTTGGTGGCATGATCTGCCATGCGCTCTAGATGTCGAATTGTTAGCACTAACAGAACAATTGGTTCTACAACGCCTTGAACATTTTTTTGCTGTGCCAATGAGTGATAGAGGGTTTCGTAGTCTAAATCCACGGCATCATCGCGCACTTTTACAGCTAATCCTGATTCTGCATCTAGGTCAGATAAGGCGGCGAGGCTAAGCGCTAACATTGCCCGACAGCGATCGCACATATGCTTCACCTGTTCCATGTAAGTTGGGACTGGATAAGGGAACAGTAGAATTGAAATTTCGCCCAAATCTTCTGCATAGTCACCGATCCGCTCAAGGTCGCGAACTAACTGCATCATGGCGCTCAACAATCGTAGATCTTGAGCCACAGGCGACTGTAGGGCAATCAGCGTTACACAATCTTGCTCGATCTGACGATAAAACAAGTCAATTTGCTCATCTTGGAGAGAAATTTGGTTAGGAGCTTCCAAGTTCCGCTCAAATAGCGCTTGTCGTGCCAGCCAAAATGAATTTTCAACTAGCGCCCCCATCCGTAAAACATCCCGCTGAATGCGCTTAAGCTGCCGCTCAAACTGCACCCGGGTTACGCTTGAAGTATCCAATAGTTTGTTTACCCCATGCACTTCAAAGGTCTTTACTGTAGCCCTTTTAAGCCTTTTTTGTAACTAGCTTAAGAATTTTAATTGCTACTCTGTCACTATATAGACCTGCTGTATCTATAGCCAGATCTTAGATTACATTTGGGTGTTGGCTCGCTGCTCACGCCATTTCAAGAAAATTCATCTAGAAAAAACATCCCCCAGTTGCAGTGTAAATGTCAGATTTTCGTGACAAATGGCTTATTCGGTTGACGCAATGATTGATGCATCGAAAGTGAGCTAGTACGCTACTCTATCTAGCAGCGGTTTTAGAATTTCAGTTATTGTTTGGGTTTTCGTTATGTCTCAGATTGGTGGCTCTCATGGATGGTTTACTCAGTTGCAGAAGCATTATCCGACCAGTGCCTTAGTGACTGAGCTAGTGCAAATTCATCAAGAGCGCTTTATTGTGAAGGCGATCGTGCAAATGGGTGGTGCGGCGATCGCGACCAGCATGGCAGAGTCAGCTCACTTAGAAACAGCGGAAGATCAGGCAAGGCTCAGAGTTTTGGACTTATTGGGCATCTCAGTGATCTCTGGGATTCCGAACCTTGATTCAATTCCGGTGCCCCAGCCTGTGGCAGCGCCTATCAGTGGCGATCGCTTTCCAGAGATTCCGCTACCAAAGATTCCGCTGCCAGAAATTCCATTTACCTCGATCAGTCAGCCAACAGATAACGGCTTTCCGATCAAATCGTTACCGAGGCTAGACTTAGAAACAGTTGGAGTCTCTGCCCCTTTGCCTCTCCCTGGGGTGACAATGCCTGCAATATCGGTAGATTTGCCAATGCCATTCTCGGCAGCGCTCTTCTCAACAGATGAAATGCCTGCTGAAGAGGCGACGCTTACTGAAGAAGACAGCGCTGAAGCTGTGAATAATTTTGTGGAAGAGTACTTGCCCAATGTGGAAGAGTATGAGACGGGGTATGAATACAGCGAACCTGAAGATTTGCCATCCGGAAGTGGATTTCTCGAAGAGTCATTTCCACAAGATCTAGTCATTGCAACCGAGGTGATTTCTCCGATCGCCCCTGCTGAAGTGGTGCAGGAAGATCAGCTCGCAACTCCTGCTCACTCAAGCAAACTCAAAAAAGCGATCGCGGCAGAAACCCCGGTAGCCGATAACCCTGCTGAGGTGAACGAGCCAGACGATCTTTCGACCCTGATTGCCCATACCGATATCGAAATGGATCGCATCGGTTGGACAAAGCAAGAAGGTCGCGATTATTTGAAACGTACCTATAAAAAATCAACTCGCCAGCGTTTAGACTTAGACGAGTTGATGGACTTTTTAAATTATTTGAGGGCTTTACCCTCAGTGAATGGCATTTGAGCCAGTTTGAGAGCGATCGCTTAATTGTTGACGACCGCGATCGGGTGAACAGCCGACGGGCGACGATCAATCACCTGATCAATCAAGCCATAGTCTTTTGCCTCATCCGCAGACATGAAAAAGTCGCGCTCGGTATCATCCTGGATTCGCTCTAAAGATTGCCCAGTATGATCTGCCAGCAATTCATTCAAGCGCTGCTTATGATACAAAATTTCCTTCGCTTGAATTTCAATATCGGTTGCTTGCCCCTGAGCGCCGCCCAACGGTTGGTGAATCATAATCCGAGAATTGGGCAGACTCATGCGCTTGCCCTTTTCCCCAGCACTCAACAAAAATGCGCCCATGCTGGCAGCTAGCCCCATACAAACCGTGGAAACGGCGGGACGAATTTGCTTAATGGTGTCATAAATGCCCATGCCAGCCGTCACCGACCCACCCGGAGAATTAATGTATAAATAAATATCTTTTTCTGAATCCTCCGCTTCCAAAAACAGCAGTTGGGCAACAATCAGGTTCGCCAAATCGGAATCAACCTGTTGCCCCAAAAACACAATCCGCTCTCTCAGAAGGCGAGAGTAGATGTCAAAAGCGCGTTCACCGCGACCAGACTGTTCAATAACGGTAGGAATCATAGAGCCTGCGTGTAGTGAGTTTCTCCCATTCTACCGATTTGCTAAGAGATGTGAGGAAAATAGGTAGGGGCTTAGCATTCGGGCAAAAGTTCTTGCAACTTAACCAGAGCTATCTGCCGAATGCTAAGCCCTTACGATTGGAGTTGCCGATGTTATTCAATTCACGATCCTAACAAGATGCTGCATAGTGAACCAATTGCCCTAAGCGATGACGGAGGGTTTCTAAGCCGAGCCGTTCACTCGCAGAAATAAATAGTGCTTGGGGATGTTCTTCTTTTGCCAGCATCAGCGTGTCGCCGTCGATTTGGTCGATTTTGTTGAACGCCAGCAGGCTAGGACCAGGAGCGATCGCCATATCCGACAAAATCGTCATAACTGAGCGAATTTGGCTTTGCCATGCGGGATGCGATAAATCTACTAAATGGATCAGGGCAGTGGCTTCTGTGACTTCTTCGAGAGTGGCGCGAAAAGCATCGACCAGCGAGGGCGGCAACTCATGAATAAAGCCCACAGTGTCGGTGAGCAAAACCGAGAGTGGCTCTTGCGTGATCGCATGGGGCACGACCATCCGGCGTGTAGTTGGATCAAGCGTAGCAAAGAGTTGGTCAGCCGTGTAGACCTCCGCATTGGTCAGCACATTCAGTAGGGTTGATTTCCCGGCGTTGGTGTAGCCCACTACGGCGATCGAGGGCACCTCTTGATGCTGACGACGTTGGCGCATTCGAGCGCGGTGGGCTTGCAGTTGGGTCACTTCTCGCTGTAGACGAGTGATCCGCTGTTGAATCGATCGCCGTTCCGTTTCTAGCTTGGTTTCACCCGGTCCGCGTGTGCCGATGCCGCCGCCCAAGCGAGACATCGCCTGTCCGCGTCCGGTTAAGCGGGGCAGGCGATATTCCAATTGCGCCAATTCAACTTGCAGTTTTCCGGCTCCCGATTGGGCACGTTGGGCGAAAATATCTAGAATTACCTCGGTGCGATCGATGACTCGTAGCCCAATTTGAGTCTCCAAATTTCGGACTTGGGCAGGCGATAAATCGCGATCGAACACGACGAGATTTGCCCCCACACTCTGCACCGATCGCGCAATTTCCTGCACTTTCCCTTCTCCGACAACCGTTCGAGGATGGGGATGAGGTCGTTTTTGGGTCAGGGTATGCAACACCTCGCCGCCTGCTGTTTCGATCAATCGTCCTAGTTCTTCTAAGCCATCTTGAAACTGCTGAGAGTGAGTCTTTTCAGTATGTAGCCCCACAATCAAGACGCGATCGTGATCTGAGTCAACCTGTTGGGAAACAAATTCACGCCGGAATTCTTCTTCAAGTCCTTCTACCAAATCAGAAAAGTCTTGGTCGGCAATGACCTCTACGCTCAAGGCTGGAGTCACCGTCCAATTCGCTTCTGGATGAGGCACCAAATGGGCAAGATAGGCTGCCGAAATGTAGCCTGTGGCTCCACCCCCACGCCGCTCAAAACCACTGCCAGTCAGGTTTAAAGTAACCAACGCATCTAAACGCTGCATTGCCATCACGGTTAGGGTTGTTTCACTAGGAGGCTCATCTTTTAATTGAGTTGCGATACAGCGAATGCCACTCAGCCGTTCGGCACCATAGCGAGGCAGTTCTAGCGGTGGAATTCGGGTTTGGCGGGGGCTGCCAACACCAACCCGAATCACCTGTCCTCGGCGATTGATATAGGCACAGACAGGCTGACCCAATTCAGTACTAACGGCAGCAAGCCGCTGAGCAAATTCAGCAGTGGTAATGCGATCGCTGGGTAATCGCTGCTGATAAAGCTGCTGCAACTGTTTCAGCAGGCTGGTCTTGATGCCTTGAAGATTGCCGTGAATTAAATCGATAAACTGCTTAGCCAAATGCGTCTGGATCTTATTCTATCGATAGGAGGCGAGCTAATGCGATCGTTACAGGATGTATTAATCAGCATTTCTAGGCTAAGTCATCCAAAATTCAAATCGCCAGTGTTTAGATGTCTAAAAGTCATCTTCTCTACTACTTGAAGGAACTAAGAGGATTCCGTAGAAGCAGTTTTCAGCTTTATAACGCTTTAAATATCTTGAGAGTTGTTTCACAGTGCGGTAGGTAACTTTACTTATTGATTCGCCACAGATTTAAAAAACTAGCTAGAATCAGTCTATAAAAGTTCATTTTGTTAGGTGCTGAAACTCAAGAAATCAATTTCTTGAAATGGGGGTCAGTGCCGACTGTCTTTATAGATACTTTGTTTGGAACTAAGGTCAGTTAGACTGGGCGCAAATCAGTTGGACGAAAGTCGTAATCCATAGCCACTCTTGGGTTACGAGCAATCAGAAGATTTTGAAGCGCACATCATCGTTTATAGTGAACGTTGAATTCCTAGGAAATTATTGATAAGAATTTGGAATTGGATGTGGTGATTGGAGGGCGACCGTGTTTATAAGACTTGCAGAACAACATCGTCAATTCGTCCAAGATTTGGTCATGAATCTTCAGGCTCTTGCGATCGTGTTAGAGCGAAAGGGTTATCTAGCCTCTTGCTACACCTGCGGCGGACAGATGAATAGCGCTTCATTTATGGTGAGTTTGGCAGATAGCCATCTAATCCGCTTTTTGGTTTCTGATTATGGGATTACCTGGACTGAAATGCGCGACGATCGCGAGTTAATGAAATTAGAAGGCGCAGAAGCCATCAGCCAACTTCAAGAACTGGCGAATTTGGTCAAGTATCAGATTAAACCTGCCCAATCTCGTTCAGCCATGCTGACTGAGACTGTAGGCTAGCGGGTTTGCCTGAATGCTTTGATCCCATTTTTTCTTAAAGCAGATTCTGAATTAGGAGTCTGCTTTAGAGTTTTTTTATAGGAAAACCATCGTTTTCGGTTTGACCGACTGTTTCTCTGCTTGCAACCTTCCGGCTTAAGATAAAGGATCGTTGCAGTGGATAGGGTGAAGCGATGCGAATTTTGATCATGGGTGGAACCCGCTTTGTCGGGGTTTATCTAACACGCTTGCTTTGTGAGCAGCATGAGGTTGTTTTATTTAACCGAGGCAATCAACCTGCCCCTGTAGAAGGGGTGCAGCAGATTCACGGCGATCGCACCGATGCCGCCCAACTCAAACGACTGCTTCAGGATCAAAGATTCGATGCCATTTTTGATAACAATGGGCGAGAACTGACGGATACTCAGCCATTAGCAGAGATCTTCAAAGATCGGATCAAGCATTTTGTCTATCTCAGTTCTGCGGGAGTGTATCTTCAGTCTGACCAAATGCCTCATGTGGAAGGTGATGGGGTTGATCCCCATAGTCGGCATAAGGGCAAACATGAAACCGAAGTCTATTTGGCAGAGCAGGGGTTACCGTTTACGTCTATTCGCCCCACTTACATCTACGGCCCCCAAAACTACAACGATTTGGAAGCTTGGTTTTTTGACCGCATTGTCCGCGATCGCCCAATTCCGATCCCCGGCAACGGTCTGCATATTACTCAACTTGGGCATGTGGAAGATCTGGCTCAAGCAATGGCAAACGTGTTGGATAATCGCCAAGCGATCGGGCAGATTTACAATATTTCAGGCGATCGCTACTGTACCTTCGACGGGTTGGCTCGGTCTTGTGCGATCGCCGCTAAAAAGTCGCCCGCCGACCTAGAGATTATTCATTACGATCCCAAAAAATTTGATTTCGGCAAACAAAAAGCGTTTCCTCTGCGAACTCAACATTTCTTTGCATCGATTCAAAAAGCCACTCGAGAGTTGCACTGGACACCTAAATTTGATCTGGTTTCTGGGCTGCAAAACTCCTTTCAACAGGACTATCTTCCATCCGGACGCGCCCAAGCTACGGTAAACTTTTCAGTCGATGACGAAATTTTGCAGGCTGTTAAACGCCTCCCCTAAACCTCTCCCAACGGAGAGGAAACCGGAAATATCCGATAGCCCTTTCACGCCGAGGTTTTTGTGCTTCTCCAATTTCTTGGACTCATTCTAGTCACGAGTATCCTACTCATTGGGCTGTATCTGCTGGCATTAGAAATTCAGTATCGCGATCGCCCTGGCAATAAATTGGTGGCAACCGTTGGGCAGTGGCACCTTCAGCAGCAAGCTCCAAACCACTATCGGCTGGTGGGCGAGATGGAGTTGATTAACCGCACTGCCAAGCTTGAAATTATGGTGCCGAAGATACGGGCAGAGGTGAAATTATTGTCTGAAGGAAGCTTAAGAGGAGTCACTACTCAAACTCATATCGTGTCGCATCATCCCGATGAAACGGCTCGCCCCGATGATTACTGGTTTGCTTACATTGTCAAGGTCGGTAAACGAACGACGATAGAAGTGCAGATTGATATTCACGGGGCTGACCTAAGCCAACTAAAAACGGCGTGGGTGCAAGTGCATTACCTGACTTATGGGCCTCAAGGACGAATTCCCAAAACGCGCCATGTAGTTGTGCCATTCCAGTTTCCCGATCCGGCAGAATCGAAAAATTGGCGATCGACTCCAACGGCTGACGTGTTGCCCATTCGGACTCACTTATTGACAGAACTGGATAATCCCGCAGAAGTGGTTCGGCAGTATGTGAGTCCCCATGCGAAATCAGGCGATATAGTGACGATTGGGGAAAGCCCGATCGCCATTATGCAAGGGCGCTTTCGTGATCCCCAAGACATTAAGCCGGGATGGGCTGCCAAACGGCTTTGTTACTTATTTTTACCCACTTCCAGCTTGGCGACTGCCTGTGGATTGCAAGCCCTAATTGATCAGTCGGGTGCAGTCAGGGTATTGGCAGCGTTTTTGGTGGGCGCGATCGCCAAAGTTTTTGGCAAGCCAGGGGTGTTTTATCAACTGGCAGGAGAACAAGCGCGCCTGATTGATGACGTAACGGGCACTCTGCCACCCTACGATCAGTTCATCGTGCTGGGCCCAGAGAATCCCCAGCAAGTCGTAGATCTGATTCAACAAGAAACAGGTTTATCGGCGGCGATCGTCGATGTGAATGACTTGGGAGCCGTAAAAGTGTTGGCTGCAACTTCAGGTGTGGTAATTCCGATGTTGCAGCAAGCTTTAAAGAAAAATCCGGCTGGCAACGCCGATGAACAAACGCCTGTCGTGTTGATTCGCCCCCTTTAAGCGGAACCTGTGTACCGTGATCACTTTAAAATGACCGTCTGTCACACTAGCTAATTCGCTAAACTGATTAGAATGTTATTGTTACATTGAGTTCCCTTCTGGCTGATTTGGCATTTTAATCAATGACTCAATCACTCCCTCAACCCACCGAAGTCTTAATTCGCCCCGTTCAATATGGCGATATAGAAACTGCTGATCGGCTGTGTGATGAAGCCGAGGGAGAAGAGCTACAGTTTTCTATTAATCCAGATAAGCCCCTCAAGCCGCTACGCTGGTATGCTCCTTGGCGCTTTCTCAGTTTTTTGGTCAACCGCTCCCATTTGTTTGGTGCCTATGTGTTTGGGCAAGACAATAAGCTTAGGGGAATTGTAAAAATTTCTCCGTTTAACCGAACTCGGACGACTTGGCGGGTCGATCGGGTTGCAGTCGTAGATGAATCGGTGAACTTGGATGAGAGCGCGATCGCCGTTGAACCTGCCGATACTGCCTTCCTACCTCTGAGCGATATTGGTTCTCATTTGTTGCGTCACTGCTTTGAAACTGTTTGGGAGGCTCGGACGTGGCTGCTGGAAGTCAACGTCAATGACACTGAACTGTTGGCGCTGTATCGACAAAATGGCTTCCAATCTCTAGCAAACATTACCTATTGGGAAATTGATCCAGCACTGCTACAAAATCTTGCAGAACGAGAGCCAGATCTCCCCAATCTTTTGCCTGTAAGCAATGCAGATGCTCAGTTGCTCTATCAACTGGATACTATGTTCATGCCGCCCTTGGTGCGGCAGGTCTTTGATCGCCACCTCTCTGATTTCAAAACCAGCTTGATTGATTCAGTGTTGAATGGGGTCAAAAACTGGGTGAATCAGGTGGAAGTGGTAAGTGGTTATATTTTTGAATCGCAACGAAAAGCTGCGATCGGCTATTTTCAGATTCAGCTTTGTCAAGATGGTTCTCGTCCTCATCAGGCGCAATTGACCGTCAACCCTTCCTACACTTGGCTCTATCCAGAGCTAATGTCTCAAATGGCGCGAATTACCCAAGAATTACCCTCCCAATCGCTTCAGCTTGCGTCCTATGATTATCAGCCTGAGCGAGAAGAATACTTAAAGCAACTGGGTGCCGATCGCATTGCCCATACGCTGATGATGTCGCGATCGGTTTGGCACAAAGTTCGAGAATCAAGGCTCAGCGGCTTTGAAAATCTCCAGCTTCCAGAAGTGCTGCAAGGGCTTCAACCTTCTCGCAAGCAAGCCATTCCTAGCCGAATTAATCTGCCATCGATCAGCCAATCTCTACCACAACCCCAAGCTACCCCAAAAGTTCGCTCTAAAAGTGCTGCTAAACCCGCTAAACCTAGAAATGCCATCCTGAACTTGTCTGCCAAAACAGATTTTTCAGATAATCCTCCCGAAGGTCCGTGTTGTTAGGCGGTGAGGGTTGATGCCAATCTCTGCTTTGGGTCTAGATGTGGGCAAAAAACGGATTGGTGTTGCTGGCTGCGATGGCACTGGGCTGATTGCTTTTGGGATTGGAACAATCGAGCATCGTTCCTTTAAAGCTACTTTGGAGCAGCTACAAACGCTAGTCACCGATCGCCAAGTGAGTATTTTAGTCATTGGATTACCCTATTCTATGGATGGCAGCTTAGGCTCCCAAGCTCGGCAAGTCCAAAAATTTGCCACAGCGATCGCCGCTGCTCTTAATCTGCCAGTGGAATATGTGGATGAACGATTGACCTCATTTGAAGCAAAAGAGATGCTACAAGCGGAAGGGATTTTCGCTGCGAGACAAAAAGGACTGATTGATCGCAAAGCAGCGGCAATTATTCTGCAACAATGGCTAGATGAACGGCGATCGTCCAAGCATTCTGCCCCTGATTGTAACGAGAATTGAGAATTCTTTTGAAAAATTCAACCAAAATAGACAAAGGTGAAACAGACTTTGGCAGAATGCTTCTTGGGCGCTATGCATGAGGAGCAGTTTCGCAATGGATGAAAATGAGATCGAAATGGATGTAGAAACAGTAGTTTTGACCGATGATACTGGGCGAAAAATTGCCTGCACTGTTGAGCGCTTCATTGAAGTGGAAGAGCAGGACTATGCTTTGCTAGTTCCTGTAGACGCACCTGTCGAAATTTTTGCTTGGCAGGGTGAAGAAGACGATGATGAAGAGGCAATTCCTGTTGAGAGTGACGAAGAGATTGATGCTCTGTTTCCAATCGCAAAAGCTGTTTTGGAGGAGCAAAATCTCACCCTGAAAAGGACGGCAGTGGTATTAACGGTTGAGGGAGACCTCCCTGATTTAGAAGACGAAGACGAATTTATCGAAATTACTTCTGAAACGGATGAAGAAGACGTTGAAGAACTGCAACTCTTAGCTCGGTTCTACCACGAAGAAAAAGAATTTGCGGTTTATGCGCCGCTTGACCCGTTCTTTATCTTGGCGCGGATGGACGCAAATAATCAACCTCGCCTACTTTTGCCAGAAGAACTGGAAAAACTCCAGCCTCTACTGGCTGAAATCGAAGATCAGATTTTCGATGACTTAGACTCGAATTAGGAGAATAGCGATCGCGGCAAACTTTAGAACCACTCGCGATCGCTTTTTCTATCTCAAACTGCTGTGGTCACAGCCACGATGGAGACCCCTTTTTATGGCTAAACGATTTTCCAAAGGTTTACTCTTCGTTGCGATCGTCCTAGCCCTTTTAGGAACAGCTACTTGGCAAACCTGGAACTGGTGGTTGACTACTACAGCCCCGCTCGTATCCAATTCTGCTCAAGCCAATGCTAAACCGATCAATCTGCGTGTTGCTCCGGGCACATCTGCTCAAGAAATTGGACAAGATTTAAAAGCCTTAGGATTAATTCGGTCAGACAAAGCTTGGAGTCTGTGGACTCGTTGGACGACTTTTCAAGATGCCAAAGGAGGGTTTCAAGCAGGCACTTATCAACTCTCCAAAACTCAATCCCTGTCAGAAATTGCTGACACAATTTGGGCAGGAAAAGTGACGCAGCTTGGCTTCACCATCCCTGAAGGCTGGTCGATCAATGAAATGGCTCAATACTTTGAGCAACAGGGCTTTTTCACTGCCAAAGACTTTCTGGCGGCAGCAGATCGGGTTTCTTCAGCCCAATATCCTTGGCTGCCTGTCGCTAGCCCTATGCCAGAGTTTTCAAAGCTAGAAGGGTATCTTTTCCCAGATACTTATCAGATTGCCTCACCTGTTCAACCCGATGCTGTGATTAGGCAAATGCTCGATCGCTTTGAACAAGTGGCATTGCCTATTTATCAGCAACAACCAGACAAAACTCTTACATTGGCGCAGTGGGTCAACTTGGCAAGCATTGTAGAAAAAGAAGCCGTGGTGCCAGAGGAGCGCACTCGCATTGCAGGCGTATTCACAAATCGATTAGAGAAAGGAATGCCACTGGCTTCTGATCCCACCGTTGAATATGCCTTTGGCATTAAACAAACGCCCGATCGTCCGTTGCTATATCGCGAGGTGGAAACCCCTCATCCCTATAACACTTATATCAATCCGGGCTTGCCTCCTGCCGCGATCGCCAGCCCCGGTAAAGCCAGCCTAGAAGCAACACTCAACCCAGAAAACACCGATTATCTCTACTTTGTGGCACGATACGATGGTACTCATGTCTTTAGTCGCACCCTAACCGAGCATCAGGCTGCCCAAACTGCCATTCACGATCAGCGGGATGCAGAAAAATCTTCTTCCCAATAATTTTCTATTCAATCAGCCCTAGAGAAAGTTGTGCAAGATGGGGCATGTTAGAAGTAGCTCTTAGAATAAATCTGCCAGCCTACTCACTAGTTTGGTTTTTTACTGAACCCATTATTTAAGATAAAAATTTTATGTTTCGCAGCAAACTTTTACAACCTAATCTAGTGCTTCCAGGTACCATTCTTCAAATTACACCTGAATTACTGAATGCCCATCACCTTAAAGGTTTGGTGCTAGATGTGGATGAAACCCTCGTGCCGTTTCGGGCGGCTCAGGTATCTGAAGAACTTTTGCCTTGGGTGAAAGAGGTGCAGCAGGTGGCAACGCTTTGGCTGGTTAGCAATAACGTGAGTGAAGCACGAATTCGGCGAATTGGTAAATCCCTGGATTTGCCTTACATTTCGAGTGCTGCTAAACCTTCTCGGCGTAGGGTGCGGAGAGCCGTTGAGTCTATGGGCTTACTGCCAGAGCAAGTGGGAATGGTGGGCGATCGCCTATTTACTGACGTTTTGGCAGGAAACCGTCTCGGTATGTTCACAATTCTAGTAGAACCGATGATACATCCCGATTTTGCTCCTCGAAAATCGTCTTTTCATGCCTTTGAAGTTTGGATTTCTCAGGCGTTGGGTGCCTCACTAACCACCGAATCGATTCCTGAAAGAAACCAATAAAACCACATAATTATTTGAAGCAAAAATATAAAGAAAATATTAGGAAATCTTTTAATGTCAAATTTTCCTGGCAATCTTTTAAAAGATTAAATGAGGTCAGCTAAATAAAGACCTTAAAGATACATTACTATAAATACTATACAGAGCGCTGATCCCCAACTTATAGAGGGTCAGCGCTCTGTATTATTTAACCTCCTCTGGCTGCTTCATGTCTCAAACGATTGTGGTTAAAATTGGCACCTCCAGCTTGACTCAGCCAGAAACAGGCAGCTTGGCATTATCAACCATTGCAACCTTGGTAGAAACCTTAAGTCGGTTACGCCATCAAGGGCATCGCGTTGTTCTAGTGTCTTCGGGGGCAGTGGGGGTAGGGTGTGCTCGATTGGGGCTAACAGAGCGTCCTAGGAGTCTTGCTCTTAAACAAGCAGTTGCAGCCGTTGGACAGGGACGATTGATCCGCGTCTATGATGACTTATTCAGCGTATTACAGCAGCCGATCGCCCAAGTATTACTAACTCGCGGGGATTTGGTGCAGCGCAGCAGCTACATTAATGTGGAACAAACCTTTCAAGAACTGTTGCAGTTGGGGGTCATTCCCATCGTGAATGAAAACGACACGGTGGCAGTAGATGAGCTTAAATTTGGGGATAATGACACATTATCGGCACTGGTAGCAAGTTTGGTCAAAGCTGACTGGCTGTTTTTATTAACGGATGTGGATCGCTTGTATTCTGCTGATCCCCGCAGCAATCCTGATGCAAAACCCATTTCGATGGTGCATCGCCTCAATGATCTGAAAGACTTACAGGTGCAGGTCGGCGATCGCGGTTCTAACTGGGGAACAGGCGGCATGATGACCAAAATTTCGGCAGCCAGCATCGCCACAGGCGCAGGTGTGCGAACGGTGATTACCGATGGGCGATTTGCTCAAAATATTGAAAAGATTTTGCAAGGCGAAGCGATTGGCACCCAGTTTGAACCGCAGTCCCGACCTGCCAATGCTCGTAAACGCTGGATTGCCCATGGATTAGTGCCAGTAGGCAAGCTTTTTTTAGATGAAGGCGCAGTTCAAGCCATTCGCCATGCTGGAAAATCTTTGCTGGCTGCTGGGGTTATTCGCGTGGAAGGAGAATTTGAAAGCCAAGACGCGATCGCACTCTGCGATCGTTCAGGGGAAGAGATTGCGCGCGGAGTTGTTAATTACAGGAGTGTGGAATTACTAAAAATTCAAGGGCATCAATCCGATGAAATTGAACATATTTTAGGCTACACTTGCCCAGAAACAGTTGTCCATCGAGATAACTTGGCACTGAGGAATGAATCTTAGGGTAGGAGATCGCCCACTGCCATTCTTTGCGAGGATGATTGAACCATCGATCTACGATGATGGCTGGAATAATCATTGGCTTGAGTTGGGGTATTTAAAGTGAGGCTTTCTAAATTGAGGCGATAGCCAACGTTCCGAACGGTCTGAATTAAGTTGGGTTGACGTGGATCGGTTTCCACCTTTTTTCGCAATGATAAGACGTGAGTGTCAACCGTACGCGGATTGTCAATGGCATCAGGCCAAGCTCGGCGCAGCAATTCTGATCGGCTCAGCGGTAGACCTTCCGCCTGTGCTAACACGTATAAAAGACTAAATTCTTGCGGAGTCAGATCGATTAATTCCTCTCTAAATCGAACTCGACGATGAACCAGATCAATCTTCAAGTCGCCACAGTCTAACGAAATAGGCGGCATTGTAGCTCTGCGACGGGTTAAAGCCTCTACCCGCGCCAGAAATTCCTGCATTCCAAACGGCTTAGTCAAATAATCATCTGCACCCGCCCGCAGCCCTTCCACAATATCGGCTTCAGTGTTTCGGGCAGATAGCATCAAAATTAAGGACTGCTGCTGCCTTAACCAGCGACAAAGCTCAACCCCATCACCATCGGGCAATTCGGAGTCTAAAATCACCAAAGTTGGCTGACGATGTTGAAATACATCCATCGCTTGGCGAATATCAGCAGATTGGTAAACAGTCGAACCAGCCTGCTGCAAATGCCACCCCAGCAGCGATCGCAGATGGGGGTTTCCTTCAACAATCTGGATACAAAAAGCTACCACTCAGGCTCAACTTCCTTCTGATTCGTGTCTTCAATGTAACAGAGACCTCTACTCATGTTTGTAATCAGCGTTACTCAAGAAGATCAGCTATTCTATTCGTTGCATCATTAAGAATCTTTCTAATGGCTTACTCGAAAAGCTACTAGAACATGCTTCATTAAAGTTAAGATAGATTTATTAAATTGGATTAGATGGTTACGCTCTGTGAATCAACCTAATCGAGTTTAGTGGAAAGACAGCAACCAACTGCTCTTAATAAAGGCGCTTTTCACACCCCACTATGCTGCAAGACACTTTAACAATTCGGTACTACCAACGGTTAACCGACGCTCTGGTTGATCTATGGAGCCGAGGCTATCGATTCGATGATTTGCGAATGTACATTGATGGTTACCTTGCCGCATTAAGGCACGCTAACAGTCTTGAGGCATATCTCATCCATCGTTTAGAAGAAGAAGTTACTCGCTATCTCTACGATGTCTCCAACTTTGAAAAACCAGAGCCGGAACCTGAGCGTGGTTACTATTAAATAAACAAGAAATCCCCTCTGTTGAACCGAACAAAGGGGATTTTTACATTTGCGTAGGTTGTAAATGGCGATCGCTGTTCTTTGAGGGCGATCGTCAAGATGCCATTGCCACTTCTACAATCTGCTGCAATTCACCTTTCTGGTAAAGCTCAATCAGGATGTCAGAACCTCCGACAAACTCCCCATTCACATACACTTGAGGAATAGTGGGCCAGCTAGAAAATTCTTTGATTCCATCTCGAATTTCAGAGTCTGCCAAAACATCAATCGTTTCAAACGGAACGCCTAAAACGTTGAGAATTTGAACGACGTTGTTTGAAAAACCACACTGGGGCATAAGTTTATTCCCCTTCATAAAAACCATCACCTTATTGTCTTTGAGCAAGCCGTCAATCCGTGCTTTAGTTTCTGGAGTCATAAATTTACTTAGGTAATGGGTTATTGACTATCAAACGCTGAATATTTGGATGATCCACTAAGCTAAACAGCTTGCTTAGAAGATTCCCATGCTTGAGGTGTGTAGGTTTTGACTGCCATCGCATGAATCGCTCCAGTCAACATCTCAGTTTGGATGGCGTTGTAAACAAGCTGATGCTGTTGAACCAGTCGCTTTCCCTCAAAAACTGGGGAGACGACAATCACTTCATAATGCTCACCGTCGTTCGTCAAAACCTGAACTTGAGCATCGGGTATCTCAATCTTAATCATGGCTTCAACCTGATCGGGGCTAACCATCGACCCTCCTTATCTTGTCGAGTGACTCAACTTAGTTTAACGATTTGAAACTGATCTAGGTGTTTGCTTAGAGTTTCACTTGAAATCTTTCACAACTGCAAGCTAAAAAGCAAAAAATACGAATTAAAAGCAGTTTGACGCTTGCCTGAATTATTTGGCAGAAGTGGGAGAAGGTACAGCGCTATCAGCACGGGGGCGAGGAAAGGGAGAATCTACAAAGCCAAGCTCAAAAAGCTGTTGGTAAGCCTTTTTACCTAAATCACGAGTGGGCTGTTGGCTCCGAATGATTTGCACTAGCAAGGGAACCGCTAGCTCAGACTGATTTTGAGCGCGATGCACCAAGGCTAGTTGATAGGTCGCATTGTCTCGCATTTCGGCAGTGTCTAACGCTTTGCGGCGATGCCCATCCGCTATGCGATTATCGATTCCAGAAAAACTGCCTGCTAGTTCTTGATAAAAGTTGGAGAGTTGGTTAAAAACTTGACGTGCTTCCTGAAACTTTTTCAGCGCTAGAGGATAATTTTGGGAAGAAATGGCACTGTTGGCTTCTTGCATCAGCTTTGTACCGCCTTGCAAGCTGAGAATCCCAGTTTCTTGGCTGGTAGGGCTGACAACGTTGGGAGCATTTGGATCAATGGGTTTTGCCTGGTTTGGACCCGTTGGCAATTCCTGCGCCGACAAGGTTTCGGGCTTGAAGGCACTGGAAGCGACCAGAATCGACAAGGATGCCAAACTAGCAATGTGAAGAAAACGACGCATTCCAGAGAATTTCATGAGGCAACGTTGCTAAAGGAAACGGGAGGGAGTGGAACTTATGTATATTACCACTGCAACTTGCCATGCGTCTAAGTACCTATTGTTATTGTTGAGATGAAATTGTAGAACTTACGCACTCGCCCCCTAGATCCCCCAATTCTGGGGGATTTTGATCTCTAACGCCCCCAATTTTGGGGGGTTTGGGGCAAATTTCGGTTGATTTGCGTGAGTCCTAGTTTAGATTGCTTGAGCTTATACTGTGCTTTGGACAATATCGATCGGTCGTAACAGCGATCGCCCAGTACGAGAGATAGCACGAGAGATCAATGACGAACGACCAAAAGAAAAAATTAGAAACTCAACTGTGGAATATTGCCGACTCGCTGCGGGGCAAGATGAATGCTGATGAGTTTCGGGATTATTGTTTAGGGTTTATTTTTTATAAATACCTGTCCGAGCGTCAGCATCTTTATGCCAATGAGATTTTGGCTGAGGATGGGATTGATTTTCTAGCGATCGCTGAGTCGTCGGTAGAGGGGCAGGAATATTTAGAGGCAATTAAAGAGGAATAGATCGCTGAGTTGGGTTATTTTCTCAAGCCATCGGAATTGTTTAGTGCGTTGGCGGAGCGATCATTGGGGGCGAAAAAAGCTCACGAAGAAAATTTAGCAGATGAGGATTTTGAGTCGTCCAATTTTATTTTGGATGACCTGACACAGGTGCTAAACAGCATTGAGCGATCGACGATGGGCAAAGAAAGCGAGGAAGATTTTGATCACTTGTTTGAGGATCTAGATCTGACTTCGACCAAGCTGGGGCGCACTCCGAAGGCAAAGAATGCCTTAATTGCCAAGATTTTAGTGCATCTGGATAAAATTGATTTTCGGTTGGGAGATACCGAGAGCGATGTGCTGGGGGATGCCTATGAGTACTTGATTGGGCAGTTTGCCAGTGGTGCGGGGAAAAAGGCGGGGGAGTTTTACACGCCGCAGCAGGTTTCTAAGGTATTAGCGAAACTGGTGACCACGGGGAAGGAGCGGCTGAAGTCGGTGTATGACCCGACGTGTGGTTCGGGTTCTCTGTTGCTGCGGGTGGCGCGGGAAGTGAAGTCTGTTGAGGATTTTTACGGGCAGGAGATGAACCGCACGACCTATAACTTGGCGCGGATGAACATGATTTTGCACGGGGTGCATTATCGGAATTTTGATCTGCGGCAAGAGGATACGCTGGAGCATCCGCAGCATGAGGGAATGCGGTTTGAGGCGGTGGTGGCAAATCCGCCGTTTTCGGCACAGTGGAGCGCCAATAAGCTGTTTGAGTCGGACGATCGCTTTAGTTAATATGGTCGGCTAGCGCCCTCTTCTAAGGCTGATTTTGCCTTTGTGCAACATATGCTGCATCACCTGGATGAGAACGGCACAATGTCGGTGGTGTTGCCTCACGGGGTTTTGTTTCGCGGCGGGGCAGAGGGGCAGATTCGCCAATATCTCATCAAGGAGCGGAATTGGTTGGATGCGGTGATTGGGTTGCCTGCCAATATTTTTTATGGCACGAGCATCCCCACTTGCATCCCCACTTGCATTCTGGTGTTGAAGAAGTGTCGAGAGCAGCCGGAAGATGTGCTGTTTATTGATGCGAGTGCCCATTTTGAAAAGGCAAAGAATCAGAATTTTTTGCGAGACGAGCATGTAGACAAAATTATTTCCACCTATCGCCAACGGTTAGAAGAGGAAAAGTATAGCTATCGCGCCCCGTTGGCAGAAATTGAGGAAAACGATTTTAATTTGAATATTCCGCGTTATGTGGATACGTTTGAGGAAGAGGAGGCGATCGATTTGAGTGCGATCGCGCGGGAGTTGAGGCAGATTGATGAGGGGATGGAGGAGAACGATCGACTGATTCGGGGTTTTTGTGAGGAGTTGGGGATTGAGGTGCCGTTTTAGCGAATGGAGAATGGGACAATAGACGACTTATTAACTAAACAGGACGACTATTCAGGGCGATGGAAACAATCAAAACCCGTACCAACCAGCGGGAGGAAAATAGGATGACAATAAAGCAGTCTTTGGTTAGTACTAGAGGCAATCAACTGTATGAGAAATTCATTCAAAAACTAATGGTTTTAGGTCAACAGGAAGGATTTTCACTAACTTCTTTAATCAACAATTATTTGATGATGAATGATCAACTTAAATTAGAGAAAATAGACAGGTTAAAAGGTTGGTTAGATGGCTTTAGACCTTTTGAACCCGCGATTTTTGTTGAACTTAAAAAGCTCTATGATGTTCGATTTACTTATCATTCCAATGCCATTGAAGGAAATACTTTAACCCAAAGTGAAACTGAGTTAGTTTTAACGAAAGGCATTACGATTGGGGGTAAAACCCTCAATGAACATTTGGAAGTGATTGGGCATAAAGACGCGATCGACTATATTGAGAATTTAGCCCAAAAAGATACGGAGATTAATGAGTGGGAAATCAAACAGATTCACAATTTGATTCTCCGAAAAATCAATCCTGAGGAGGCAGGTAGTTATCGGATGCTGGATGTGATGGCAGCCGGAACGAATTACCGTTATCCTGCCCATTATTTACTATCCCAATTAATGGGCGACTTTGCGCTCTGGCTTCATTCAGAAGCTGCTTTAAAACTCCATCCGATCGCATATGCAACGATCGCTCATTATCGGTTTGTTTCGATCCATCCTTTTCGTGATGGCAATGGTCGAACGGCTAGATTATTAATGAATTTACTCTTAATTCGCGCGGGCTATCCCATTGTGGTAATCAACAACCAAATCCGCAATGATTATATTAATGCTTTGGCATACGGGCAACAAAACCAAGATGACTTGAGTCGGTTTTTTGACTTGGTTTGTGATGCGACGATCGCTTCACTTGTGGAAACTTTAAGGTTGGTTGTGACAGCAGCTAGCAGCCGGGAAAAGGGGCAGGCTTTTTATCAGGAAATGACTGATTTTCTCGATCGCGCTGGAGTTGAGGCAGATGGATAAAGCGATCGAGTTAAAGCAAATCGATCGAGAGATGGTGGAGATTGATGCGACGATTCAGGGTTTTTGTGATGAGTTGGGAATTGATGCGCCTTTTTAGGGAATGGGGAATGGGGAATTTTTGCTCAGTTGTTTTATTGTGTTTATGGAGATTTTGGCTATGAATATTTCTTTGACATCGGCACAGGAAACTTTTATCCAATCGAAGATTTCGGCAGGCAAATACAAGTCTACTCAGGAAATTTTTGAGCTTGCTTTTCTGTTGCTGGAGGAATATGAGCGGGCAGAAAATGAATGGATTTTATTAGTTAAAGAAAAAATTCAATCGGCTATTGATGTGTCTGAGACAGAACCGCCTATTGATGGGGAAACTTTTGTGTCTGGGGTTTTAGAACGATTTAAGGGTGTATAGATGGCTCGCTATTTAATCAATCAGTTAGCTAGTCAGGATCTGAATGAAATTGCTGATTATTTTGTAATAAATAATGTTAGGGCTGGAGAAAAGTTTTTTGATGAGTTTAATCTTAAGTGTCAGCAATTAGTGGCATTTCCCAATAGTGGAAAAAATTATGACTCTATTTATTCTGGTCTCCAAGGTGTCTCCCTAAACAAACACATTGTTTTTTATCGTGTGCTTGAGGATGGCATTGAAATCTTGAGGGTGATTAGTGGTCGTCGGGATTTGCCTTCTGTTTTTCAAGAAGATCAAGAAAATGATTAGGGAATAGGGAATGGGTAAGAAGTTAAATAAAAGAGTTCCTAAACTTAGATTTCCTGAGTTTTACGGAGATTGGTTAACAGACAGAATTGACCATTTTTTAGTTCGTTATGTTAATCCTGTCGATGTCCAACTTGAAACAAAGTATAAGCAAATTGGTATCAGGTCACATGGAAAGGGAATTTTCCACAAAGACCCTGTAACAGGCAAGGAGTTAGGGAACAAGAGAGTTTATTGGGTTCACCCACAAGCCTTTGTTGTCAACATTGTTTTTGCGTGGGAACAAGCTGTTGCTTTAACTAGCAACTATGAAGAGGGTTATGTTGCGTCTCATCGTTTTTTGATGTTCTTACCAAAAGATAACAAAGTCGATTTAAAGTTTGCACTGCTTTTCTTCTTAAGAAAACGTGGCAAGGGGTTACTTGAGTTAGCTTCACCAGGTGGGGCAGGAAGAAACAAAACACTTGGACAAGACAACTTTGCTGAATTAAAAATCACTCTTCCTCAAAGGGAGGAACAAGAAAAGATTGCTAGTTTTTTGGGGGCTGTAGATGCACGACTAACCCAACTCCGCCGCAAACGCGATCGCTTACAAACCTATAAACGGGGCGTAATGCAGAAAATCTTTTCTCAAGAGATGAGGTTTAGAGATGCGATCGGTTCCCCCTTCCCTGATTGG
>Ga0209490_10000875_pt1 | contig 29963 bp, 28 predicted proteins | sample MAT06_FD_187209 | JGI IMG/M metagenome (GOLD analysis project Ga0209490, IMG submission 187209) | Freshwater microbial communities from Lake Fryxell liftoff mats and glacier meltwater in Antarctica - MAT-06 (SPAdes) (version 2) | ecosystem: Environmental > Aquatic > Freshwater > Ice > Liftoff...
GGCAATTCATGAATTGCCCCTACAGCGCGGGTCTATTTACCATCAAAAAATGATTCATAAAAATCTGAAACGACGTATTTACGTTGATACACAACATGATTCTTTTGTACAGTGCGTAAGTCCTATTATCATCAAAAAATGATTAATAAAATCCTGAAACGACGTATTCACGTTGATGCACAATATGATTTTTTTGTACAGTGCGTGAGTTCTAGTATTAATCGCAAGCCAAGTTTATATTTGTTCAAAGTGCAAATCTCTCCTAATTTCAGCATAAAACGATTGATGCAATAAAAGCAAATAGTCTTATTTGTTAAAAATATAAATTAAATTTATTGTAAAATTTGTGATGCTCCGCCTTGAGATCGCAATCTGAAACAATTGCTCTCAATTCTGATTCCGTTTGCCCCTTTGCGGAAGCGATGATTAGATTTTTCCTCCCCTGCTCCCCCTGCTCCGACTTTAGGGAAATATTGCTAGCTCAGTTTCCGGGTCAAAAAAGTGAATTTTCTCTGGAGTTAGAGATAACCAAAGTTGTTCCCCAGGTTGTACAAATCGGTCTGGTGGTATTCGCACTTGTAGGGAATTGGCTGTAGTAGCAGGTTGAGATCCCGGTTCGGCAATCTTAACAGCGAGAAAGGAATCGTTGCCGAGATTCTCTACCAAATCTACTTGCACTGGTAGATTTTTGGTAGCAGGCATACTCAAGTTCAAGTGTTCTGGGCGAATGCCTAAAATTAGAGTTTTCCGATCATATTTTTGTAAAGCTTTTCCCCAGACTTCTGGGAGGGTGAAACGAAACTGGGAATGAGTAATCAACAGAGGGGCATGAAATTCTACAGGAATAAAATTCATCGGTGGTGAACCAATGAACTCTGCTACAAAAAGGTTGGCAGGACGGTTGTAAAGTTCTAAGGGAGAAGCAACTTGCTGAATTTTACCCTCAGACATAATCGCAATGCGATCGCCCATTGTCATCGCTTCTGTTTGATCGTGGGTAACGTAAATTGTCGTTGTCCCCAGTTGGCGCTGCAATTTGACAATTTGAGCGCGGGTTTCCGCCCGCAGTTTGGCATCTAAGTTAGAAAGCGGTTCATCCATTAAGAATACTTGGGGGTCACGCGCGATCGCTCGTCCCAATGCAACCCGTTGTCTTTGTCCTCCAGATAGCTGTTTGGGTAAGCGATTCAGCAATGTTTCGATTTGTAACAGTTGGGCAACACTACGCACCTGTTCATCCACCGCCCGTTCTTTGTCAGAAATGTAGCGCAGTCCTTTAGGTAACTTTCTTGTCGCACCTACAAAAAGATTTTCTGTCCACGTCCGAAGATAGGGAGATGAGGGAGTAATTTCTGCTTCCCCTGCTCTCCCAAAACGGCGGCGTAACCCAAAGGCGATGTTGTCGTACACCGTCATGTGGGGATAGAGGGCGTAATTTTGAAATACCATTGCGATGTCGCGTTCTTTGGGTGGTAGGTCATTGATTAAGCGATCGCCTATCCAGATATTACCGCCAGTCATCACTTCTAACCCGGCGATTAAGCGCAGCAGGGTACTTTTACCACAACCAGAAGGGCCGACCAGCACCATAAACTCACCATCTGCGATCGTCAGATTAATCCGTCGCAAGACGTTAACACTTCCCGCACGTTCTTGCGCTGCATCAGTTTTCTCCCCAGACGTGAGGGTAGATTGGGTTTGCGAGGTTACACCTTCCCCTTTCCGCGGGGAAAAACTTTTATAAACGTTTTCTAAAACAACTTGGGACACAACTAATTATTGTCATTGGGGATTGGGCACTTGTACTGAGCGTAGCCGAAGTATGGGGCATTGGGCATTGGACTAATGACCAATGACAGTTTAGCGCCAATCATAATACACGTTATATGTAAATACGAAAAGTTAAAAAAATAGCTTGCATCATAAAAAGCAAACTATCCTGAATTTTAAGGCTATCAAAAGGTGTTGTTATGACTACCGATGTACCTAAAAATCTTTCCCAAGACCCAAGCATTAACCCTCTCCATGACATTGTAGACGGACAAACCACAGATTGTTGCATTGTGGGTGGGGGGCCGGCAGGAGCAGTATTGGCGCTAAATGGCGTAATTCAGCAAAAGTACAGCGTAAACGCGAGTTGCCCACACGCATCATTCAGGCGTTTCAAACTTTTATCCAAAAGCGGGTATTTGCCCCAGTTCTCACCTCAAATCGTACCTTTGTGCCACCTGCGTTTTTGCGCTTACCGATCTTGCGTGACCTTCCAGCCAGGTTGATTGCCTTGGGTGTTTTTCCTGTTCACGTCAAGACTTAATTTTTGCCAAGAATTTTTGATATTTCTTCAATAAATGGTACAATCATACTACTCAATGCAGAATTCAATGCTCAATTTAGTCAAGCGAGTGTAGCGAACAGTATACTTAATGCTGTTCAAAGCGATCGCTTGGCTTTTATGCTAGAAAGGACTAAAAACTCAGGCATTATTAAAAAATGCAAACAATTACACATATCTAGATATTAATTGGCACTACATAGAAAAACCTTCTCTTTTTGAATCAGTACTTTTTGCAGTCAGGAGTAATTTTAATGAACAGCTGCGTTTTGATGGCGGAAATTATCAACGAGCCGCAACTCCGCTATACAGCCGATAATCTGGGAGTTACGGAAATGCTGGTGCAGTTTCCCAATTCCCTGAAACCAGAAGATCCGCCAGCTACACTAAAAGTTGTCGGCTGGGGGAATTTAGCGACCGAAATCCAGCAAAACTACCACCAAGGCGATCGCGTCATCCTGGTAGGACGTTTAAGTATGAATACTGTTCCGATGGAAGGTTTTAAAGAGAAACGCGCTGAATTGACGGTGCAACAAATTCAACCCGTTGGCGGTAGTTTTAATACTGATCCATTGCCGTCAGCAACCGTAACTCCATCATTCACTGAAACTGCTCCACAACAACCAGCAGCATCTCGTCCTGCGCAGAAAGACGTTCCGAGTTACGATTCACCACGTCCAGCGCCTACCCCGGCTACAAATCCTGTTGGCGTTGCTCCCCAACCTACAAGTTATGAACCCATACCTCAATCCACCACAAATTATGAGCGAACTACCTATCCAGCAGTGAAAGCGGAAGAACCAGATCCAGATGATATTCCGTTCTAAAGTTGGTAGTTGAACGCCATACTTAGCAAAAAGCATTACGATTGGACAATTTTTAGAAATAGCCATCCTTGACGATGTGCTATTTTTTTTGTGTGCGTTGACGCTTTGCGTCTTGTCGTGAGACATCGCTTAGTTTAGCTATCGAGCAGTTAGGAATAAAGAATTTTAATCTCTAAATCCCAAGCTTCAACCTCTATTTTACAATTTAATAAACTTCATCATGGCTGCCAATATCAATCAATAAAATAACCATTTCTAACAACTTCTCATCCTCAGATAAATTAAAGATAATTCTACAATCATAAGCAACAGAACAAGACCACAAAAGAGCTAAATTTCCTGTTAACTTATGAGACTTCAAAGACAGCGTAAATGGATCATCTACCAAAAGCCTTAATACCTTAACAATTTGATTCTTTAATTGAGGGTTTTTCTTTGTAATTTTCCTAAAAGACCGCTTAAATCCACTGCTCCAGACAACTTCCATCATCATCTCCCAGTAAATCAGCAATCAAATCATCAACGCTTCCCCTATGAGCTGTCCCATCCTTAAAAGCCTGCATCACTTCCTGAGCATTAGCCAAAATTTCAACCCGCCGATTCTCAATTCGTTGCTGGCGAAGAAACTCAAATAAATACTCTCGATCTTCTGTGGGCAAACTTTCAATAGAATTAATAATTTCTTGTAAAGTCATCATAGAACCTTCCAATTAAGTAAACTCTACCTTTACTAACTCTATTTTAATCTCCAAATCCAAAGCTTCAGCCTCTTACATTTAGCCAATTTCCGCAAAAATATAATGTAATATCGGGCGCAGTGAGGGCGAATGTTTCTGGAGGGTAGAAGCAGGGATTAGCGTAGGCGTAGCCCGCCGCAGGCATCGCTGGATGATTTACTATCACGCTCTAAACCATTAATGGTGATTGTTAGCACTCTCCTAACGCAGTTTATAACTTGGCTGTAGTTAAAATCTGCAATAATTGTGGAACTATGCGATGTCAGGAAAACTCCCAAAGAGTGTAAAAATCAAATTTACCGACACATACATTAAAACTATTGTTAAAATCCAAATAATTTTAAGTTAATATTCCTACCTAACTCCTATGAGAGAAACTGTCCTAGAGGTTCGCAATCTCCAAGTTGAATTTCCCAGTGATGGCAACATTGTCAGAGCTTTGGATGGTATTTCCTTTGGGCTGCATCGAGGTGAGACTCTAGGAATAGTAGGAGAATCGGGGAGTGGTAAATCAGTGACAGCCTTAGCTGTGATGGGTTTGTTGCAAAGTCCCGGTATAGTTACTGGGGGTGAAATCTGGTTTCGTCCGCAGGAAAATGCTAACGCCATCGATTTGGTAAAATTGCCCCCTGAGCAAATGCAGTTACATCGGGGTGGCGACATCGCCATGATTTTTCAAGAACCGATGAGTTCGCTTAATCCGGTTTATAACATCGGGTTTCAGCTAACAGAAGCGATTATGCGGCATCAAAATGTGTCAGCATCTCAAGCAAAACAAATTGCGATCGCAGGTCTACAAGAGGTTAAACTTTTAGCTAGCGATGAAGAGATCCAGCAGCAGTATACCGAAACTTCATCAAAACCAGATCCATCAAAGTTGCCACAGTTAGTTAAAGAACACAAAGAAGCTATGCTGGAACGCTACCCTCATGAACTTTCAGGGGGTCAGTTGCAACGGGTAATGATTGCAATGGCAATTTCTTGCAACCCATTAATCTTAATTGCCGATGAACCAACCACAGCTTTGGATGTGACGGTGCAAGCGACTATTTTGGACTTGTTGCGAGAATTGCAGCAAAGCCGTGACATGGCAATGATTTTCATCACCCACGACTTGGGGCTAATTTCGGAAATTGCTGACGAAGTAGCGGTGATGTATAGAGGTAAAGTTGTCGAATCTGGTACTTCTCGGCAAATTTTCAACAGTCCCCAGCATCCATATACTAAAGGTTTGATAGCTTGTCGCCCTACACTTGACCGCCGTCCCCAAAAATTACTGACTGTTTCTGACTACATGAGTGCAGAAGAGACAGCAACAGGAGAAGTAGTAATTCAAGCGAAAGAACCCGCACAACCTACAGAAATCACTACCGAAGAGATTGCTGCAAGATTGGCAAACTTTAATGAGAAGGAACCTCTGCTGCAAATCCGTAACCTGAAAGTTGGTTTTCCAGTGCGCGGGGTGTTCGGTGGGACAAAACGCTACAATATGGCAGTTAATGGCGTTTCTTTTGATGTCAAACCAGGAGAAACACTAGGTTTAGTTGGAGAATCTGGTTGCGGTAAAACCACCCTTGGTAGAACCTTGCTGCGATTAATTGAACCGATGAGTGGTCAGATTATCTTTGAGAAACAAGATATTACTAGTCTCAAAGGTGAACCGTTGCAAAAACTGCGGCGGGAAATGCAAATAGTCTTCCAAAATCCTTTTAGTTCTCTCGATCCACGGATGAAGGTTGGGGATGCGGTGATGGAACCGTTGGTAATTCACGGCGTTGGGAAGACAAAGCAACAACGACGAGTGCGAGTAATTGAACTTTTAGAACGCGTGGGGTTGAGTGCAGATGCAATGAACCGCTATCCACATCAGTTTTCTGGCGGTCAACGCCAACGGATTTGTATAGCTCGTTCTTTGGCGTTAAATCCTAAGTTTATCATCTGCGATGAATCAGTTTCAGCGCTGGATGTTTCAGTGCAGGCGCAAGTATTAAATCTCCTCAAAGAGTTACAGTCAGACTTTCAGCTTACTTATATCTTTATTTCTCACGATTTAAGCGTGGTGAAATTTATGAGCGATCGCATTTTAGTCATGAATCGTGGTCAAATTGTTGAAGAAGGCACAGCCGAAAGCATTTACCAAGAACCTAAAGAAGAATACACGCAAAAATTAATTGCTGCGATTCCTACCGGTAGTGCTGAACGGGTGCGAAGTCGTCATCTACGGGCTTTATAGTTAAAATTGTAGGGGTAATTCATGAATTGCCCCTACATGAACACGGGCTTCTCATTTTTTCTTTAACAAATATTTGTGCAAACAAAGTTAATTACATCTGCAAGTCCTGACTGAGTTTTCAAATTAGTAAAAATAAAAGGTTTATCGCCGCGCATTTTTTTAGCATCTCGTTCCATCACGCTTAAATCTGCACCAACATAAGGTGCTAAATCAATTTTGTTAATCACCAACAAATCAGATTTAGTAATGCCGGGGCCACCCTTGCGGGGAATTTTATCACCAGCCGCAACATCGATGACGTAAATCGTTAAATCCACCAATTCTGGACTAAAAGTAGCAGCCAAATTATCGCCGCCACTTTCCAAAAATACTAAATCTAAATCGATAAAACGTTCCTCTAACTGTTCAATTGCCGCCAAATTCATCGAAGCATCTTCGCGGATAGCAGTATGAGGACAACCGCCAGTCTCTACACCCAAAATGCGATCGCTTGTCAACGCCTGAGAACGCACTAAAAACTGAGCATCCTCCTGAGTATAAATATCATTCGTTACCACCGCAATCTGATACTGCTCACGCAATCCCTTGCACAAAGCATCCACCAAAGCCGTCTTCCCCGAACCCACTGGCCCAGCAACCCCTACTCGAAATGCATTCATAAGTCGTACCATTTTGGATTTTGGATTTTAGATTTTAGATTGTATATTTTAGATTGTTCAATCCAAAATCCAAAATTTAAAATCTAAAATTCTTCTGCCCTTAACTCCTAAACAACCTTGTATACTGCGTTTCATGCTGCATACTCGCCAGCGACAAACCCCAACTACAACAGGCGACTTCATCATCCTCTAACGCGAGAATTTCCAATGCCGCAACGCTAAATAATGGTTGTAAATCTAGCAATAATTGCTGTCCTGCTGTTTGTCCAAGGGGGATAAGTTTCACGCCAGCAGTAATCAAATTACTTGCCCAACTATGCAGATATCCGAGTAATGCGGCTTGGATACTGATTTGCCAATGGGCAACTGCAATACCAAAAGCGATCGCATAATTACAAGGATTACCTACAGCATTGGCAATAGGTATAATCTGCGGTTCTAGTTTACCAAGTAATTGGATCAGCGATCGCCCCATCTGCCAACTAGAGGCGCGTAATTCTTCTGTTTCCCTAGCAGCAGATAACCACAGATTCCAACGGCATAGCGACTCTACATCACCCATTTTTGCCGTTTGCTGCGATCGTACCATCACCGCCGCCTCTAACCGAATCGCCCCGTAGAGCAACTCTGCTTTTAACCAATCTTTGAGATGTGTGTGGTTAGCGATCGTACCATTTTCTACCAGCATTTCCAAACCTTCAGAATAGCTATATGCTCCCACAGGTAAAGCGGGGCTAGCCAACTGTAAAATACTCAAAAGATGGCTGTCAGTGAGCATGATGGTGTTGTCCATAAGCTCCTAATTCTGGCTGAAACGGTAAAATTTCCTCTTTAAGTTCTAACCCCAGTTGTTCCAACATCGTGCGTAAAACCGAATCTGAGGACAAGCGTAAATAAGTTGGGGTAATTTCTACTGGTACATGGCGATTTCCCAAATGGTATGCCGCCCGTAATAATAAAAGTGGTGTTTGGGCAAAGGCAGTCATTACTAGTTCTGGTTTGGCAGTAATTCTGATTAAACTGCTATGGGTTTCTTCTTGTAGAATATCGCCATCATGTAAAACAGTTCCTCTGGGTAAATGTAAAAACACAATACCATCTTCCGTTTCAAAACGATGACGGCTGCGGGTACGTTCTTCTGCTGTCAGCGCCAGAGTAAAGGTGACTGCGGCATCTTGATTAGGTGGTTTAAGTTGGGTAAATGTTAGCATACAGAGTTTTGTCTGAACTTCCGCTTTTCATTATGGTTTTACAGCTATTTCAGGTAAATAGACCACGCGGTAGGGGCACAGCAATGCTGTGCCCTTACGACAGATGTGGTTCAAATACTTGAATTCTGCTGTAATTTAACTAATTACGAACTACATTAGCGTAGCGGTAGCGAGTCTGCGAGGGTCATTACGAATTATTTTAAACTCCATAGCTGCCTTGCCCGAAGGAAAGATAAAATTAAACAAACAAAGGTAACAAGCCAAACGCGGACAATCATGAACCAATCCATTGAGGGAGTACGCTGGACAGTTCACGATTTAGAGGTTCTACCGGAAAATGAGTGGACACGCTATGAAATTATTAATGGAGAACTCTTTGTGACTCGCACTCCTCACCGCCGTCATCAACAAGTCTGTGTAAAAATTGCTCGACAACTCGATGTTTGGTCTGATTCGAGTGGTTTAGGAGAAACAATTGTGGCTCCAGGCGTGATTTTTTCGCAAGCAGATAGCGTGATACCAGATGTAGTTTGGGTAAGTCGAGAACGACTGGCGCAAATTGAAGATGAAGCGGGACATTTGACAGGCGCACCAGAGTTAGTAGTAGAGGTTTTATCCCCTGGTAAACAAAATGAATTTCGAGACAAAGAAGCAAAACTGAAACTTTATTCAGTTCAAGGCGTGCGTGAGTATTGGATTGTCGATCGCTTTAATCAAAAAGTCGAAGTTTATCGGCGAGAAAAAGCCCAATTAGTTTTAGTTGCTACTTTGTTAGGCGATGATGAAATTACATCGCCACTTTTACCTGGATTTTGTTGTTCTATTCGTTTATTTTTCCCTGAATGACTAAATAATTCTTATTAAATATTATTCAAGCTTTCAGCAATCCTAAAAGCGCTAAAGCCAACTTAAGTGAGGTACAGATGATCTTAAGGGCACAGCAGTGCTGTGCCCCTACCTGTGTAGTTCATTTATCTGAAAAACGCTGTAATTTGACTAACATTAGAAGCCTTATCCTGTGAATGGGCTACTAATAGGTAATGTAAACCAGAAAGTTGCCCCTGCATCCGATGCACTATTTACACCTATTTCGCCGCCATGAGCATTGATGATTTGCTTACATAAATATAAGCCCAATCCCAAACTTACAGAATTGCGGATACTTGCACCCCGAAAGTAAAGGTCAAAAAGTCGCTCGCTTTGTTGTTGACCTATTCCCACGCCGTTATCACTAACAGTACAATAAATCATCTCACCCTCATGGGTAGCGTTAATTGTCAAGAGCAAACCAGGAGCATTATGTTTCAAAGCATTGACGATTAGGTTAGAAAAAACTCGCCATAGTTGCGTGGGATCTGCATTCACTAATGGCAAATCTGCGGACACTAGATTTGTCAGCTTGGCTTGATTTTGCTCTACCAATGGCTCCAAATCTGCGATCGCAGCTTCGACAACTGTCAGTAATTGTACGGGTTGATGCTGCAAAACAACACCTTGCACTTCGCTAACATGAGCTTCCATCAACGAATTAATTAAATTAAGTTGGCGATCGCTACTTTGAATCATCCGCTCTAAAATTGAGCGTGAAATCGAAATATTCTCTTCTGGACGTGCAAGCAAGTTTTTCAGCACCATTAAAGTACCCAGCACTGGGTTGCGTAAGTCGTGGGAAACTGCATGGAAAAATACTCGTAGTTCTTCTTCAGTTTGTTTGCGCTGGGTAATATCTTCAATCAAACCTTCGTAGTAAAGCAGTTTAAGATGTTCGTCACGCACTGCGTAGGCTTTTTCCGAAATCCAGACAATACTTCCGTCTCGGCGATAAATTTGGGACTCAAACTCTGAAATGCTGCCATATTTTTCCATCAGGCGGACAAATTCGGCGCGGCGGTTCGGATCAACGTACAATTGTTCAATATCAGTGGAATTTGCTGTCACCTCCTCCGCCAAGGAGTAGCCATAAATACGTGCTAAAGCCGGATTTGCTGTAATGTAACGTCCATCAGGACTGCTTTGAAAAATCCCCTCAACGGCGTTTTCAAAAATGGTGCGATATTTAGTTTCTGCAACCTTGAGTTTTTGGTAGGCAGATTCCAGTTCTTGATGGGCGTAAAACTCAGAACGTTGCAGGCGATCGTACAGATAAACACCAATGTCGCATATAGCACAAAACCAAAAAATGTATAAAATGAACGTTACATTATATATTTCTGGATGGTCGGGGATTGGTGTTTTTAGTCCAAGTGCTGTATTCACACCAAAATAGTAAGTTAGCACACTTACTTGAGTCAGCAAGTGAAGAATCCAGCAGACGGGCATCAACACAGCTTGGCTTAAGAATAGCAGCGACCAGCCGATGGTATCAGGTAACGCAAAACCTCTGATAGTTGCAAACAACTGTGATGCTAGACTAATTGACCAAGAAGACCCCAAAAATAATAAATCTGGACGATGACGACCTAACTTAGTTTTATGTAAAGCAAGGCAGATTAGTATATTCAGCAACATTGCAATATTAATTACAAGGCGCTGAGTTCTAAGCACTTCTGGAAGATGCTGCAACTCTGCAAAAGGAAAAAACAAGCCGTAAATGTCTCGCAAAGTAAAAGACAACAGACACATCAGCGCCAGCAATAACCATAAACGCAATCTCTGCCACAAAAAACGGTTACGCCAATCTCTGTAAAGAGTAGTGGTTTCATCTCTTATTGGTGCAGAAAAGGTTTGTCTGCACCACCTTTGCACTCTTGTAAACTGAGTAGCCATTAGCATCCGAGCAACTTTGCCCATACCTTGAGGGTGTTTCCCTAACTCAACATTGCCATAAATAACACCCTCTCATTTTTTGGTGATTTATGGGCGATTTCTTGCGGATGTTGCTAAAGGTAGTGTAAACCAGAAAGTTAACCCGCGCTTGCGGTTACTAATAACACCGATTTCGCCGCCATGTGCTTTAATAACTTTCCGACAAAGATACGTTTTTAAGCCAATGCTTGTGGAACAACAGTCTTGGGGATCGCGGACATGCAGATCGAAAAGGCGATCGCACTCTAGTTTACTCATTATCACACCGTCATCTTGAATCTGAGTGCGAATCATTTTGCCCTCAACGGTGGCACTGAGAATAAAATTTAACCCTGGTGGATTATTTTGCAAGCTATGTGTTACTAAATGTGCCAGAACTTTCTCCAACCGAGTTGCATCTGCCATCACTAACGGCAAATCGGCGGGAACCAAATTCTTCAGAGTTGCTTGATTTTGTGTCAGTATGGGTTTCAACTGGGCGAAAATTGTTCCCAGTAGGATGCTAAAGTCCACAGGTTCGGGTTTGATCTCCATACCCTGTTTTTCACAAGAATTAATTTCTAGCAATGAGTTAATCATCGTTAGTTGGCGATCATTGCCTTGAATCATCCGCTCGATTACCCTCCGAGAGACTAGAATGGGGGATTGGGCATGGGGCATAGGGCATGGGGCATTGGTTATTAATTCTTCTCCCCCACTCCCCACTTTTTGATTTAACAAATTCTTTAACACCATTAAGTTACCCATCACTGAAGTTCGTAAATCGTGGGCAACTGTGTGCAAAACAACATCTTTGACGCGATGCAATTTTTCAACTTCTTGCATTTTCTGCTGCAATTGTGCTGTCCGTTCTTCTACTTGGTGTTCTAAATTAGTGTTAAGTTCTGCGAGTTTTTGGTATATCTGGCTTTGCTGAATGGCGATCGCTACTTGTTCTGACATTTGCTGTAACAAATCAATTTCTATTGGTTGCCAATGACGCGAACCTGAGCATTGATTGGCAATTAACGCACCAAATAATTCGTCACCTAGCATAATTGGTACAGCCAAACTAGCCTTCGTTTGAAATTTTTCACAATGTGCTTTAACTTTAGGAGATACTGCCATTTGCGTTACGTCTTCAACGACACGCACAAGATTATTTTTTAGTAAGTTTCTTAATTCTTGTAAATAAGCTTCATCATTAGTAGACCAACCTGAGACTGATGGATACTTGGGATCTACTGATTCGGCAAGAGTTCTGACTCCTAACTTGGCATTATTTAGACCAATGAAAACTCGATCTGCTTGCAGAAATTGCCTGACTTCCGTCACCGTAGTTTGCAGAATTTCCTCTAAGTTAAGCGAAGATCGAATTCGTACTAAGGTTTCTGCCAACAAGCGATCGCGTTCTGCTGATAGACGTAATTGTGCTTCCACCTGCTTGCGTTCTGTAATGTCGTGATGGACTGCTAGGATCGAAGGCAGACCATCTAAATCAATGATTTCGGCTGAAAGCAGCGTTGTAATTATTTTGCCACACTGTTGCCGAAATTGGATTTCCAAGTTGCGAACAACTCCTGTGGCTTGCAACTCCTCTAACAAATTCAGGCGATCGCGATCGTTTACCCAAAGATTTAACTCAAAAGAAGTTTTACCAATCGCCTCATCTCGCTCATAACCTGAGAGGTTCACAAAACTGTCGTTAACTTCGATGAAGCGTCCTTCTTGGAATGTGCTGATGGTAATTGAATCCGGGCTGCAACTAAAAGCTTTAGCAAATTTTTGGGCAAGATTTTGTAAGGCGACTTCTGCTTGTTTGCGTTCTGTGATATCTCGGACAATTGCTACTACCTCATCTTGACCACTCACTACCAACCGCGCCTCATAATCTTTGATTCCCAAAGGCGTTGGTAGTTGATATTCGCAAGTTTGTAAAGTTCCAGAATCTAAAGTTTTAGCAATCGCTTCCAGGCTAATTGCGGCAACATCACTAGGTAATAACTCCTGCACATGTTTCCCAACTATTTCTTCTCTGCTAAGAGTGATATTTGCTCCTTCACTTTTCAAATCAAGATATTCGCTATCACGGCTGATGCGAAACATTAAATCGGGGATAGCATCCAAAATTGCTTGATACCGCGCCTCACTCTCAAGCAATTTTTCTTGGGCTTGTTTTCGGTCTGTAATATCCATGACCAAGCCATTCCAAAGCAAATCACCTGATTCTTGTAATTCGGGTTGCGAAGTAGCTTGAATCCATTTAAGTTTCCCACTAGGCGTAATGATGCGACCTTCCCAATGCCAAAATGTAATATTTGTAGTACAAACAGCTATAGATTCTGTAAAAGCTTTTATATCTTGTGGATGAATCAGTTTGTGTAGCACTCGAAAGTCTTTCTGTATAGCTTGTGGTTCTAATTCATACAAATATTCACAACCAGAACTAATGTAAGGGATAAATATAGAACCATCCTGCCGTTGCAGAATTTGGAAAATCATCCCCGGTAAATTGGCAGCAATTGCTTCCAACAGAGGGATCTTCTCTGGTAGAAAATCTGGTTTTTGCGGTGATTTTACAATTCCATCCACTCTTAGACCCTTTGATATATAAGCAATTGGCATAATATTCAAGGCAATCATAGCCATTGTAAAAGTTTTTTAGCTGTCAGCTAGATCACTAACAGCAAAAAAGTGCCTCTACTTTCAGAGTAGTTCTGGATGCTGCGATCGCATTCACCCAATCGGGTGAACCATTTGTCAAAGATGTCAAAGAGCAAATCAGTTAAGGAGTTAAGTCTTTACTACAAGTTTATTTACCTAGCAGAGTTGACTTGACAGACTACTAAAATAGATATATCGCTTCCACTTAAACTGATAATATGAATACTACCACCGTCAGTTTACCTCCTACCCTCCAATTAAACATCGACTTGACTGACGAGCAATTTTTTCAGCTTTGTCAAAATAATCGAGACTTAAAGTTTGAGCGGACAGCTTCAGGGGAATTAATTATTATGCCACCAACAGGGAGTAGTACTAGTGACCGTAATGCTGATTTAACGTATCAATTAAGAGCTTGGAGTCGGCAAAATAAGCTAGGTAAATCCTTTGATTCCTCTGGTGGTTTCAAACTTCCCAACGGTGCAGAGCGTTCTCCAGATGCTTCTTGGGTGAAAATGGAACGGTGGAATGCTTTAAGCGAAGCAGAAAAAGAAAGATTTGCTCCTTTGTGTCCCGATTTTGTAGTTGAGTTAATGTCTCCAAGTGATTCCTTAGAAAAAACGCGAGTCAAAATGAGGGAATACATCGAGAATGGCGCAAGATTGGGCTGGTTAATTAATAGAGGACAGCAGCAGGTAGAAATTTATCGTCCTAATCGAGAAGTTGAGATTTTACAAAGTCCTAAAACTCTATTGGGAGAAGATGTTTTGCCAGGATTTGTTTTAGATTTGGCGGAAATTTTGTGAGTAATTGCCTACACAGAATCATTCGCTATCAACAATAACCCCTAATTTTTAAAGAATTAGGGGTTATGCGGGTTAAAATTTTCACAAATCAAATACGATTGCTATGGTAAAAGATTATGATAATTTAATCTCACGAATAGCCCAAACAAGTACTTCTAAAAATTCTTTGATAACTATCTCATCATTCAGGGCAGAAAAGGGAATAAGTAAGTGGGTCAAATTAAATATAAAACCTCACCCTGCCTCCGGCTTCCCTCTCCGAACTCACGGAGAGGGATTGAGGGTGAGGTTTGATCTTATAGCGGTTCTCAGTTGAGTGAAGTACAAGAACCCCACCCCCAACCCCCTCCCCGCTCTTCGAGAGGGGGCTATGATGTAACTCATGTGATTAGGAAACGCTATATATTTAATTACGCCTACCTACTTATACCAGCAATAAGGATTAATAGATTCCTTCATTTCAACTAACTGACAATTATCCTAAATCAGGTAAATACCACCACTCATAAAGCGTATCTCCTTTTCAATATGCAGATGCGCTGCGTAGCCAACGATTGAAACAGCGTCTTCAGTCAGGAGAGGAAATTTATGATACGGGGTATGGTTCAAGTAGTCAATTGTATGAGAAAGCACCTAAACAACTGGGAATGACACCAAAAATTTACCAACAAGCTGGAAAGACAATCAGCATTGTCTATGCGATCGCTCCATGTCCACTAGGATATTTGCTTGTGGCAATAACAGAGAAGGGTATCTGTGCCGTTAAACTAGGTGATGAAGCAGACAAGCTTGAACACATTTTGAACCAGGAATTTCACCAAGCGGACATCATACGTGATGACCACACACACAAGGAATGGATACAAGCAATCCTCGACTTCATTGCAGGAGGTGAAATACATCTTGATTTACCACTTGATGTCCGTGGGACAGCATTTCAGAAACAAGTTTGGGAGGCATTACAAAAAATTCCATACAGCGAAACCCGCACTTACACTGATATCGCCCGTAATATTGCCAAACCCCAAGCAGTCCGCGCGGTAGGTAATGCTTGTGGAGCTAATCCGATCGCGCTGATTGTACCATGTCACCGTGTGCTGCAAAGTGATGGCAGTCTTGGTGGTTATCGCTGGGGAATTGAGCGCAAACAAAAACTGCTTACACAAGAATCGAAATTTCTCAAAGATGACTCAAACACCTGAACTAGAATCGTTGACTGAAGAAAGTCTTACCCGTGGTTTAATGGTGCTTGCCAATCTTGATAGCGATTTGGCTCGGATTTTAGAGACACTGGGGCCTCCACCGATGTGGCAAAGACAACCGGGTTTTGCAACGCTGTTGTGTATAATTCTGGAACAGCAAGTTTCTTTAGCGGCTGCAAGGGCTGTATTTACGCGCCTATGTGCGGTTGTTGTAACTCTGACGCCAGAAAATTTTCTGCTATTGGATGATGTTCAATTAAGAGGAATTGGATTCAGTCGGCAAAAGATTTTATACTGTCGTGGATTGGCTCAGGCGATTGCAAGTGGTCAGCTTGACCTAACCAAGCTGGAGAGAATGGACGAAACTACTATCAGAACTGAGTTAAAGCGTCTTAAAGGTATAGGAGACTGGACAGTTGATATTTATTTGTTAATGGCGCTGCAACGTCCTGATGTCTTTCCTAAAGGCGATTTAGCGATCGCGATCGCTCTACAAAAACTCAAAAACTTGGCGACGCGTCCAACACCAGCACAACTAGAAGCCATCACACAGCACTGGCGACCGTGGCGAGCAGTTGCTGCAAGACTTCTATGGCACTACTACTTGAGTAATGCCAATAGTAAGTCGGTTACAGTTTCCCTGTGAATACTCGTTCAGCCGGGCCTGTCATGTAAACTCGTTGGTCGGTTTCTGACCATTCAATTTGCAAGGGGCCACCAGGTAATTCTACAGTTGCGGCGCGATCGCATTTCCCTGTTAACACTCCAGCTACCAAGGAAGCACAAGCACCAGTCCCGCAAGCTAATGTAATCCCAGCACCTCGTTCCCACACCCGCATTTTCAAATAGTCACGGCGTACCACTTGAATAAATTCGGTATTTATGCGTTGCGGAAAAACTGGGTGATGCTCAAATTTCGGGCCGATGGTTTCTAGCTCAATTGCTGCTACATCTTCCACAAAGGTAATGCAGTGGGGATTTCCCATATTTACACAGGTGACTTCCCAAGTTTTCCCCGCCACCTCCAACGGCTGAGAAATTACTTTTTCTTGGGCGGGTGCAAGATTAGTAGGAATTTCGCCAGCGAGTAACCTGGGTAAACCCATGTCTACTTTAACTAGACCATCAGATAAGAGTTGGGGAGTCATGACACCACCCAAAGTATGAATGCGATATGAATCTTGATTTCGGGATTCGCCTTCTAAATCAGCCAAAAAACCAGCTAAACAGCGAATGCCATTGCCACACATTTCTGGTTCTGAACCATCAGAATTAAAAATCCGCATGGTGTAGTCAGTGCCGTTTTCTCCAGGTAGGGCAAAAATTACACCATCAGCACCGATACCAAAATGGCGATCGCACAACTTGATGGCTTGCTCTGGAGTCACTACAGGCTCAGATGACGAGCGATTGTCAATCAGAATAAAGTCGTTGCCTAGACCGTGATACTTAGTAAATTCGATTGCCATTTGCTCAAGGATGAATTATCAAGGATTAGTTACTCTTCATTTTGCCTTGTACATTCATCTTTACTAAAAATGCTTACCGAATTTGACACCACTTTACCCAGTATTAGACAAGTCCAAACCCTGATTAAACAAACAACGCCAGTAGAGTTAAAGCTGCTAACTGGTGATGTGATTACAGGAAAGCTTTTATGGCAAGATCCACACTGTATCTGTATTGCTGATGAAAACAGTCAGCAAACCACTATTTGGAAACATGCGATCGCTTATATTAAGCCGAAAACAAGTTAGTAGGACTAGCCCTTTCAAAGTGACTTGTAAAATCTCTTTTTTCTCTCTGCGTCCTCCGCGTCTCTGCGGTTAAAAAGTCTTTTATTTAACCACAGAGGCACAGAGAACACAGAGTCAAGAATTTATTTGTTGTCAGTCCTGCGTAGCTTGGGTTGAAGAACAAAACCCAACATCAAGCGCGTTATACCAATTCTCTAAAATTCAGCAACAGATTCAAACCCCAAAACCCCATAAACTCTGCATTTATTAATTACGAATTACGAATTACTTAATCAGTCACACTATCGGCAGGCAGAAACTCTTTGAGCGCTTCTGCCTCAGCAGCTTTCACCACTGGGAGAGAAAGGGGTGCTGAAGTAGCGATCGCAAATAACTGTTCTAGTTGACTCAAACCTGTTAAGCTACCACATAACAATACTTGGTCGCCGACTCGCAAATCCATGCCGCCATCAGGATAGCGGATAAATTTACCATCGCGCCGGATCGCCTGTACCTGTACTCCATATTGCTTGCCGATATCTAAATCTGCAAGGGTTTTACCTAGTGTTGGCGCATCTGCATTGACTGTAACCCACTGGTAAGCACTATTTTCTCCGGGAACAGCAGCTTGTCCTTTAGCGAATTCTGCCAAAGCTGCCAGTTCTTCATCTGCTCCCACTACTAGCAGGCGATCGCCTTCTTCCAATTTGGTTTGATTATTAGGATAATCGATTTCATCGCCGTTAGCGCGGCGAATTGCCATCAAACTTGCTCCTGTTAAGTAGCGCATATCTGCTTCTTCTATGCTGATGCCAATTAAGGGTGAATCAGATGGTAGAGGATACCAGCGCTGATTTAGATCGCGAGTTGCTTGGCGCAAATCACGAGCAACTTCAGTCGCAGAACGCTCTGGACGAAAATCTAAATAATGATCATTGCGGATTTGCTGCATTTCCCGTTGGACGACATCTGGCGACAACAAGCCTAAGCTAGTTAATAAATGAGTTGCCATTTCTAAGCTGGCTTCAAACTCTGGTTGCACAACTTCTTTCGCTCCCAATTGATACAGCACTTCAATATTTTTATCCTGGGTAGCACGGACAACCAAATCTAATTCTGGGCGCAATTCCAGAGCGCGTTTCAAGCAAAGACGGGTACTCATTGGGTCTGGGAGTGCGATCGCCATTCCTTTGGCATGATTCACCCCGGCGGTTTCTAGAACATGTAAACTCACGCAGTTGCCATAGACATAAGGCACTCCAGCTTCACGCAACTGCTGAATTCTACTCTCTGATTGGTCGATTACCACCACAGGTATGTTGTGTTGCAGCAACAACTTCACTAAGTTTTTGCCGAGTCGCCCATAACCGCAGACTACCAGATGGTCTTTGAAGGGCAAATCTTCCGATACATCCCGCGCCTCTTGTTCTTCTAAGTACGGTTTCAACCAGGGCATTGATTCGGCAAAGTTAAATAAAAATGGCACTAACCGTAAAACAAAGGGAGTAAGCATGAGAGTGACTGCGGTGGTTCCCAAAATTAATAAGTATATTTGTCGGGACACCAGCCCCAAAGACTGCCCTTCACTGGCGAGAACAAAGGAAAATTCCCCAATTTGCGCCAGTCCCAAGCCGGCGATTATGGCTGTTTTCAAAGGGTAGCCAAACAGCTTTACTAGGGGCGTGATAATCAAAAATTTACCTACGAAAACTAGTGTCACCAGTCCTAAAATCAATTCCAGGTTGTTCCACAAAAATACTGGATCAATTAACATGCCAATGGCGGCAAAAAATAAACTGGCAAAGATATCTCGCAGTGGTTCGACATAAGTTAGGGTTTGATCGGCGTACTCCACCTCAGAAATCATCAAACCGGCGACAAATGCTCCCATCTCAATCGATAGCCCCAAATACTCTGTCAACAGAGCAATGCCCAAACATAGGGCTACAACTCCTAATAAAAATAGTTCTCGGCTTTCGGTACGGGCTAACAGTCGCAACAAAGGCGGTATCAGCCAAATCCCCGCAGCTATTGCACCAGCAGCGAATAAAGCAATCAAAGCTAGGGCTGTCAGCACGGCGATGCCAATGGTTTCTGCTGGTTGGTTAAGGGCTGGTAAGACTGCTAACATCAGTCCCAGTGCTAAGTCCTGGACTACCAAAATCCCTAACATCACTTGCCCGTGAGGCGTTTCTGTTTCGTTGCGCTCCATCAAGCATTTGAGGACAACTGCTGTGGAAGACAAGGATAGAATACACCCCAAAAACATGCCCTTAGCAGGTAAGGTTCCCCAGGCTCCGGTTAACCCGCATACCACAACTGTGACCAAAATAGTCAGAGCAATCTGAAGTCCACCTCCGCCAAGAGCGATCGCTTTTACCTTCTTAAGTTCCGCCAAGGAAAATTCTACACCCAAGGCGAATAATAAAAAGGCGACGCCGAACTGTGCCAGAGTCTCTACTTGAATAAGTTCTTTAATCAATCCCAGTCCGGCTGGGCCAATGATCATCCCGCCAATCAGATACCCTAGCAGCACGGGTTGTCGCAAAAGTGCCGCCAACAGTCCGCCGCAGGCTGCAACGCCTAAAACTAAAACTAAATCAACAATTAACCTAAAATCTTCTTGCACCAGTTTTAAAAGAACTATTTATTAAGACTTATTAATTCAGCATACAAAGTTTTATGATCTAAAACCGCTTGTTTAGTGAAGGTACGACGGAATTTGATTATAGCGGTTCTCGTCCCTTGTGAGGTCAAGAACCCCACCCCCAACCCCCTCCCCGCTCTTCGAGAGGGGGCTATGATGTACACACAAGTTATCCGATTACCCAAAAGTCAAACCTCATCCTGTCCCAAGAAAGCCCTGAAAATGTTGGGTTGAGGAACGAAACCCAAGCTACACCAGAGTGATTTTAAAACCTCGTTTTCAGCCTCTGGCTGGAAATGCTGATCGTTGCGGCTCTGCCGCGAGTAAGGGAGGCGGAGCCTCAAAATATGCATTCCCAGTCAGAGACTGGGAACGAGAGAATCTCTAGAAGTTGGTTCTAGACTGGCTTTCCAAGACTCGTTAAGGAGTATTAAAGGTGGATGAATGGAGCTAAAAGACTCGTTAATGAGTATTAAAGGTGGATGACCCATGCTCAATGCCCATTAAATCTTAGGCGAGCTAAGGGCATTCAATAGTAGTAGTGACCACGGCACTGTAATATCGGGTATGAGCCATGAGTATTTTTTCAATACAGGTAATGCAGCCGGCAGCATAAAACGCAGAGAACGTAGCGATGCGGGACGATCGCCATTTTCATCTACAATTCCATATTTATTAGCTAGTTCGGCAACAATCTGCACACGTCCTGTACGGCGCATGACATTTGGCTCACAAGCAAGTGCAGCAATCACCCGTCCAGTGAATAAGGGAGTTTCCCAGTTGTAGCGATCGCTAAGAAATGAGTTATTATTTTCAGAAGCAAAACGGGAAAAAAGCTCAGTCCCAACAATACCTGGCCAAATTGAAACAGAAGCGACATTATGGGGTTTGAGTTCAACAGCCATATCTGCTGCTAGGCGATCGCAAGCTGCTTTACCAGCACCATAAGCTGTATTAAAGATATAAGACATACTACCCCACGAGGAAATGGTGCAAATTAGTCCAGAGTTACGCTTGGTCATCATTCGGGCGGCAAAAACACTCGCAACATAGTGGCTACGAAGACCAACGTTATTGCTAGCATCCCAAAGACTTGGTTCACAATCCCAAAAGGGCTGACTGTATGCGTCTTTTAATGCCTGAACTCCTGAGTAAGCATTATTCACCAGTAGGTCGAGTTGTCCATCCTGCTCATCTTGGATGCGCTCAAACAATAAACGCACCTGTTCATCGTCGCTGTGGTCTACTTGGACAGGAATGCACACACCACCGGCTTCCTCTATAGCTGATTGGGTTTCACTAAGACTCCCTGAAACCGCATCACTGGAAGAGTTGTTGAGGCTGCGCCCAGTGACGTATACAGTTGCACCAGCCTCAGCCAAACCAATAGCAATTCCCCTACCAATTCCCCGCGTAGCACCTGTGACTAATGCCACTCTACCCTCAAGGTGTTTCATGATCGCTTTTCTCTGGTATTAACTGATATCTTGCACTAGTCCCAACAATCGCCTAGTAATGAATTACTCTTGCTTATAGCTAAAGTCGTCTAAAGACGACTAGTAAACGGTTTTAGTCCACTTGAGTGGACTTGGGCTATTAGCCTCAGACTTAAGTCTGAGGCGGGCTAGTTGGCTCATCGAGAATGGTGCAAGATATCAGTTAACGGTATAGCCAAACTCGCAATAGTGAAAGCAGTTGCTCAGTATCTACGGGTTTGGTGATGTAGTCTGATGCACCGGCTTCAATACACTTTTCGCGATCGCCTTGCATGGCTTTAGCGGTCAGTGCAATAATCGGCAAAGATGTGAACTACTCAGACTTGCCGTCCTTCTCTTCTCCTTTGGAGACGCTAAAGCGACGCAATGAACCAGCGCTGTAGGCGGGTTTACCGCGTCTCTTTTATTATTGTTGATTAACTTGCGATCGCTTCCAGGGGACAGTTACGCCATCGCTAACCCATCTTACGTTTGATTCCACCCACCTACTTAAACGTGGGCTAATTGTTGCAAGTTGATACAATGCCATTGTCAGTCGGTGCAATTAATTCTTGGAAATCCCTTAGCGTGAAACGTGTAACGCACCATTTCCGTCCAATTTTTGGTGCGTTACGGAAGTCGTAACACACCCTACAACACTAGGGTGGGGAAATCTCCAAATCTTTGCAAATCTTGATAGCTAAAATATCAACAATCTCAGTATGTCTTGGAACTGCTGAGGTTCTGTTGTTTAATATAATTTGACAGTAATCTGTTCACGGACGACATCTTTACCGGAGAGTTGTTGCTCTGCGAGTTCCCGGTTTGAGATTAGAATCAACTCTATCGCTTCCCGTAGACTTTCTCTAGCTTCTTCCAGAGTTCTCTCTTGGACATTAGCGCCGGGTAACTCCTGGACATAGCCGATATACCAATCATCTATCTTTTCGTATACAGCAGTAAAAGAATTTTCCATACCCAACCCTAAATGCTTCACTTCAAGTCTAGAACTGAATTAAATCACGACCCCTTCCAACTCCTCATCTGTCAACTCATACAATTGCCGCAATTTATCTAACTTATCACCATCAGCTTCCCAGAAACCCCGCCCATGCGCCTCCAACATTCTGCCTAAAATATTGCGAAAAGCTTCAGGATTTGCCTTACGTAATTTATCCGCCATCTCTGCATCTAATGCATAAGTATCAGCCGCTTGATCATAAACCCAATCATCGGTAAAATCGGCAGTACCACCCCAACCAATCAACGCCGTCATCCGTTGGGAAATTTCAAAAGCACCACCAGAACCTTGATTCGCCATCGCTTGCGCCCATTTGGGATTTAGCAACTTAGTGCGATACTCCATTCGCAGCAAATCATCCAAATTGCGCGGTGTAGTATCCTTCGAGAAACTTTCCACAAAGCTGGTTGTAACCTTCTTACCGCCTTGTTTTTCTGCCGCCCTTTTCAAACCGCCAGTATTAGCGTAATATTCTTGAATATCAGTTAAACCATATTCTACCGAATCGATTTCTTGAACAATGCGATCGCTAGTTTTTAACAAAGTATTCAAAACTTCCGGTCTAGCTTGACCTTTATCCTCTCTCCCGTAGCTGAATACATTGCGACTTTGCCAAGTATTCCCCAACTCCTCACCAGATTCCCAATTCCCATCAACCACCCGATCATTCACCAAAGAACCAAAATCACCCGCCGGATTAGAAAACAATCTCGCCGATGCATTTTCCACACCTTGGGCTTTTAAAGCCAAAGCATGTCTTCTAATAAAATTCTCATCTTCCGATTCATCAGCATCACTCGCCCGTTGAAACAAATCATCCAACAACTCGATGATATTTACAAAACTATCCCGAAAAATCCCAGACAAATTACCCAACACATCAATACGGGGATGTCCAACCTCCGCCAACGGCTTCAACTCATAACGAACAACTCTACCAGTTCCTTCCTTAACAGGTTCAGCCCCCACCAACTCCAACAAAATCCCCAAAGATTCACCCTTAGTTTTAATCGCATCCAATCCCCAAAGCATCACCGCCACCGTTTCAGGATACTTCCCATATTCATCCAAATGCTGAACAATAATTTTTTGAGCAATTTCTCGCCCCCGTTCATACGCCGCAGGCGAAGGCATCCGATAAGGATCTAAAGCATGAATATTCCTCCCAGTCGGCAAAACACCAGCCCCATCCCTTAACAAATCCCCACCAGGCGCAGGCGGAATATACTCCCCATTCAACCCCCTTAACAAATTCGTTAACTCATCCGTAGATTGCATCAACAAATCCCTGATTACTCTTTCCTCCTCCTCTCTCCCCTCTCTGCGTTCTCCGCGCCTCTGCGGTTCGTTTTCCTCCTCCTCCCCTCCAAAATAAGCCTCCAAATACGCCCCCAACTCCTCCTCATTCGGTGCTTCCCCCAAAGTATGCAACCCAGAAGAAAACAACCGATTTTCTAAAACCTGCAAATATTCGTACAACTCCACCAAATAATCATCAAAAGCATGACCGCTAAACATCCGCACATTCTCCGGCGTAAACGCAATCCCCAACCGTTTAGCATCCTCAAACGGACAATCCGCATCCAACCCAGAGTCCACAATCTTTTTACAAATCCCTTCCTTCAGCACATAATTCTTTTGCGGATCTTCCCGATACTCCGAAATCAAATCTCGTAACGCCACCAATTCCTTATACAAACCTGCCCGACCATAAGGTGGTACATTATGAGAAATCAATACACCATAACCGCGACGTTTTGCCAACATCGACTCAGACGGATTATTCGCCGCATATATATATAGATTAGGCAAATTTCCTAACAGAATATCCGACCAAGAATAACCCGTATTACCCAACGGAGAACCAGGCAACCATTCCACCGTCCCATGCATTCCAAAGTGAACTACAGCATCAGCTTGAAACTCATTTTGTAACCATTTATAATAAGCAGCATATTGGGGATGAGGCGTTAAATCCCGTTCAAACATTAAACGCATGGGGTCGCCTTGTATCCCCAAAGGTGGTTGTACACCTATCCACACATTTCCTAATTGCACACCACCAATGTGGAATTCATCGCCATAAGTTTTAATACCAGTTCCCGTGAGAGATTTCCATTGTTTTTCGATGCGGGAAGTTTGCAGATATCCCAACCATTTTTCTAGAGTACGGGCGTTAACAGACGCGGGGATATTTTTTGTATCATCAATTTCATCCGCCTCTTTCACCCAGCGAATCAATTCTTCCCCATCATCAGGTAAATCCCCGACGGTGTAACCTTGTTCTTTGAGTGCATGGAGAAACTTCAGCAAACTACGCGGCACATTTAATAATGCAGCTGTACCTACAGCACCATAACCCGGTGGGAACCCATATAAAATAATTGCAATTTTGCGTTCCGATGCAGGTTTTTGCCGCAAAGCCACCCAACTTTTTACTCTACCAATTAATCGCTGCACCCGTTCGGGAACCAGATAAATATTTTCGCCCACCAAACCGCCGAGGGGAACGGTATCAATAGCCCCATCCAATTCTGGTAACGCGTACAACACCACACTTTGCAATCCGCCAATACCTTGGCGCGTCCACGAGGAAATATCTTGAATTAATAGTGGTGCGGCAACAATATAAGGTACATTCTTGGCAGTGAGGATGCGCTTTGCTACTTCCACCTGACGCCCTGCTTCCATTGAACCAGCCGGGCCACCCACCAGAGGAAAGCCAATTGTTGAAACGATCGCATCTACTTTAACTGCTTCACTAGAAAGTGAGGGAGTCTCTATATTACCTAGTTGTCGTTGCTGAATTTCATAGTCGGTTGTCATCAAATCTCGTACCGCCACATGTCCTTCTACGCCGTTGATGAAAATGGGTAAAGGAGTTAAACCAGCTTTTTCAAAACTGCGAATCAGTTGGGGAATGTATTGTTGTTTGGTGATGACGTGTTTTCGGTAGAGGAGAATTCCTACAACTGGGGAGACGTGATTCATCGCGTCTCTACAATTGGTTTTATACCATTCTAAATACTCGCGGGGCGATTCAAAAAACCCTTGATAGTCGGGGTGGAGTAATCCGATATTGGGGGTTTCAATTAGCGGGGGAATGTCGCCGACTTTTAAATTTAAATATTTTTCTGCTAGTGTCCAGAATAATGAAGCGACGTTTTCTGGGCCGCCAGCATTCCAGTAACCATAGATAATTAACCAGTTGCGTAAGTCTTGGACTTTTTGCACTGGGACATATTTCAATAGTTTGGGGCCAATCTTTAAAAAGCTGATATAACCAGCGAGTTTGTCTTCTTCTCGTCCGTTGCTAAATTTGTCAAGGATGAATTTAACTGGTTTGGGCATTCCTTTGGGTTTGTCGCCAATGGCAAAAATACCCAGCTTGGTTAAACTCATCAATTCCAAGGCTGACTCGAAAACTAGGCGAATGGGAATTTGGGCAATGCGATCGCGCAGCCACACAACCTGGTCATAATCAAATAGTAGGCTACCGAAAAACACATCAGCGCCATCAAGTGCTGTTTCTACCTCGGTACGTTTGCTTGTAAGATCGCGATCGCTAAACACCCGAATATCCAACTCAGGACAGCGAGAGTTAGCCAAAAAAGCTGCTTTTCTATACAAATCAGCGTTGAACGATTCAAACCCAGCAACCAAGACGATGCGTTTCATGTCTGTAAGCTACGAAATATTTCTTTACTTTGATCTTAAACCTGCTTTCAGACTGATTGTTAAATATCTACCAGCAGATTTTGGCCATTTAGCCGTATTACTACAGAATGGCGAAAATAAACATACCATTTGTTCAGGCACAAAAGCCTGTGTTATCGGTTTTCTTGCTTGTACCCCTCTGCTGTGGCTTTCTGCTTCTGTGTCCTTGTACCCATCTGTCTTCTTGCAGTAATACAGATCGGCGCAAATAAACCTACCATTTCATTACAGGCAGAAAGCCTAAAATTAAAGCAGGCGTGACTTTTGACTTCCGCCAAGCTGTACTAGGTACATTTGTCATAGCTTTCTACTTTTACGAAGCGTTATTATTTTAGGGATGGGGGTAATTGCTGCATTTCAATTTATTGCAACAATCACTAGATTGTTCCCGATTTTGATAAATTATGAGGGTTGTGTTTTTTCTTACAAATAACCTTGTAAAAAGTGGGCTTTACCACATAAAATCTGTTTAAAAAGTTTGCAAAAAACTTATTTTATTTACCACTATATTAATGGTTAAAATAATGCAGCTATTGCCAACAAGTAACTAAACAAATTTACTAACAAAACTTTTTATCTCAAAGTTGAAGAGTTTTGAAGCATTATCAAAATAAGTAAGTTGAGGATTAAATCATGAAATTTGGAATTGATAGCGGGCATAATTGTCCACCAGACACAGGAGCTAGAGGCATCAAAGTTGAGGATAATTTAACTCTAGATGTAGGTAATAGAGTTATAGCTAAGTTAAGAGCTTTAGGAAATGAAGTCGTAGTATGTAAACCAAGTAGTGCTAGTACAGTCCGTGACTCACTCTCAAAAAGATGTTCTACAGCTAATGCGAGTAGAGTAGATATTTTTGTTTCAATTCATTTTAATGCTTTTAACAGACAAGCTAACGGCACAGAAGTATTTGCAACTAGCGATACAGGTAGAAAAATCGCTAAACCTGTATTAGATGAAATCGTCAAGTTAGGATTTTTTAATCGCGGCGTTAAGAGTGGTTCGCACTTGTATGTTCTGAAAAATACAGATATGCCCGCTATCTTGATAGAAGGTTGCTTCGTCGATTCACAAAAAGATATGAATCTTTATAATCCTGAAGCAATGGCTAATGCGATCGTCAAAGGCTTAACAGGTAAAGTGCCAAGTGTTCCTGTTAACCCTGTACAAGATGAAGAAGATAATGTAGATGCCACTATTCTCAGACTGCAAAAATCCTTAAATCGACTCAAAATAACTGATAGAAATGGTAAAGCGTTAGTAGAAGATGGCTTCACCGGGGCTAATACAAAATCTGCCGTAGAAAAATTTCAGACTATTGTCGGGGTTCAAGCGACTGGAATTGCTGACTCAACTACATGGAATGCCATAAATCTAATTTTGGCAAAACGAATTATCAGACCAAACCATGCCGGTGGTGCAGTTGTCAGATACTTGCAATACCGTTTAGGTGTTGAAAATGATGGCATTTACGGGCCGCAAACAGAGGTTACAGTTAAGAACTTTCAAAAGCAAAATGGTTTAGATGCCGATGGGATTGTCGGGCCTGTTAGCTGGCAGAAATTAATTGGTTAGATTGAGGAGTAGGCATTGTTCGCAGTAGGTGCTTTAACGCTAAAGCACCTACTACGAACTTATACGATTGGTTATTACCAAAAAAATGAATAACTACGCACTTCTGAAAGCGATGCCTACGGTGGTCACTGAGCTTGCCGAAGTGCGGGCTACGCCTACGCACCTGTGTAGTTGATCGCGGTGCGACAAAGTTTGGAGTACTTCAACACGATTTTTAAGTACTTCAACACGATTTTTAAGTACTTCAACATGACTTTCAAGTACTTCAACATGACTTTCAAGTACTTCAACATGACTTTCAAGTACTTCAACACGATTTTTAAGTACTTCAACATGACTTTCAAGTACTTCAACATGACTTTCAAGTACTTCAACATGACTTTCAAGTACTTCAACATGACTTTCAAGTACTTCAACACGACTTATCTCGTTCCCATGCTCTGCATGGGAATGCTCCTCGTTGAGGCTCTGCCTCCAATCTGGCATTGAGTCAGAGACTCAATGAATGCATTCCCAGTCGGAGACTGGGAACGAGGAATACCACCAGACCGATTTGTACAAGCTGGTGAGCAACTATGGTTATCCCTAACTCTAGAGAAAATTCACTTTTTTGACCCGAAAACTGAGTTAGCAATATTTCCCTAAGACTATCCGCGCCTAATTGGTAGAATACGCACTCTGGATTGGGTTTGATCAACAGTAACCAATGCGCCTGTCTCAAGTGAGGACTCAAACTGATTCAGGGCTGAAATGGCTAGATTTTCGATACTTTTTGGCAAAACATCCTGGGTATGAACCTGAATGACACTAGGACTATCGACACCTGTCGCAGCTAGTAGGGAGCCGAAGTCTAAATCGTGAGTAAAGACGATATATCTATTAGTTCTTGCCCACTCCATAATTATTGAATCTTTCTCACGGCGATCGCCAACGGTAGACTAGTGGATAGCGGAGATATTGTACCTCTCAAAAACCGCAACCCAATCAGGGGAAAGGTTCATGTCAATCAAAATTTTTATGCACTTCTGAGAGGGACTTCAATCTTTTCAGCCCGCCACGCAGCGTAGGCAAGGGCCTCATATATGTCGGCTTCTTCGATGTAGGGATATGCCTTGAGGATGTCGCTATTACTGTGTCCAGATGCCATTAATCCGACGATAGTACCAACAGTGACACGCATTCCGCGAATGCAGGGTTTACCACCCATCACTTCAGGATTACGAGTAATTCTAGTGAGATTTTGCATAATTTTTGTAGAATGGGAGTAAGGTTATGGGATTGAGAAACCAAAAATGGCTGTGTCAATCTTTTTTATTATTGAACTTTTACCACCTTCCAGGCTAACTGATTGCTAATCTTCACTTAAGGATAATTGTAGCGACTGTTTTAAAAGTCAAGTGTAGGCGTAGCCCGCACTTCGGCAAGCTCAGTGACCACCGTAGACATCGCACTCTTGTGTCTGAACGATTAATCATTTTACTAATTTGTAGAACTGCTAAAAGATAGTGCAGACGCTTCCAATAGATGCGGATGGTGGCGTTTCCAAAAACTTAAAATCTCTTCACCAACCTGTTGAGGATAGAAGTAGTGAAAAAAATGATATCCTTCTGGGCATTCCCAAAGTTTATCTTCTGGCTTGAACCAATTTAACCAGTCTTGCAATACAGTTGAGTTGACTACCGGATCAGTCTTACTACCACATACCATCATTGGCATAGAAACTCCACCCTTGGGTAAATAAACCAACTTAAATAAAGAGTGTGATGATGGAGATTGTTCTAAATCTTTATCTAAGGCAGCGACTAACTTCTTAGTAGTATGAGGTGGTTGATTTCCAAATAGACTGCGAACGCTGCTTGCTAAAACTAGCTCACGGCTAATGCTAAAAAGCTGTCGTTGAAAGTAATAGTGAGCCTGCCAATTGTTTGCAGGTTGAGCTGCAACAGCCAGCAGGGTAAGCGATCGCACTTTTTCGGGAAATCTACGCGCAAAGCTTAAGGCGATCGCACCACTCATCCCATGTCCCGCTAAATGCACGGGGCGATCGCGCCATTCTAAAAACTCATATAGCAATTCCACAGCTTGATCTATAGAACTGGCTTCATCTTTGGTTTGCTGGTATTCCCACTGGGCGATTCTCATATACCCAGATAAGTAATCGAGTAATGGTTTATCAAAACGCTTCAAAATAGGACTGGCATTTAACCACAGAACATCAAATGAATCAGACATAAATACCTATAACTTCTAAATTATCAATTTCGGCGGTTAGAAACCGCGTCTACACAAACAAAAGCTACCCATCCTGGGTTCAAGAACCTTAATTTCCCTTAGTCC
>Ga0209490_10000878_pt1 | contig 29865 bp, 22 predicted proteins | sample MAT06_FD_187209 | JGI IMG/M metagenome (GOLD analysis project Ga0209490, IMG submission 187209) | Freshwater microbial communities from Lake Fryxell liftoff mats and glacier meltwater in Antarctica - MAT-06 (SPAdes) (version 2) | ecosystem: Environmental > Aquatic > Freshwater > Ice > Liftoff...
AGATATACTCTCCGTTACGAGCATAGCTCGCCTCGATTGCTCCAATAGAATACGATCAAATTAGTGAGTTCCGCGCGGAGCAACAGCCACCGTGAACGACCAACGGGCGCTTAGTTCTTCGCCGGCGGCAAGTTGGTGATAGACGCCATGCAGATCTGGCGTCACGTAGGGCAGAAACCAATCCACAAAAAAACCTGCGGTTTTTTTATCTTCGCATTGAATCTCGACGCGTCCGGCAACCCAATCCACCGAAATTCCTTCGGGTGCATCCACCCACCACGCTGTCTGGCCCTTTTCAGCCAAAGTCGTCCGCCCGCCTGCCCACTCAAGGAGTGTCTTATCAAGATCGTGAGGGTCGGCTGGCAGGATCATATTGAAATTCCATGTTGCCCGGACACCGGACAATCGGTTCACCGCGCGAGCTTCGCAAATCCAGCCAGAACGTCCCGCTTGAATCTCGTAGCGCAGCACAAACTCGCCATGCGGCAGGCTCAGCGTGAACTCCACGCCCGCGACGGTGTCCGTCTGCTCGACTATGCGCCAATCCCACGGGTATTGCCAAAGAATGCAGGGATTAGAATGGGTGCTCAGGGCCCAGATGGGCCGAAAGCCTCCCGCGGCAATGTAACTTCGGTAGCCACCCGGCAACATGTCGCGTTTCAGAAAACTTTCCAACATATCCGGGACCACGACGGTGCCAGCCTTCTGCAAGGACTGCATTGTCGCTCCATACTTAGGATAAATCACGAAGCTTTCGTCCCCGTTGCAGAATTGCACGACATCCCCTCGTTCTTCGTCGCTCCGCACCGTGATTCTAAACGCGTTTTCGGGAATAGAACAATTGATACTCACTGCATCCGCATTCCTTCGCGTTTCGCCGCTTCGTGCCCGCTCGTATCCTTCTCCCTCCGGTTGATGAAATTGCAGATAGGACGCCACATTCTCGACATGATCACCGCACAGAACGGCTCGCACCACGCGTCGCATATCCGGAGCGGCATCCCATTCGTGCGCATCAAGGGCCGCTAGCAATCGTGCGCGCCAAGGTGCTATCTGGGCGCAATCAGCAGGCAGCTTCAGCCATGCTCCCAGAAGTGTGAGCGCATTCACAACCGCTATCGGCGAATTTCCTCCGAGAACGATCTCCGCCGACTTCGCAATATTAAATGATTCCCATTCCCAACGGCAAGTCTCCCAGCTTGTGACAATCATTCCAGCGCAATGATGGAGTTTCGCTGCCGCGCTGGCCTTTTGGAGCGCATCGACGCTGCGGCGGGTCAGTATTGGCAATGAGCCATCAAATACCGACGAAGCCATTAACGTCTGAAAGCCCAACGCTTGGAAATAACTCAAGGCCGGGTAATCCGAATCGGTGTCGTAATACCAATACGCAATGACTGCATGCTGCGAGAGGAGGGTGCATGCGTCAGGATGGTGGATGAGCATGTCATGCCAGACAATCGGCTTTCGTCCTCGCGCGACGAGAAGCTCAACCGCCGCATTCACCTGGTCGACCCATGTGCGTGCCGCATCGAATCCGGGGCGGGCAAGCTGTGCCCGCGTCGGCTGCCACTCATCGCCTCCAATGAGAAAATACTCACTGTGCGAAATGTCACAGAATTCCTGCAAACAACGCAGCATCCACGCACGCGCGGCGGGGTTTTCCGGGTCAATCTCTCGATGGCCGTTCCCGTGCGGTTGCCCACAGAATTCCGGGTAGGAGGGGCTTAGTTTTTCTGAATGGCCAATTACATTAAAATGCGGCACCAGCTCGATCCCCGCCTCATGCGCCACCGCTTCAAAAGTGGCCCAATCCTCAGCCGTGTAAGCGCTCTTCGGACAGGCCCGCTCCATCGAGGGGAGCCGGATCATGTTTTCCAAGTAAGGCAGGAAATGCGTGTATCCCGATTCGCCCGCAAGTCGCAACGCACGCTGAAGCACTTCGCGAGTCGGATAAGTTCCGCGAGCAATATCATAATGGAATCCAAAAAAAGGGGAACTCATGGGTTGGTTGGCTGAGAATGGCAGCTATTCAGGTCGGCCGAACTGGGTTGGACTTCGGCAGAAGACGTTCGCTTTGACTGGTAGGAGGCTCCACCCGGATTACTCCAGCGAAAACTTTTTGATTTCCAAGGTCATGATCGGAGAGCACTCCACGACCTTGGAAGGCATGGTCGCCGAAGCAAAGACGTGAACCCGCTGGATCGGTTCGGGAGCATCCGCTGGCAGCTTCCAATCAGCACGGAAACTTCCGTCCGCCTGCTTAATTCCCTCCACCTTTATCCAAGTCCACGCTTGGGGTAGGGTTCGCTGATCGGCGGCAATTTCGGGCTTGGGGATTTCGGGTGTGAAATAAAACTCTACCGCACTGCCATTGGTATTCACCGATGCGGTAACGAGTGAATCCTTTAACTTCGCCTGCAAAGGGCCGATCTCGGGACGCTCGCCACGACCGCGCAGAGCGTAGTCGAAAAACATGACCGTCTGCCCGAAGTTCCAAAAGTCGTGTCCCTGGTTGGCATTGATCAGCAGATGCTTAGGCTGCTGTAGAGTTGCGAAGCATTCATTCGCCTTCAACACCGAGAAAGCAGCATCATTGGTGCTTACCGTGTAGAGGATTGGGAGAGAGCGTTTGCGCAGAAGGTGCTCCGAATCAAATCTCGCTCGAAAGGCCAGAGCCTGTTGCTCACTCCAGTGCTTGGGGAGGCCGTTGTAGTATTCTTCATTTTGACCAAATCTCGCCGTATAAACCGTCGGGGCCGCAGCGGTAATCCGGGGATCCACGGCGGCAAGCAGCGAACTGAAGATTCCGCCATACGACGCTCCCCAAACGCCGACTCTCGAGGCGTCCACTTCCGGCTGCGCGCAAGCCCATGTGAGAGCCCGGCGACCGGCCATGACGACTTGATAGTAAAGAGAATCCTTGAAGTCATTGCTGACCGGCCACCACCCGTCACTGGTCGAGTAGTCGAGTTTTCCATAGGTGGTGAATCGCGGATGCTCCGGCAGGGGCTTCCCGGCTGCTTGGATCGCAAAAGTCGGTTCCCAATCAAAAAACATCACAGCGTAACCAGCCTTTACCAAATCGGTGACCGCGCTCCAATAACGTGGGTCAGCTTTCTTTTCTGCGCTCATCGCCCGGATGAAACCAAATATGCCGTGGGTCGCTAGGATGAGAGGTGCCTTGTTCTGCGCATTGGCTTGATCCGGGACAGCAAACAACGCGCGGACGCGGATCGAATCGCCGTTATGAATGAGGCTAGTGAAGCGGAACTCCGTCCAATGCCAACCCACCTCGCTTCCCTTTTCGAGAATGTCTTCATCGAAGGGCAAATCCTGCGGCTCCGCAAAATAATCCGCCGGCATGAGCGGGAAGATGCTCGGTTCCGCCAGACTTGTAGATCGACTGACAAGGACGAAGAGCACTAAGAGACAGAGAGAAATGTGCTGACCGGTTTTTTTGGAACGCGCCATAGTTGGGTTCATTTTTATTGAGTTGGTGATTTTTCTTTTTCGAGCTTTACCATTGATTCGAACTTCCGAGGGAACCTCGTTTTGTCCCTACTGGACTTCTTCCCAGGGGAAATACATGGGAACTCCGAAATGCGGGGCTAGTTCGCGGAAAAAAGCGAGTTGCCCTATCGCGTTGGGGTGGATGACATCATTCATGCGAAGCCTCAATCCCTGGGGATTCGCACTGGGTTGTTCGAACAGGTAGTGCTTGGCCTTCCACGCGGCATAATGATCGCACACAGGGCAACCGAGTTCACGCGCCAGGTCGAGGAGCGCTTGAATGTAAAGCAAGGTCGCATACTCCCCATGCTCACACGCCTCTCCGGGGCGCGCCCCTTCCGGACGTGGCTCCCAATACCCATAGACGACCGGATTATTCGTCCGAAGAAAAACCTCCGCGCCGACGCTCCCTCGGATCGTGGTGATCACGCTCCTCGCAGCCGTCAGGCAAGGCCCGAGTCCCTCCTTGCCGTGCCTGGAGTCGTTTAATCCCAGACTCAAAATCACGAGATCCGGTTTCCACCGCAGCACCCGGCTTTCGAGTTCGTCAGCAAGCGCTGTCCAGTTATAGCCGCAGCGACTTGTATTGATCATGGTCACCAAATCATCTCCATATGTGGCCCATAGAGCCTCACTAAGATATCCCACCCAGTTCATCCGTCCGCAGGTGTGGAAGGTGATGACGGAATTGGAATCGCCGACAACAAGAATCGTTACGGGTTCCTTGCGGCGGAGTTTTCCGAGGGTTATTGCGGGTTGGTTAGTGAACTCCATGAAACTTTCATTTTGCGTATGGCATTTGATCTGCAGAAGGTGTTTCCTTAGCCAGGTATCTGTAAAGAAACAAGGCTAAGCAGCCGAGGGCGCTCATCGCGATTCCAAGCGTATATCCAGCGTTGTAGCTAAAGTGCTCTATGAGAAACCCGGAGATGAAAATGAGCGTGGCGTTAAAGAAGTTGTTAATAAATGCCAATGAAGACGTGACCGAGCCGACATCCTCCGGCGGCGCTGATTTATATACCATCATCGCCGGAGTGATCGAGAGCGCTGCCGCAAGCACAAAAAGAAATGATATAACGATCAATCCCATTGCGCTCTGAGTTTGCAGAAGCGTGATGAACAAAACCCACTGCAGGCCATGACAGAGCAGGATCAGCTTGTAAGGGCTGAATCGGTCAATGAGATGCGCGGCTGGGTAGGCGAGGGCGATGGCCAGGATATTGGCCCATGCCAGCGAGGCTCCCATCTCGGTGCGGGTGAGATTGAGATCATTTTTAGCAAACAGCCAGATCCACTGGTTATACATGACGAACGTGCTGCCGAACATCGCCGTGCCGATCATGAGCACGATTATTCGCCGGTCGCGACAACCGACTGCCAGCGCTGACCATGGTTTGAAAGAAGTGGTTGCGGGATTTTGGATCGGCGGTTCCTTGATCCGCATCCCGGCTCCGAAGGTAGTAATGGTCAAAATCACCGCACTGATGAGATAAGGCGCTTTTTCGCTCCAGTCGGAGAGTTGCATCCCATACCGCAGCGCGAGAAATGCCATAATACCTAGGGCAATGCCTTGGAGCGACATCGTTCTCGCGAGCAGGCTTTTCGGCACCAAGTCAATCGGCAAAAGCGAAATCGTCGAAGCTTTGATGTCTGTGAAAAAAAGCTGCACAATGACCAACCCGATCACCACCCACTGCAAGTATGCGAAGGGAAAGAGCACCACCGTGACGATGATTGCCGGGCCGGAAATCCAGAGGTAGGGAATGCGCCTGCCCCAGCGCGAAATGGTGTGATCGCTCTTCCAAGAAAAATACATCACCAGAAAGCTGACGGCATAGCTATTGATCGAGTTAATCAATCCGATCGTCCCTTCACCGAGACCGATCTCGGGCGAATTCATCCGCAGTTGCATGAGCGGATTGATCACGGTGAAGCAGAGCGACCAACCCATGTTGAGTATAATCAGCCATGTCAGGTTGCGCCACATCAGTGGCTTATTTTCGTAAAACGCCTTAAGCTCAGGCGACTGCACAGAAGTGTTAGCGCAAGATGTGGGAACGGGATTAATCAAAGTAAACGATCTCCCAACTTAGGCGATAGCGAGTTAAGAAATACGCCATCACCGACCGTGAAAATTACGAATTTCGCCCGCCAGGTTACCATGGTCAACGTTTTTTGAGATGCGGCCTGGAGTTACGCTTTTTTTAGACGGATCATCACCACGGTGCACTCAGAGCCATCAGGGCTGATGAATTCGTAATCGCCGAACCCCGCTGGCACCAGACAGGCTTGAAGGAAGTCGAGGGACGTTTCCAGCGAGGGATCTTTCAGGGAGCGAATGATGACCTTTTTCCCGACGGTGAGAGTGGGAATCTGGAGGAACCGGCCTTCCGTCGAGTGGCTCATTGGTTTGGTGAAAACAAAGCGCTCGATCTCGAATGGCATCTCCGCGACCGTGGTGAAGCGGTCCATGCGGGTGTCTCCGTCGCCATCGACGACGACAGGGCGCGCGCGTAGATGCTCCTGCACGTATTTTTCACGACGCCATCTGTTGTTCCGGAACGAGTGCTCTAGGTGCATCTTCATTGGCGGAGCGGTCATCGACTTCGCCTTGTCGTCCCAAGTCTGCCGCGCAAAGTCGTAGGTAAAGAACGAATACTCCGTGCCAGCTACGCTGGGGCCTGTATCCATTTCCAGAATCATTTGATTGCCCCCATGGCCGTGCTCGGTGCCCGGTGGAATGAGGAACAGGTCGCCGACATTGGTGCTCCAGCGCTTAACGAATTTCTGCCAATCGAATGGGATCTTGTTGTTCGACTCGCGGCAAAGGCGTTCGTATTCCTCGAGGTCTGCGTCTTCGAGGAAGCCCATCATCGTTCCGGCATCCTTGTAAGCCTCGACAATGTAATACGTCTCGTAGCGCCCGAGTGGTTCGTTGAAGTTGCGCTGGTTATAAGCCGTGTCGGGGTGGTTGTGGATTGGCATGCTGCCCCGTTCATAAGGAACCGGCTCGGCGAAGTAGCCATCATCAAGCCAGACCTGAAGCGGCAGCAGATCCGGGTAGGTTTGATGAATGTATTCGCCGACCATCTGCACCGGACGCTGCATGATGTTCTGGCAGGGCATGTTGAGAAGCGCTCCGCCGGCTAACTCTGCATCAATGAGAACGCTCAGTTCAATTCCGGCCAGTTCGTTCCAAGCCATGTTCTCGAGACCCGGGATCGGGTCGTAGATTTCCTTGAACCGGTAGGAGCCCCACGGTCCGGGCTGGGTGATCTTCACCTGTTTGATCGGGCGTTTCACCAATTCGTCGATGAGGGTCTCGTAAACTTTCTTTGGAACGAGTTTAAGGGCATCGGATTGAACCGCGTCGATATAGAAGTCCATGCGCGGAAAAACAGCTTTTTTCTGACGGAGCAGCAAATAGAAGTCGCAGTAGTAATACTGTTTCCACGCATAGTCCTTATCGGCTTCGTCGCGTCCAAAAGGGACGAGGTCGCCGCCCCACATTTGCCAGAGCAGTGGCTGCATGGTGAAATCCGCATAGGCAACCAGCCCTCCCTCGCCAGCCAACTCTGGAAATGCCGCTCCCGGCCCCAATACAATGTGCAGTGTGCCTGGGTTCGCGAGATTGATTTTTGCCGCCAACGAGGCGACCGCAGCCGCGTCGAGGATGTCCTCGAGCGATCCCCCGCGGTTCACCCGACCGAAGGACGGATCCTCCCCAACAAACGGTTTGCGATAGTCAGCGAGATCCGCACGGAACATCGAGACGGTCGAGGTGATGGCGACATCCAATCCCTCGGTCTTGGCGGCTGCGGCAAGAGCTGTCGCCAGGTTTTTCCAGTCAACGCCATACCAGCCGTCGATGAGCAGCGTGGTGCTCTCATTGGTCTTGGCCTGGCGGATCAGTGCGGCGCACGCACCCGGCGCTCCGACTTGAATGGAACAGCGATCTGATTCGCTGAGGGGAACGAGGTTTTCGGCGTTTTTTCGGTATTCGTAGAGTGGCATGGGAGGAATGTGGGTTTTGACGGAAAGCCGACTGCTGAGCAAACGGCTCCTAGTTACTTATCCAAGGATACCCGATTTTAAGGGGTGATGACAGGATTTCTGTTTGGCAGAGTTCGCAACTTAGTGGTAAAAAATCGCATGGCGCATTTTACTGACGCTCTCTTAATCAATCTGGAACAGCCTCTGAAAATTGTGCAATGCGGCCTTGCACTACACGGCGGGCGCAGCGAGGAAACGTTTCTGCTGCGCGGATTATGGGCGATGCATGCCTATCGGTATCGCGGCGCGCTGGAACTGCACGGACGTGTATTCCCGTTCCGCAAAGGATTTGTCAGCCTGGTGCCTCCGGACGTTCCGGTTCTCTGGAAATTTCCCTCCCATGCTCCGCACTACTACGCTCATTTTGCGGCTGCCGAGCCGGGGAGAAAATCCGATTCCGTGCCCGTGATGTCAGAGTTGGGAGAGGCGTTCGACCTTTTTTGCGAACGATTTGAAGGGATGATCGCGTGCTGGCAGACGGATCCTTTTCGCGCAGGGGTGAAGCTCTGGGACATGGCTTTGGATCTTGCCCGCGACAGGCCCCGCGACAGCAAAATGGGGAACGAGCTCCACCCCAACCTGCAAATCGCGCTCAGCATCATCCGCAACGGCCTGCACGAAAATCTGAAGGTGGCGGGATTGGCAAAGCAAATGGGGGTATCGCAGGGGCATCTCAACGCACTCTTCAAAAAAACATTTTTAACGACGGTGCATGAATTCATCCATCGTCATCGGATCGAGCGGGCTTTGCATTTGCTGCGGCATTCGTCGCTCTCGATCAAATCGATTGCCATAGATACCGGGTTCCCTGACCTTCAGCACTTCAACAAAGTCGTTCGAGCGGCGGCGGGGCAGTCGCCGCGCGGGCTCCGAACGAGCAAAGGCACATCGATGCACTCGTGACGGCACCACCTATCCTTTCCGCTATTCCTCCTGCCGTGGGATTAGCACGAACCTCGCAATCAGTGTGCGATATCCGAGGGACAAGGATCATAATGCGGATGCGGCACCTTGGGCACACGCAGGCCACCGCTCAGGTATATCACCGGAGGTCGGTTGCATTTCAGCCGGATCACCGGACAGAGCGGATCCGGGGGAGTTGGCGGAAGACCGCTTAGCGTCAGACGCCCTTGGGTTTGGCTAAAAGCGATCTCCTCGTCGGAGCCCACAAAGCTCGCGCGTTGCACCTCGCACTCCAAGCCTCCAAGCACGGCGGTTTCGCCGGGCCAGCGTCGGAGCAGCCAGTAAAGGGTGTTGCCGCGCACGGTCATCGGTCCCTGTAAATTCCAGTCTCCGCGATGGTCGCCCCGTTCCTGAAGGTCGAACGTGAAGGATTCCGTATCAAAGATGCATTCCCCATGGCGCTTGAGCCAGTCGCCGACAGCTTCGAGGGTGCGCACGGACGCTTCGGGAATCGACCCGTCGCCGCGCGGCCCGATATTGAGCAGGAGGTTACCCCGGCCTTGGGCGCAGGTGGCGAGCAGATCGATGACCTGCGCAGGGGATTTCCAATCGTGGTCTCCAACGTGGTAGCCCCAGCTATTATTCAGCGTCATACAAGCTTCCCATGGCCGCCACGGCTTGGGCGAACCGAGGTGCCCCTCGGGTGTGGCGAAGTCGCCGGGGAGTCCGTTGCGACCATTAAAAAGGATATGCGGCTGGATGGCGCGCACCATGGCGTTCATCTCTTCGCCGCGCCAGCCTTCGGCGTTGAAGGGCCACCATCCGTCATACCAGAGAATGTCGATGGGGTTGTAACGCGTCACCAGTTCGCGGATGCGCTCAAAGGTTGCTTCGATGAAGACTTCGTAGGCGGCTTTGTCTTCCAGTGCGGCCACGGAGTCGGGTTGATCATACCAATTATTCAGGCTGTGGTAGAGGCCCACTTTGAGCCCGCGCTTGCGGGCGGCCGCGATGATCTCAGCCACGAGGTCGCGCTTGGCGGCGGTCTTCACCGTCGAGAAATCGCTCAGCGCGGTGTCGTAAAGACGAAAGCCCTCGTGGTGCATGGTCGTGAGGACGACGTAGCGCATCCCCGCGCGCACGGCCAAATCACAGATCGCATCGGCGTTAAAGTTTTCCGCCGTGAAGCGGTTGGCGAGGGCACCGTAGTCGGATGCCGAAATCTGCTCGCGATTCCAGACCCATTCGCCGCGCTCAAGCAGGCTGTAAAGGCCGTAGTGAATGAAGAGCCCGTAGCGGGCTTCGGTGAACCAGGAGTTGCTCATGCTATTAGATTTTCACTTTGTTGATTTTGGCGGGTTTGCTCTACTTCGGATTATTTTAGTCAGGCGCTGGTGCCACTCGACATCGCGCCACATGCCGACAAATTGTGGGCCGCAGAAATTGCTGGTGGATATTGCCGCCCAGCGACTAGTGGCGGCAGACGTTTCGACGCCGAGGGCGCAAAGTTCCTTAACCCATCCCCAATCGAGCAGCGGCCAGTCCTTATAATCCACGATGCCCCAGCATTCCGTGGTGACAAGCGGAAGTCCTGTCCGCCGGGACCATCCGGCCTGTTGTTCGATAGCGCGAACAAGTGCTTCGTTCCAGTGTTCCGGAGCCGAGCGGTAGAGTTTCTCCGCATGCTGCACAATCCGTTCGTAGCCGCTCAGATCAAAGCGCTCGAACTTGTAACCGATTCTCTGGTTAAAGTCCGACACGAGCGACATCCACACGTGGGGTTCCAAAAAATCGAGCCCTTTGGGATTTGACTCAGTCATCTTCCCTTCGGCATCCGACACCGTGGAGAACGTCAGCGGGATCCCTGGATAAGCCCCCCGCAAGATCGAGCACGCTTCCGCCATCCACTCGAGGGATTTCTCAGAAGCCCACTCCTTCGGTTCGTCCGGACGGAGTTGAAAAAACGGTGCCCAGACTTCGCATGGCCACTCGTTACAAAGATCGACTGCATAAATGGCATCGAGCAGTCCCGCTGATTTCAGACGGTCAAGAACGGCGATCCAGATTTCCGCGTGTTTTGCGGGCGACGGAATGTGGAGGCGGGTGTTGGCAACATCCTGCCGGAACCACGACGAAAGTGCGACAAGGATCCCGCGATCTTTGCACTTTACAATGAACTCCTCGAGTGCCGGGCACACTCGTATGCGGCAGCGGGCGGGCGATCCCCAGTCATTGGTGGACCATTCCGGAATCAATTCCCACTCTTGTTCGGCCCCTGCTGCGACAAGGTGTGGATACGCATCGATCCGCACCGCATCATAGCCCCGTTCGGCCAACTCATCGAGCGCGCGATCCCAGTCTTCATAGCCCGCACCCGGCCAGCGACGTTCGAGCCAGGAGAAATCCCACATCGTGATGGCACGAGGACGATCGAGGGAAAGAAGGGGTTGCGCGGGAATCGGGTGCGCGTTGGATGAATGGATCATAATGTTAATTTAAAGGATGAAGGCATTTTTAGGAAAATCTCATTAATTGGCGGATACGTTCGGCTGAGGGTTCGAAGCTCTTCCGCAGGAATATCTCGATCTGGTCTTTTTCAGCAAAAAGATCCAGCAAGTGCGCGGAGATTCCTTCAATGTTCCGCAGGGACTCCCGGTAGATTTCTGTGCAGTTTTGAAAATGGGAGGAATGGCCACCGAGGTTGAGCGTGATACCGAGCGGAAGGACGTTATGATAAGCCTGTGCGTGGCCCTCGTCGGTTCCGGGAACGCTGTGATTAGCTATCGGCATTTGCAGGCCATCCACCTCGCCGCGGGTTTGAATCGAATCTCCGGAAAACAAAATCCGCCGGCCATTCCAATCCAGCCAATAGCCTGCGTGAACAAAACAATGTCCGGGCAGATGCACGGTATGAATCTCAGTCCCGCGCCAGAGCAGCGGTTCCCGCCGGCTGGTCGTCACCTCCACCAGGCACTCGTTCCAGCCGACATCATACCAGGGCAAAAGGCAGGGATAGGGATAGGTTCCGGGCCGTTCGATCACATCTGCCACTGGCAGCCATGCGGCCAGCTTGCAGCTGGGGTAGCGGTCCGTCACGAGTGGCCAAAGGTCGTAGTGGTCGCCGTGGAAATGCGTGATCAGCACAAGGTCGATCTCCTTCAAGCCTAGCTCGGCCTCAAACTTCTCCAGGTCGGCAATGAAATCCTCTTTGCGACGGGGATTTTCATAATCGCAGGGGCCGGGATCGATCATAAGGCCAACCCCCTCGGGATTGATGAGTAGAATGACGTTTCCGAAATTCGCGATCTGATAAACCGAATGCCCGTGATCGAAATAGCGACCGAAAGCGGCAGGTTGCTGCGCGACCCTGGAAATCATTTGGCTTTTAGATTCTGCCAGCTCTCGAAACCCTTCAACGCGCGCAGCCAGCTCATCCAGCATAGTTGCGGGTTCGTGGACGGGTTCTCCGTTTGCGGGAAAAAGCCATTGCGGCTTTATGGAGGCCGCCTCGTGCAGTGTGCAAGCAATGCGCTGCCACGGGATCCCTGCGTAGTTGGATTCGAACCCGTGCGCATCGGGCAACCGTCCCGAGCCGTCCACCAAATCGCCGCTGAAAAGCGCGAGGGTGCGCGCCTTTTGCTGAAGCGCAAACCCGACAGAATAAAAATTCCGCACGGAGTGATCCAGCACGAGGAACGTGAATCCGCGCCACGAGATCGTCTCTCCGATTTCGAAAGCCTCGAATCCCGCGAGGGGCATGCTGAGCGGTTGCAGAATGAGGCTGCCTGCGACCCCGTAGGTTTCGCGTCCGAAGGTCGTCATCCAGTCCTCGGGCCGATCCCATGTGGTGCGTGTTTTTTCCCAATAAGCATCGGAGGCCATGGCCACCTCCGCATACGAGTGCGGCAGACGGATCACTGCGTCGAAGCGGCTCCCCTCGCCTGCCAGCGTATCGTCCACCTGCGTGTGCCAGATCTCCTCCGGCAGCGGATACCCCGCCGCGACGACATCGGCGGGTTCGAGACCTTGGAGGCAATTAATGAGCAGGCTCGCTCCTCCCGACAAAACCAAGTGGCAGCTTTTGTCTCCGGCAGAAACTGTCACCACCGTGATTCCTGGCGCTATTTCCACAGGACTGGAAAACTGAATTTGCAGATGCTTATTTTCCGGCACCGAGCTTCGGGATGAAAAATCAGAGATCATAAACAAATAGCGCCGATCCGTTTTCTTCGAAATCCCATGGTAGAACTCCTGTTTGATCCGAGACGAATTCCCTCTGGCTAAGCACCTCTTGCCCGCGACAGGATTTCCGTAAGCGAATGAGACGTTGCCCGACGCCATGAACATGAACAAACACCATTGAGGCATTAGCCCAAACGGTGGAGGAATCCTCCACATACCGGTGCACATCGGCACGGGCCATCTCGGCAAGAAGATCAGTGGCAGAGTCCACGACGATGGCTTTTCCAGAAGTAACGACATGCCGCTGCAATTGTTCCAGAGCGCCTGGCCGCCTCAAACAGGCCGGGATAATCAGTTTGTAGGCACCGGGAGATTTCTCCAAAAGATCCTCCAGTAAGATTAGGTCGAAGGGTGCCCCGGTGTGGCCCCACCACAGGGAAGCTTCATAGACGCGGTGCAAGAAATCTTTGTTATCGAGGGTGAGATGCGCGACGCTCGCTTCATCGAGCACAAAGGCGATTTCCGCCACGGATCCGCGGTCCGTCGCGATCAGCTCATCCGCCATCGCATTGAGACGTAAAATCTCAGCGAGCAACGCCTCATCCGAAAAATTCTCGCGAAAGTCGCCGATCCACCCGGTGAGTTCCGTCAGCCACTGGTGTTTGCCCCGGACTACGGCTTGGGCAAAGGCAGACTGGAACATTTTTATCGTATCCTCCCTCGTGGTGGTGACACCGACAGAGAGCTGACTCATCCGGTCATCCTGGCTGGGCTGGTTGGTGAACGTGTAGAGGTCGTTCTCGTCAAAGAATACCTTGCCGTGCGCCTGGAGGCTGGCCAGCGGCAGATGTTCGTAGAGCAGGCCGGTGCCGAGATCCCTGTTGAGATAGTTGAAGGGCGAGGCCAGAAAATCGATGTCCGGCGACCGGAGCACCCGCCCCAGAGCGTGGTGGCCACCCACGAATCCCCCCGCTCCATAGAGCCCGGTGAATGGGGTCTGCTCGCGGGCCGTAAGTGTGTAACCATAAAAACTCCCGATCAACGCCTCGCCGCGCGTGGCCTGCCGAGCCGTGGAGGCCAGGGACAACAGCAGGTCCGCGTTCATGTCCGAGAGGCACTGCTGGTGATCGATCACATCCTGCTCGGATGGCACCCGGCGCAAACCATTCTCCCCACCTGCGCGGCTTCTACGGCGGGCGTCGGGGATCTCGACTGTTTCAAACTCGACGTGCCGTCCCCAGGCGGCGGCGAGTTTTGCTTCGGTGCCGTATCTGGCCCGCAGCCATTGCCGGAAATAATCGCGGGCATTGACGCTGTAGTCGGGAAGTCCGTCGCTGCCCAGAATCGACCATTCCCAGGTAATTCCGTAACAGATAAAAAGAGCACTCACTTGTTTGCTCCAGCCGGATTCCTCCAACCAACCGATGTAACGCCGAAGCGCTTCGTTGATCTCAGTCCGCCAAAGGGGCGAGGCGAGCGAGGGCAGGCGACGAACTCCTCCACGCTGAATCTCCCGTTCAGAACTCCCATCAGCATAGATCTGGCAGTGCTCCGGGTGAGCTTCCACCCACCAAGGCGGGGCTCCGGCAAAGATGCGCAACTGGAGCAAAGCATCCGGACAGATCTCCGCCACCCTTCGAAAGTGCCGGTCTTGTGCCGAAGGATCAAACTCCCCTGGGCCATGCCAGAAACGAAGTTCCGGATGGTAAATATCCTCGCTGCACGTGGCATCGATGTGAAACTGGCGAAACCCGCAGCCGGCAAGGCGTTCGTGAATTTCATAGTGATCCCCGTAAATCGGACGGTTCGCCCCCCACCCAAACCAAGGTTTCCCCTCCCGATGGATGGTCGGTATTCCGTGCAGACTGCGGACTTCCACGTCGGGCCAAAGGCTGGGTGTCGTCTTCATAACACGCAATCCTCCAAATCAACGACGGCATGGGCATACATCGGCCGCTGGCGGTCAAGATTGGGCAGGCCGTGAAAGAAAGCGGCCACCTCGCCCATCGGGGTGACGACCATCCCGTGCCCGAGGTGCGAATGCCGTTGCCCGTCATCGCCGCAGAGGTTCACCGCAGCCAGCGCACGCCTGTGGCGAATGCAATCGATGACCGATTTGCCCGGGAAGAAAACCCGCTCCAGCCAATGCAAATACTTTTGCCGTCCAGCATCGGTGCGGAGTTCTTCTGTCGTCACGCGGTCGTCACGCGACCCGCCTGCGCCAGTGGGAACCAGCAATAAATTGATGCCCTGTTTCGCCAATAAATCATCCAAACCCTCAATGCCGCTATCGGCACAAATGGCAACGACGCAACGCACGCCATTAATCTCAAAGAAGCTAAGTTGCGGTTCGCGCGTTTCTCCTACCTCAGCCGAATCCAGAGGCTGCTCGGATGGCGTCACCCGTTTCTTGCGCTGCACGACAAAGCCCCCGTCGGGAAACACGATGTAGTGCGCCAAAAACTTTTTGTCCCCGCAAGCCTCCACAAATCCGGCGGCCACCACCAAGCGGTTCGCCTGAGCCATCTGCCTCAGCGCCTTGAAAATCGGCCCGTCCCCGGCGCGCTCTGCCGTGGCTAGCACCTCGGGGTAGGCCCCGTAGCCGCACGCGCTCAGCTCCGGGGTCAGCAACAAATCCGCACCATCGCGACCGGCCTGTTCGGCGAACCCGGCAATCTGGAGCAAGTTCGTGTCCACTGCCCCCGGTTTGCTGGTGGTCGAGGCGATAGCGATGTGAATCGGTTTCATAACAGCGCGGGCACCGGGCTAATCATGCTAAAGTCTCGCCCTGCACGCAGCCAGCACACCGCCGGAACCGCCCAAGCAAAGGACACATCCCAGTGCTCCAAGGCGTTCCATTCGATAGCGAAACGCTCCACCAGATACGGCGTGTCGTCAGGACGGTCGATGAATCCCGGACACAACGCCCCAGCCAACATTGAAAAGTCCGGTAAGACCAACATTACGCCACATCTACTTGCGGTCCGCAAATAAACGGCCAGCTCAAGGGGATTGGCTTTGGCGATTGATTCAGCGAAAGTCACAGTTCTCTCTCCAAAGCGGTGCGCAACACAAAGGCCGTGCACCAGGCATGCGAGAATCCCGCCAGGTTTCCGTAATTGCGGCCATGCGGGCCGACATCGTAAGCGGCCCGGCGATCATCCGCTTCCAGGAACCTGACGGAGTTCCCCAGCGCCGACCAATCAATAAAGTAAAACTGTTCGGTCACCATCCCTTCGTAGGCGTTGAATTGTCCGTCCAGCAGTGGGGTCAACTGAGCCGAAAATGCCCAGTGATCGTCGGCCAACTGCTGCCATCGTTCATCACCCGTGATTACGGCCAACTCCCTAAGACTCCGGTCGGCATCCAATCCGTAGATGTGAAGATGATTATTTTTGAAGGAGGCAAGGTGCCCGCCTCGGCTCCTCAGACCGTAGGCACCGATGAGCGTGCGCGGATCGAATTCGTGGTGGAACGATTTCTGCCACAAATAGAGCCACTCAGCAGCCCTGATGCAGGTATCGAGATCCTCTTGCCTTCCGGTGATACGATAGCCGTCAAAGTAGGCATTGATCGCAATATAGATATCCTCCGAGGTCACGCACTCGCCCACATCCTCAGGCGCTCCGAAGAGCTGACCCGAACTCACGGCTTCGCGGTAATGATCCAGAGCACTCCGAATCAGCGCGGTGTCCTCCCATTCCCCCATCTGCGCGAGTTCACTCCAGACGGAAATCCAAATCATGGCCGCCGTGCCCTTCAAGCCCGCCGGCTCGCCGGTTCTGGCGTCCACACTCAGGGGAAGCGGCCAGCCGCGCGCGGCCAGTTTTGCGATTTGAAGAGCCTGAGCGCTCACCTGTTGGCGGAGTTGACCGGCAAATGGCAGTGCTGAGCCGTGCAGACGCAAGGTGCTTGCTGCGCGCCAGACTGCATCGCCCAAGGTCCGCAGGTGCAGATGGTGGGGATCCGTCATCCAATTTCCATCAAGGCCGCCGGGAAGTTTGGAATCGAAGATCGTCCGCGTCTCACCGCGCGGCGGAACGAAGCGCGTCCACCAGTAGCCTGAGGGCGAGACAACGCCAGCGGCGACTAGCTGTTCCCATGTCTTAGTGACCGCATCCAGTGCTGCGGGGTCATTTTTTTTGACCGCCCATTCAATCAGCGCCTCGAAGACCACCCAGCCGCTCACCCAGCCCAACGGCATTTCGTGACGGTCCAGCGAGCCTCCAGCTCCCTCGGCGATCTGTTGCCCAACCCGATCAAAGGCGACCGTGTAGCGGAAATAATTACCCTCAGTATTGTAATGCCAATTCATCAAGGCATTGCGCGCGGCGGAGGCGTAGTCCCCCGTTTCCGCAAGCTGCAACTGCCCGGAAGTCGCATGGTAATTGTCCCGCAGAAAACCGAGCAATTCACGAGGACCGCCCTCCAAGCGCACGGCACGAACCATCCAGGTGACTTTTTCCACGCCCAGCGCGGTATGGGTTTCCTTGACGGGTGCGGTGTAGTCGTGGCCAACCGGTCGATAGGGGCGCTCGTTAGGCGGAACCGATGCGACAAGGCAGGGCGCACCGTCAATATACTGAAACCCGATACTCGCCTTCAATTTCTTCGCGACACACTGGGCGTAAGGCGCGACTTCCAGAACGACCCAACTGTTGCCATCGTGCACAGCCACTACAGGTTGGGACGCACGCCACGCGTCGAACTCCCAAAAGGCGCTCTCAAATTTGGCGGGTTTCGCGAGACTCTTACTGAAGCGGGGATAATACTGGCGGGTGGTGTCCTGCTGGTTATCCCCCCAGAAAAGACCGGGAATGCACCAGAATGGATTTCTCGTTTCCGGCAATGGAAGACGACAACTGGCAGAGAAATTCTCTCCAACCGAGAGCTCCCAGCCAGCGCTCAGCCACGTTTCGTTTTCCGGCAATACCCGAGTTGGCCTCGTGCCAGTCCAGACGATATGGTGATTCAAGGTTTCCATTTTTTAAAGCCAGCAGATTGCGTTGATCGCCCATGCGTAAGGCACGTCCCAGTGTTCCAGGGTGTTCCATTCGATGGCGAAACTTTCCTCTAAATAAGGCGTGTCGTCGGGATAGCCAATGAAGCCTGTGATTGTTCCTTCGGGGATCTGCGTAACGCGAAATCCATAAGCGACCGGCTGCCGGTAACCAATGCCGTTGTAGAGCGAGCGGTTGAGCGTGTTATGCCCGACGGTCCATTGGATCTGCTTCTCGGCAAGCGTGCGCCAATCCGTTCGGCCCATGAGCGCCGCCGCCTTGGCGAGCACAGCGGCATGGGAAGCCACAACGCTGCTGGTGCCGTGAGCAATCCCTTGCCGGTTGAAGGGAGGCATGAAAGAACGAATTCCCCGCCCGTTCCCCGCGTCGCGGTAAGTCTGCCTTTCGCTCTGCTCAGCGTTTACAAACACACCGTAGGGAGTGAGAGCGAACGGATTCGATATGGCATCGCCTGCCATGTAGCCATCGCAGTAACAAGTCACGGCTTCGCGTGCCCGGGCAACATGATCCTGCAGTTCCTGCGGGTTAATCTCGATGAGCGTCAGCAGCGCCCACGCCGGATGTCCCGCATAGGAGATGCTGCGGAAAGCGTCTGCGCGGTTCTTCTCGTAAAAGAATCCTCTGATGCCGCCAGCGCTCAATTCCTGCCGGGAGAGAAGCTCATCCGCCAACACGCGAATGTCGGCGATACTGATAAGCGGCGAAGCGGCCTTCAACAGCTCCAAGCCCGCAAGGAGTTCCTGAGCGAGGAACAAGGTGCGTCCGTCATGCCCGCGTTTGCGGCCATATTTCCAAGCCCGTTCAGCCAGTCCAAGACAAAGCGCGCCTGGAGCGCCCGGAAGAACTCGCGCGCATTGCATCTGTAATTGAACGAATGCGAACTGGATTTGCGGATTGTAGGTGGTACGCACCACGCGTTCGTCGCCAGAGTGGAGCCTGTTGTCCGTCCACCGGTTATCCGAAGCACTGCCGTAGCAGCCTGGATGATTCTCAAACCACCAGTGATCTTCGTAGTTGAAATTCGACCCCGCTGGCGCAGCGCCCCCCCCCACATCCTCATAAACCTGACCCTGGTCAGTTATCATGCGGTGGAAAAGAATGTTACCCCAGGCGATTTCCTCCAACACCTTGGCCCGGAAGCCCGGATGCCCCCGCTCGGCAAGGCTCACCAATGCTTCCAAGTTGCCCTGGGTCAGCGACAGCCACTTCCGAAAATCTCCGGCATCATGCCAGCCGCCGACCGCCGGCCAGTGGGAACCATCGGTATCGAGAACGCCATCATCAAGATGGCAGGCCGGATGCACCCCCGGAATCTCCTGACCGCAGCGCTGCGCCTCCATGAAAGTCAGGTAGCCGCGCGAGAGCCGATCATAGACCCAATCCGCAATCATAAACGGAGCGGAGATTTGGTAATCCGTCTCGATCTGATAACTCCCCGGCGTGTTGAAGTCGCTGAAGTCTGCCTGCCAGAATGCGCCCCAGCGGGATTCCACTTTTACGAGTTCGCCCTGATAATAAAACGTCTCCGGCTCGGGAATCAGTTTGCCGTTCATTAGATCGAAGGGACACGGGAACCGTTTGGAAAACCCCTCCGGCTCGACGCGTTCGCGCGGCATCCGGAAGCAGTTTTGGCGAATATAAAACGGAATCCGGTCCGGGAGATCGGTGGCCCCGCCACAGAGAGTAACCGTCTTGGGAGAGTCTGGCTGGTAGCCAAGGTGAGAGAGTGCGAGTTGCATGGGAAAACGTTTGGTTTTTTGGGTTTAAGAAACTCCGTAATCGGAGAGCGCTTGGGGTAGAATCGTGGTGCCAGCACCGGGTTGGGCGGGAAGCACATAATCTCCATTCCGAACTTCCACAGGCTCGGCGAAGCAATGGCGGATCCAAGGGATATATTCGAGAATTTCGCAGGCCGGATGATGGTAGGCCAGATGGACATGCACTTGTCCCATGTCGCCGACATGTGCCGCGACCGGCAACCGGCGGGAAAGACAGCTATCGGCGATTTGCAGCCATTCGGTAATGCCGCCGACTCGCGTGATGTCGGGTTGGACATAGTGAACCGCGCCAGCGGAAAGAAACTGTTCGAACGCATCGGCGGTGTAGAGTTGTTCACCTAACGCGACGGGAGTGCTGGACGCCCGCGCGAGCGCAGCGTGACCGGCGACATCGTCATACCAAAGCGGTTCTTCGAACCACATGAGTTCGAGTTCGGAAAAAGCGGGAGCAAAGCGCAGGGCCGTCGGTAAATCCCAGCGACCGTTGCCATCAATTCCCAACTTGATGTCCGGACCAATCGCTGCGCGGACTGCACGCACCCGACGAAGGTCTTCCCGGGGGTCGGGCAATCCAATTTTGATTTTCACCCCCCGAAACCCTTCCTCTTCCACAAAGCGACGGCAGTTGGCTACTACCTTATCTATCGGGAGACTAAGCCAACCGCCATCCGTGTTATAAGCCTCCAGACACTCGCTGGTCCTACCGCCAAGTGCTTGCCAGAGGGGTTGCCCGAGAATTTTGCACTTCAAATCCCAAAGGGCGGTGTCCAATGCCGCGATGGCAAGCTGGGTGATTCCCGCCCGCCCGACCCATTGAACAGGCGGTTGGCGGGACATTTTCATCCAGAGTGCCCGGATGTCGAAAACCGACGCCCCAACGATCAGCGGCGCGTAGCAATGACGGATACAATCGGCGATCAGGCGATCACTGGGCAGGTCGGCGTGAGTCCCGGTGAACCCGAAACCTTCCGTGCCGTCCTGAGCGGTGATTTTTGCACCGACCACCCCCCAGTGGGTGATGGAATGCGTGCTGTCCGCAATCTGTCCACCAGTTACCGGCACATGTAAGATAAATGGAGTAACGTCTTGGATGATCATGGGTCGATTTCGGTTTGGAGAAATGACTTGGCCGCACGCCTGACCGCGTCGGCTTTGCCAATCACAGCCCAAAGGAGCGTGGTCTCGGAGTAGGTCGGGTGCTGGGCATCAAGGGTCGGCGAGTGGTTCTCGATCTCCCCAAACCCAAGCCCGTCAAAAATTTGGACTGCCTGCTGGGCGATTTGCTCCCGCACGAGGGCATCACCGTAAGTGAGGTTCGGAAAGTAGGGAAATTCCCGCACGAGCAGAATGGCGCGATTTTCAGGAGCCAGTTGCCATGCAGCCACACGTCCGACAATTAAATCCGCAGGGATCCCAATTTTAGAAAACGCATCGCCGGTAACTTTCCAACTTAGCATTTCGGAAGATCGCGTCAGTCGATTGCCAGGGTCACCGACCACTCGAACGACTTCGCGCTCCGCGCGGTTTGTCGGCACCAGCAATACGGTTCCCTGTGGAACTTGCAGCACACTCCACAGACCCAACTGCGCATCGTCCGGTCCTTCGAGAAGCTCCAGATCGTGGCGGTATCGCAAACCGACAGTTTTGACACCCGGAACCGGAAAAGCAGTATCCTGTAGCGATATCTCGCGTCGTAGGCGAAATCGGACTCCTCCTGGTAGCACGGTCTCCAAGCTAAAGGTCACAGCCTGCTCATTCCTCGATACCATTTGATACGCGCCAGGGTCAACCGCGGCCGGGGGCTCGTAGTTGGCAAAGTCACTGGTTCGTGGCTCACCTGTCCAAAAATATCGGTATTCGGGTGAGAGCCAAAGAAAGTCACCACCCATTCCACCGCCGGGAACGAATCTCCGTGGGATTTCATCGCGCCAAGTCTCAAGTTCCGGATTCACGCGCAGCGGGTTGATCTCTTCCCCGTCCCAAGAGACGGCCATCACCCGCGCACCAATCGGAGTAACTAGAGCGCGACCGCCCGCTCCACGGATTTCATGACACTCAACACCGGCGCGCACTAAGCAGTCTCGCGTTTCCCCCCATGTCATCGCGTGGTTCCTCCCTCATACAGGCGCAGCAACGTGCGGACTGTGGCTAGGGCATCATCCCCGGTGACGCGGCATGTCGTCCGGCCTTCGAGACAATCCAGAAAATGACTCATCTGAAGGTAGAAACTATGATCGAACGTGAGCGGAACCTCTTCGGTGATCCACCCCTGCAAGACAGGCGACCGAAATCCTTCCACTTCCGAAAACAGCCGCAGGCGGGACTTGGGGCAGATCGTATATTCGATCGAGCCGCGATCCCCGGTGAGAAGGATGTTCTGCTCACAGCCATTCGGCCAGTCGTGTTCATATCCGGGCAACTTAAGCCCGTAGCTGACAAAAACCTGGGCCATGGCTCCCGAGGCGTAGCGGAGAACCGCGGCGGCGTGGTCCTCGCCTTCCATTTCCGTGCGGACGAGGTTGCCGGTGAGACCCGCAACTTCTTCGACCTCTCCCAACATCTCGCGCAGGCGATAAATCAGATGCCCCGCACAATCAAACCAGCAACCTCCGCCGGTCTTGGCCCGGCTCAAACGAAAGTCCCATTCCTTAAAGAAAAGCCATTGAGTGGATTTCGCCTGTGCGAACCGAGGCGTGCCAATTGCTCCGAGCTTGACCAATTCGACCATGCGCTCGAATGCCGGATGAAAAAGTCCGTTGTGCGCAACCATGAGGAGCACACCCTGCCTTTTACAGTCGTCCACCATTCGTTCACAGGTGACGAGATCCGTGGCCAGGGGTTTTTCCAAAAAAACCGGTAATCGCCGTTCTGCGGCAAGGCAGACAAACGACTCGTGAAGGTCGTGAGGAAGAAAGAGACAAACGGCATCGAGCTGTTCCTCGCGGAGCATGGTTTCGTAGCTCGTATAGCCGGCAACCTTCCATGCGGTGGAACGCGCTTCGACCGCCTCCGGGCGAACATCGCAGGCCGCCACCACCCGCGCACGAGAAGACTCCCGACACACCGCTTCGTAATGCACGTCGGCCACTCGGCCAAGGCCAACAAATGCGAGTTTTTTCATAAGAACTTCTCCTGGTTGATACGCAAATCATCTGCCAGCCACTTGGCCAAGCCATCCAGGTAGCGGCTCCCTCGCGCTGCATCGGCACTTCGCTGATCACCCAACACCCCATTGGGGGATACCGCCTGAATGCCGGCGCCCATCATTTTCTCCATAATCGCCGCGAGAGGTTTCGGAGAGCCGGCTTCGGCCTGTTGCGTCCGCACCAAATCCGGGCGGATCGATAGCATGATTGAAGTCTCGAATTCCCCGGCGTGTGAGCCGGAAATGTCCAGGCCGATGCCCTCCACCAGCGGCAGCTTATCCCACGTGTCGGCGACATAGGTGGCGATGTCGCGCAAGCCGGTGACTTTGCAAGGCGGCCAGAGATCGGCCACTTCATTGAGCACTTCCTGCAGAATGCCGAAATTACCTCCGTGGCCGACCCAAAAATAAACGAGGCGAAATCCGCTTCGTGCATGGCTCTCCGCGATGTCACGAATCATCCCGGCTACTGTTTGGTGAGAGAGAGAAATGGTGCCCGGGAAATAAACGTGTTCAGGCGAGTAGCCCAGCGTCATCACCGGCCCCACGAGAGTCTTACCTAAAACCTGAGCGGCCCGAAGCGACGTTGCGAGGCCGTGCTCATTATCCACAATCAACGGCAAAGCAGGACCGTGCTGTTCGGTAGCACCGAGCGGGACGATGACCGTATGATAGCCGTTCTGAATCAACTCAGCGATCTCCGGCGAGGTGAGTTCGTCAATATGGAGAGATCGAGGCATCATGATTTCAAATGAGCGGCGGTTGGAATCTCCTCAAACACAACATCGTCGAACCACGCGGAGCCCGGCCCCTCGATCACGAGATAGGGCATAAGGTAGGCTTGGTCGCCACTGTCTAATTCGACTTCGAGGCGCGTCCATTCCTTGCTGCCGCAGAGTTCCCCGCTGCTCGCTCGGTGGCTGATGTTGGTGAGTGTGTAGGCGTAACCAGCCAGCTCGATTTTTGCAGCGTTGACGACATTTTCTGTCTTCACCCAAGCACTAAGCCTGTGACGGGTATGCGGATGCACCCGGCAGACTGCACCAATTGGGAAGATCTGCAACCGGCCATCTTCAGCCTGTTGTAACCTCAGCGAATGTTTGCCGCTATGCGCGGTCTCGTCGGTCCACGCGATAGGACCGAGCTCTCCGAACTGGACTTCGATGATCGGACATTCTTCGGGAAGCCAGGGGTCGATTCGCGTCTCAAACGAGTTCTCGACCCCCATCTGGAATGGCAGGGCAATGGTCTCGTGCTGCCATTTCTTCGGCTTCACGGGATCGACCGCCTGGTCGAGTAATTCGTTTGCAAGTTTCGCAGGCAGATTCACGAACTCCAAATCCATGTGGAAATGAAAATAGCCGTCATCACCCAGGTTGTCCTGCCCCGCCCGGTTCCATAAGATGTGCTCGTCGAAGAGCGAGGAACAAGTCGCTCCCAGCAGCGGCACAGTGGTCTTGTGAATTAGAAAAGCCGGGTTAAAGCTCGAGTGCGCTGCGTAGGCCACCCACGCTTGCGGATAAGGCAGGTTGCGCCAGCGCCAGGGGCCCTTTTCATTGCGGACTCCCCCGAAGTCAGTGCAGGTGAACAGTGCGTTGGAATGGACGACACGCCGGAGTTGCCCGTCGGGATTCTCCCAGACGCTGTGCGTCCAGCGCCGGTTTTCCAGACGGTCCGCCACCGCACCGGCGGTCATCAGGTTAAAACCCTCGAATCCTTCCGGGTCGATCTTGCGCGCGTCCACCGTGACCTGATAGCGGTAGCTGCCCCGGTCGGAGTCGTAGGAGACGCTCAACTGCCAACGGCAAGTTTCCCCTTCCCTCGCGGTCAAAGTGACATTGGCGATCAATTCGTCTCCCGATTCCTTTTCCCACTCCCAGCGCAAGTCGTCAGGGTTCCAGTGTTTCGGCCATTCCTGCATGCCGAAATTGAGGAAGGTGTTGTGGATGGTATGCAAATCCACCACCTTTCCCAGCGTCTCTGGATTTGCGATCTCGTCCGCCTCGAATGGCGAGAACGCCCAGATGTCGAGAAAAACCGGATAGAACAGCGCCAATGCACGGTCGCCGTCGAATACCCGCCAGTTTTCGCCCTCGGCCTTTAGATGGAAAGCCGGAGTGTGCTGGCTTGAAGTCGAGCGCACCAGACCCGACGCCAGCTTGTTGAGATACACGCTCATCGTCTTTTCTCAGCGATCAGTCAATCAGGGTGAAATTCCCCGTGGTTTCCAACTTGGTATTTTCGGCCCGGATTTTTCCGTTCACCACGGCGTGAACCAGATTCAGGAAGATGTAATCATACTCCAGCTTCAAAGTGGTTTTGCCGTGCTGATAGCACATTTTGCGAACACCGTTCCATTGCTCATCGGAAAACGAAGCATTGGCAAAGGACGCCCGGAACGCGGCAAAGTCTCCGTGCTCGACCTCGGTGCCAACTTCGCAAACGAACCCGCCGCCAAACGCGCGCTGCTGGGCCACATCGTAGGGGTGGACCATGAAACCGCACATGTTGTAAAAAGAGAGCATGGCCATCTCATCCCGCACGCCCAGCTTGATGGGAGCGAGCGCGCAGTTGATGCGCTCGGTCATCATGGGATGAATCGCCAGGTAGGTGTCCTGCTCACGGACGAAGACCCAATCTAGCTTCTGGAAGGCACATGAGAACCCGCTCACCTGCTCACTTCCGAAATAAACCTCGTCCGGCATCGAGCCGAATAGCGGAAAATAGAGCGTGGTGCGAACTGTCGCGAGATCCCGCTGCTTGGTCGCGCTGGGCACGTAGCCGAGCAGGACGGTGTTACCATCCTGAACAGTGAACGCGGAACCATTATCAACATCCGCATCTTTGACCACAAGCGAGTTGTTCTTCATCGAATCATACGAGTCGGAAAGAAACATGCGGCTATAGATGCTGCGGATGTCTCCCAGCTTCGCGGGCTTCGCGACGCGTTTGATGAGGATATGAAACGGCACGGACTGACCGGCCATTAGATTGCTGCCGAAGGTGGCCACCGTGTGGTTGCGGTCCATGTGGCAGGTGACCGTCGATGAGGACGACGGGGCGTAGAACGTGTGCATCCAACTTTGGGTGCCGCTAATCTCAAGCGGATAGGATTTGTTGAGCGCCTGCTCCACCAATTCGACCGGCGGGTGATAGACCGGGGCCGCTTGACCGGCAAAACTCCGCTGGATCATGTCCCAACTGTTGTGATAGCGCATGCCCGCAAGCGGAGGAAAGAGCGTCTCAAGCGGATCGAGATAGCCAGAGATGCCCAGAGCCGCATAGAAAGTCAAAGTCAGGAGATGAACGTGCGCATCCCTGTCGGAAAGATAGGCGCGCGAATAGGGCCCGGCCCAATAGCCAATCTCGGGGTGGTAATGCAACAGCGCCTCCTGCCAGAGCCGCGCCTCGATGCGCAGGGCGAGCTTGCGGGTCTCGGGATCGTCGGTGTATTCGGCCAGCTCTGCAATGTCCGCCAGCGAAATGGCGGTGTAGGTGGGGCTAACGCACTCGTGGAAGTAGCCGCGCAGATCCAGATACTCGCACAACTCCGTCAAACGCTCGCGGGCATAGGCGATCAAGGACGGATTCTTGAAATAGCTTCCGCCGAGGCTAATAGCCGTGCAGCAGCCCATTGGGGCATTATCATTGGCACCGTGAAAATAGAAATCACGGGTCATAAAATCGCCGAAGGTCGACAGGAGATATTTTTCCAAAAACGCGACAGTCGTTGGCTCCAGCTTCGCCGTTTGATGGGATAGCATGACAGCCGTGGCACCCCCGCTGAAATGACAGGAGCTCAGAAGCTCCGCCCCTCGGATCAGGCGGTTGGCAATCATCACGTCCGCGGAGTCTCCAGCCAGGAAGGCATTGCCCAGCCACATCGCCATGCGGTAATCCTTGTCCGCATAACGGTTGCCGTCGTTATCTACATAAGGCACATGCCAGCGTCCGTTCTCCTCGACCAGCCGGGGACGGCTCCAGTCCCGCAGCTTGGCATAGACGATTTCGCGACGTTCCGCCTGAGCGGCGGGGCTCATGGAGCCCGATTCGATGGTTGTTTTATTGTTTTTCAAAATGGTTGATTTATTTTCTATCGTTCCTTTGCGATTTCAGAAGCTTGAAAGATCAGTTCGAGCGATTTGAGACCCTCGCGTGCGCTCATCGCGGGTTGGCGGCGTTCGCGCACGGCCATGGCGAAGTCGCGCAACGAATCGCTCTCGGCATCGGTCGGTGGGATTTCCCCGGTGAGGTCGTGAACGGACTCGAACCCGGAGGTCAGATCCGTAATCTTATGCTCGAGTTTATCCGGGAACTCCGTAATGAACAGGTCACCTTTGGTGCCGTAGATTTCCATAGCATGCCGGTAACTCGCAACATAGTGACTGTGGAGAGTGGTCGGGATTCCGCCGAAATCGCCCAAAAGAACATAGGCGTCATCGGTCGGTGAGGACGTGATCGTGCGGTTGACTATGCCGGCATGCCAGCGGCCTTCACCGAACAGGAAGTGCAACGTGTCGATCTTGTGAATGCCGCATTGGAACAAGGGGCCACCGGGGTTTTCCCCGGCCTTGAAGCGCCAGTTGTCTCCGCTAAACCCAAGCCCGCCGGTATGCATGGTGGCGGCTGAGACGCTCACGATCTGCCCCAGCTCGCCGGAATCCACGATCCGTTTGACCTCCTGCCAAATCGGCAAAAACCTGGCACTGAATCCGTGTCCGTGGGGGATGCCGTGCTGCTCGCAGTATTCCACCAATTCGCGGCACGCCGCGAGATCTGGACCGAGCGGCTTCTCGCAAAACACGGCCTTGCCCGCACGAGCGGCAAGCATTGCCTGAGGGACGTGCAGGTTTGCCGGAGTGGCGATGAAAACCGCCTCGATCTGCGGATCCGCCACCAATTCCTCAACCGACGCATAACGGCGAATCTGCTGTCCCTCCTCGGATACCGCCTTGACGAAGGCTTCCTCGACAATGTCAACGCCGCCGACCATTTCGTAGGCACCGCATTTCCGAAGGCGCTCCCGGCGTTGGGCCCCGAAGCCTCCCACGCCAACGATGCCGTATCTAACTTTTACGTCCATAAAAACCGATTATTCCACCTGTGTTGCCAATGCCGCGAGGTGGGCCTTGACCTTGGAGAGCTTGTCGCCGAGCGGCAGCGGTTTGTCGTCGCGGTGGCGCTCCATAACTTCGATGCGCTCGCGGAGTTGCTCCACGAGCTTGTCTCCAAACTCATACGTCATTGTGGAGGTCGGATAACAGCGGATGAATTTTTCGACCCGGCCTTCCAGCACCGAGATAATGTCGCGGGTGTTGGCGATTTCATCGTCCACAATATCAACAAATGGCCGCCGGGGATTGGCTCCGACGCCTGCCACGAGATGCTGGCCGACCTCATACCAATTGCGGTGGGTTCGCTGGAACATCCCGGCGAAACGAATATGCTCCGCCTGCTGGCGCAGGACAACTGCCGCTTCTGCTGGAGAATCGGTTGCCGCATTTTCAAGTAAGGTCGCAGCCTGCAAAAGGCCGGGTATCGTGACTTTGTCGTAAAGCTCATCCAAAACATAATCGCGGTTCCGCTCATCCGCCTCGAACGGGATGAAGCCGCCCAATCCTTGAATCCGCTCCAGATCCGCCAGCCCGATCGTTTTGTAGTAACGCGTTTCCGCAGGCGTAAGCGCGGTCAGATCGGGAACCAGAGGGCCGGGGAAGAGAATCTTGCTGATGCCGATCGTCCAATTCGGGCGGCGAGTGTGTGCATGGTCGCAGATTTTCCATGCCTCGACCAAAACATCGGCATAAGCTTCGCCAACCCAGGAAACGGCAATCCCGCGCAGCAGCGCAGAGGGCTCGGCCCCGATGTCTTCGTTGATCGCTTGAAAGGCTGCGAGGTTGATGTCGTAGGGCACCAGTTCTTTCGGGCTGATCACGCCCCAGGCCGTCAACCTCTTCACCCCAAGTTCGGCGTAGGCTTTCATCACGCGGATGACATCATACGGCTGCGGCGTGTAACGCAGCGGGCGAGGATAATCCGTGGTGGGCAACTGCGCGTGCACCAGCGGATCCTCCCCCTTGGTCGTCGAGGCCGCCAAGCGCTCCTTCATATCCTCGAACCGCTCGGCAAAAGCCGCCTCACGATCCAAGTTGCGAATGTTCCATTTCGGCCCGCCTGGAGCCCACATGGTTTGGTGGTAGGCCCATTGCTCTTCCAAACCGCCTGCCCAGTCGTAGAGCCCGTTGACGGAGCCGAGGACACCTTTCGGTGCGATGGCCAGAATTTTGGCGCGCATCTCCGGATCGAATCCCGAGGTGAGATGCACCTCGAACTCCGGCGATTTCTTGCGGCCTTCTTCAAGAAGCAGCGTGAGAAAATTCGAGACGCGCGTTTCCAAAGGAATACCCCGGTTGAATGCCGCGCCATTGGGGCCACAATAGGAATGTGGATTGTAGTCAAACCCCGAGCCACTATCGCTGGTAAAAATGCTGACCGCGGCCAGATCCGGCACAATTTCGATTACCCGTGCCATCATCTGCCGGTAATGCTCCTGCACCTCGGGCATATCCGTGCAGAGCGCAAAGAGCGGTGTCGTGCTGCAGGTGGGATTGTCCACGCGCGGTCCGCGCAAAGTCGGATTTTTCTTGAAGAAGCGTTCCGGAACAAAGCGGGGCTCGCAAAGGTAGAGGATCGGCTTAATGCCATGTTTGCGGGCAGAAGCTGCAAACCTCTTCAAGTAGGCTTGATTGCGCTCGAGATACATCTCCGGCCAAAGGCCGTAGTTGTATTCACTGCTCACATACAAATCGAGCGGTGGACCATAGTTGGCGAACCAGAGATAAACATTCTCCGGCTGGGCAAGCAGCTCGGGATGCATCAGGTCCGGCAGATGGTTGATCTGCACATGCGTAATACCTGCCCCGGCCAGCGAGGCCATCATCGCGTCGGCATTTTTCTCCGTCGGTTCAAATGGCAGCAGGCCAGGGTAGGAATAGATGGTGTTTAGTGTTTTCATATTAAATGTCGAAAAGGGGAGCCCTGCGAGGCGCGCGGTTGGGTTTCAGAGGCGATCTTCTGATCCAACCGAAGAAGTTGCGGGACGAATGGAATCTGGGCGCAAAACGCTTACTGCTCCCCTCCGTTGTTGCCTTGCCAATCGAAAAAGACCGATTTGGCTTGCTCATCGAGGGCAATTTCCGCATTCAGCCGTTCCCAGGAAACCTTTTCAATGTGTCCATCCACGAACGCGACATTCCAAAATTTTCCGTAG
>Ga0209490_10000879_pt1 | contig 29865 bp, 28 predicted proteins | sample MAT06_FD_187209 | JGI IMG/M metagenome (GOLD analysis project Ga0209490, IMG submission 187209) | Freshwater microbial communities from Lake Fryxell liftoff mats and glacier meltwater in Antarctica - MAT-06 (SPAdes) (version 2) | ecosystem: Environmental > Aquatic > Freshwater > Ice > Liftoff...
GACTGCCTGACTGCGGACTGTCTGACCGTGGACTGCCTGACTGTAGACTGCCTGACTGTGGACTCCTTATCAAGGGTGCGCTACCCATTTTATTACACATTTTTCAAAAAAACCGCTCAAAAATCCCGGAAATTAGTACTTTTGCGCCGTTTTACACTCAGGTATCCAAAATACTTGGATGCACAACAAAACAATTTATTGTTATTTATTTTACTAATACTATGGTAATAAACAAAATAAATATACAATAAAATACTATATTTATCATTTAACATCAAAACAAAATTTTCGTAATGAGTTCACTCATTTACTTAGTTCCACTATTTGGCTTGATCGGATTAGTGTATATGTTTATCCTGCAAAGCTGGGTAATCAAACAGGATACCGGTAATGACAAAATGCGTTTTATCGCTGATGCTATCGCTGATGGTGCCATGGCTTTCCTGAAAGCCGAATACCGGGTATTGGCCATTTTTGTGGCGGTGGCCAGCGGATTGCTCTTTTGGCTAAGCACACAGGTTGAAACCAGCCACCCACTAATCGTATTGGCCTTTATTATTGGTGCTGTTTTTTCCGCAGCAGCGGGTAACATGGGTATGCGTATTGCTACCAAAGCCAATGTGCGGACTACTCAGGCCGCTCGCACCAGTCTTTCAAAGGCCCTGAAGGTCTCCTTCAACGGTGGTTCTGTCATGGGCCTTGGTGTAGCTGGTTTAGCAGTGTTGGGCCTGAGCTTACTGTTTATTGCCTTCTACAATTATTTTATGGGTGGCTTATACGGCGCCAATGGACATGCTGATATGTCCAAGGTGCTGGAAGTATTGGCCGGATTCTCTTTGGGTGCTGAATCTATTGCACTGTTTGCCCGGGTGGGTGGCGGTATTTACACCAAAGCCGCCGACGTAGGGGCTGACCTCGTGGGTAAGGTGGAAGCAGGCATTCCGGAGGATGATCCGCGCAACCCGGCGACTATTGCCGACAATGTGGGCGACAATGTAGGTGACGTAGCCGGTATGGGTGCCGACCTGTTTGGCTCTTACGTGGCAACTGTATTGGCGACGATGGTATTGGGTAATTCCTTGATTCGCGATACGGGTGTTGAAAAGTTTGCATTTGGTGGCATTGCACCCATTTTGCTGCCCATGATGATTGCCGGAGTAGGTATCCTGCTGTCCATTATTGGTATGCTGCTGGTGCGGGTAAGCGATACCGCAGAGGCTACTATTGATACAGTGCAGGGTGCACTCAATCGGGGCAACTGGGCCAGCATTATCCTCACGGGGGTGGTTTGCTACCCTTTGATCACCATGATGCTGCCAGAAAATATGCTGATGAACTTCTTTGGTAAGGGTACTTTGGCGGTTTCTAACATGAACGTATTTGGAGCAGTGATCCTCGGCTTGGTGGTCGGTGCGCTGATTTCTACAATTACAGAATATTACACTGGCATGGGCAAAAAGCCCGTGTTGAGCATTGTACGGCAGTCTGCTACCGGCCACGGCACCAATGTGATTGCTGGTTTGGCCACTGGTATGATGTCCACCTGGATGCCAGTTCTGCTGTTTGCAGGCGCTATATGGGGCGCTTACACGCTGGCGGGTTTTTATGGAGTGGCCATTGCCGCTTCTGCCATGATGGCTACTACGGCCATGCAATTGGCTATTGATGCCTTCGGTCCGATAGCCGACAATGCAGGCGGTATCGCCGAGATGAGCGAATTGCCAAAAGATGTACGGGAAAAGACCGACGTATTAGACGCTGTAGGTAATACCACTGCCGCGATTGGCAAAGGTTTTGCTATCGCTTCTGCGGCATTAACCGCGTTGGGTTTGTTTGCTGCTTATGTTGATTTCACCGGTATTGAAGGTATTAATATCTTTAAAGCGGATGTTTTGGCCGCCTTGTTTATCGGCGGTATGATCCCGGTCGTGTTTTCTGCATTTGCAATGCAAAGTGTGGGCCGCGCTGCTATGGACATGGTGGAGGAAGTACGTCGCCAGTTTCGCGAGATTCCGGGTTTGCTGGAAGGTACCGGAAAAGCGGAATACAGCAAGTGTGTGGATATTTCTACCAAAGCGGCGCTGCGCGAAATGATTCCTCCGGGCCTGATTACCATCATCACACCGATTGCGGTGGGCTTTATCATGGGTCCTGAAGCCTTGGGTGGTTATATGGCTGGTGTTACCGTCAGCGGTGTCATGTGGGCTATTTTCCAATCAAATGCCGGTGGCGCGTGGGACAACGCAAAAAAATCTTTTGAAAAAGGCGTGGAAATTAACGGGAAAATGGAATATAAGGGTTCCGAGGCACACAAAGCAGCGGTGACTGGTGATACGGTAGGTGATCCATTTAAAGATACTTCCGGCCCATCCATGAATATCCTGATCAAATTGACCTGCTTAGTTGGTTTGACTATTGCGCCCATCTTATCAGAGCAAAAGACTACTTTAGGAGGCAGCCTGCAACAGCCGGTACCCAAAGAAATTCAACTGTCGAAACAAGATATCAGCCGATGACGCGGTAGTAAATTCCTTGGGTGATATTAGTAAGTAGTCCACAGTCAATAGTCGGCATTCCACAGTCTCACAAACCCTTGACAATAAGGTAATTAGTGAAATTCAAAACTACGATTATTGCTATTTACCTACTTATAAGTTTTTTGAGAAAAATTTATACTAATATCACCTAAGTAATTTATTTACAGAAAAAATGTAACCTCTCTCAACCCCTCCAATAAATGATTGAACAGGAACGCGCTGTAAAAATAGCGCTGGTTGGAAATCCCAATAGCGGGAAGTCCACCATATTCAACCAATTAACCGGTTTAAGGCAAAAAACCGGCAATTTTCCGGGTATTACGGTTGATATCAAGGAGGGTAAACTCCGTTTTCCCAATGGTCATGATGCTATTTTAATTGACTTTCCGGGTACTTACAGTTTGTACCCGACCGCGAGCGACGAAAAGCTCGTGGCCGCAGTGATGACAAATCCTAAAGACCGATTTTTCCCGGATGCCTTGTTGTATGTTGCAGATGTCACGCATTTAGAAAAACACCTGTTGCTATATACACAACTGTTGGATTTTGGCCTGCCGATGATTTTAGCCTTGAATATGTCCGATACTGCCGAGACAAAAGGCATAAAAATTAATACCGTAAAATTAGCCACCCAGTTTAAAAACCCCGTCATTTCCATCAGTGGCCGCACCGGAACGAATATTCCCAAACTCATTGGGGAATTGGAAAAATTGACCACTATTTCTGCGGCAGAAAAAAAAACGGGCACAGAAACGCGTTTCTATTGCCTGAATGAAGAAGAAAAGCAGGTAGCAGAAGCGGTGCGACTCAATCTTGGTGTAGACAACCTTTACCGCGCCTTGCTCATTGCACACCACTACGACTGGTTGCCCTACTTGCGGAGCGGTGAACGGGAAACGATTGCCGCCATTGTCCACACCAAGCAATTCCAGTCGCTGCGGGCGCAGGTAGATGAAACCCTGGATCGTTTCGATCAGTTTACCCCCATCGTCAGGGGAGTCGTACAGCAACCATCGGCACATCCGGAAACCGCCACCGACAGAATAGATGCCGTACTAACGCATCGGATTTGGGGGCCTGTCGTGTTTTTTTTTGTAATGATGTTGGTTTTTCAGGCAATTTTCGATTGGAGCGGTTATCCCATGGATGCCATAGAAAGCAGTTTCAACTGGCTCAATGAATGGCTTCAAACTAACTTGCCTGCTGGCTGGTTAACAGAATTGCTGACGGATGGCATTTTGGCCGGATTGAGCGGTATATTGATTTTTGTTCCGCAGATTGCTTTGCTTTTTTTGCTCATCACCATTCTGGAAGAAGTGGGCTACATGGCGCGCGTGGTGTTTATTTTTGATAAAACCATGCAGCGTTTTGGCATGAATGGCCGCAGCGTGGTTGCCCTTATTAGCGGTACTGCCTGTGCGGTACCCGCTATTATGAGCAGCCGTACCATTGGCAATTGGAAAGAAAGGCTGATTACCGTGATGGTTACGCCTTTTATCAGCTGTAGCGCTCGTATTCCGGTTTATTTAGTCCTCATCGGGTTGGCAGTGCCTTCCGTTCGAGTGGGTGGCATCATCAATGCACAATCTTTAGTGTTTGGCAGCATGTATGCCTTAGGCTTAATAGCGGCATTGTTATCCGGCTGGGCTATGAAAAAATGGCTCCACACGCGTGACCGTTCCTACCTCGCCATCGAGTTGCCCGATTATCGGATGCCGCATTGGCGCAATGTCTGGCTGTCCGTTTGGGAAAAAGTAGCCGCTTTTATTTATGGTGCCGGCAAAATCATCCTGATCGTTTCCATTGTGCTGTGGGCTTTGTCAAGATTTGGCCCTGACAATGCCATTGATCAGGCAGAAACTTCCGCTAAAGAGGAAGCCATAGAAAAACAATTGGACGGCACACAAACCGATGATTTGGTCAGTCGGCGGCGGTTAGAAGCGTCTTATGCTGGTTTGTTGGGAAAATCCATAGAACCAGCCATTCGTCCATTGGGTTACGACTGGAAAATTGGCATTGCCTTAATTACCTCCTTTGCTGCCCGGGAAGTTTTTACCGGAACGCTGGCAATATTATACAACATGGAATCGGAGGAAGGCGATATTAATAGTCGTAAGGACAATGTGGGAAAGAAAAAATTGCGAGAAAAAATGAAAGCAGAAACCTTTATTGATACCAACCGCCCCGTTTATACTTTAGCCACTGCGCTGTCGTTATTGGTTTTTTATGCCTTAGCCATGCAGTGTATGAGTACACTGGCGGTGGTAAAACGCGAAACCGGGAGTTGGAAATGGGCAGCGCTTCAATTTGTACTGATGAGTGGATTGGCCTATTTGGGGGCATGGGTGGTGTATCAAATTTTTTCATAATTTTGAAATTGCTCGTCTAAACCTTTTCCCATGTCCAATCGTTACACGTATTTAAGCGGCCATATCCAATAAAATACGTTTATTAGTTTATACAAGATTAGTACCATCAGGTACTTGTGAAACTAATAATCAGTAGCTGATACCCGGCAACTACCTATTCTTTAACTTTTATTTACATTTATTATGAAATCATTAGTCCCTGCTTTATTCCTCATCCTGCTTACCTTCGCCGGTCTTCAGGCCCAGGTCACCTGCGACCCCGCTTTCCCTTCCATAGACGACAATGTAACCATCACGTACAATGCCACACAGGGCAATGCGGCACTCACGGGGATTGCGCCGGTATTTGTGCATACGGGTCTTATTACCAATCAGAGTAACTCCGCTTCCGACTGGAAATTGGTGGCCACCACTTGGGCCACCTCCAATACCGCCAGCCAGATGACCAGTACAGCGGCCAATATTTGGACAAAAACCATCAATATTCGCACCTTTTTTAATGTACCTGCCAATGTTACGGTGTTAAAAATGGCTTTTGTATTCCGAAATGGCAGTGGCAGCATTGTGGGGCGTGCCGCCGACGGGGGCGATATTTTTTACGAAGTATATCCCGCGAATGGCCCCCTCCAAACCCGGCTCATACAGCCCACCGCGCCTTCGCTGCTGCTCAAAACCGGCGACCTCGTTCCGGTATCTGCCGCCGCTTCCAAATCAGGGGACTTGAAAATATATGACAACGGGCAACAAATTGCTGCCGGAACGGGCAAAGCCCTTTCCGCTAACCTGACTGCCGGAGCCATTGGCTTACATCAGGTGGATTTCATTGCAGTAGCCGGTGCCGAGCGCGATACGGCCTCCTTTACCTATATCGTGCCGGAAACCATCGTGCCGCAGGATCCGCCCGCCGGCACCGAATTGGGCATCAACTACCTGAGCAATACCTCCGTCCGGTTGTCGCTGTATGCCCCCGGCAAACAGGTCGTATATGCCATCGGTGATTTTAGTGACTGGAAAACCAGCCCGGCCTGGCAAATGCGAAAAAGCGTGGATGGCAATACCTGGTGGATAGAACTGACCAACCTGCCAGCCGGTGCAGTGACGCGTTTTCAGTACTTAGTGGATGGCACCCTGCGCATAGCCGATCCGCTGAGTGAATTAGTACTCGACCCCTGGAATGATCCTTTCATACCCGCCATCACATTTCCTAACCTGCCCAAATACCCAACCGGACGCACCAGCGGTATGGTAACTGTGTTGCAACCCGGCAAAGCGGCGTTCAACTGGCAGGCAACGAACTATAAACGCCCTAAAAAGACCAATTTGGTCATTTATGAACTGCTTTTGCGCGATTTTGTGGCGCGGCAGGACTACCTTACCCTCATAGATTCGTTGGATTATTTAGAGCGCTTAGGTGTCAATGCTATTGAGTTAATGCCCGTCAATGAATTTGACGGGAACCTTTCCTGGGGCTATAATCCGGCTTTTCACAAGGCATTGGACAAATTCTACGGCACACCGGAAGCCTTTAAAACCTTCGTGGATGAATGCCACAAGCGCAATATAGCGGTCATTGTGGATGCTGTGTTCAACCACATTACCGGAGCCAGCCCCTTGGCGCAAATGTATTGGGACGGGGCCAACAATCGCCCCGCAGCCAACAGCCCCTGGCTCAATACGGTGGCCAAACATGAATTTAATGTATTCAATGACATGAACCATGAAAGCGCCGCCACGAAAGCCTACACCAAAAATTGTTTGAAATATTGGCTGACGGAATACAAAGTGGACGGTTTCAGGTTTGACCTTTCTAAAGGTTTTACCCAAAAGAACACCCTGGGCAGCGTGGGTAACTGGGGTGTTTACGACGCTTCCCGCGTGGCCATTTGGAAAGATTATTCCACCTTTATGTGGTCAGTTGACCCCAATACTTACATTATTTTAGAGCATTTTGCGGACAATACTGAAGAAAAAGAACTTTCCGCCAATGGCATGATGCTTTGGGGCAATATGCACGGAGCCTACAAAGAAGTGGCTTTGGGGTTTGCTGCCGGTACGGGTGCCAGCCTAAACGGTATTTCCTATAAAGATCGCGGATTTGCCCAGCCGCACTTAGTGGGTTATATGGAAAGCCACGACGAAGAGCGCATCGGTTTTGAATGCCTGACGTATGGCAACAACGTGGGCGGATACAATATCAAGAGCCTGTCTACCGCTATGCGTCGCATGGAAATGAATACCAATCTGTTGTTTACCATACCCGGCCCAAAAATGCTGTGGCAATTTGGCGAATTGGGCTACGATTTTAGCATCAACCGATGTGAAGATGGCACCATCAACAACAATTGCCGGGTTTCTTCCAAACCCATTCGCTGGGATTTTTATCAGAATGCCTTCCGCCGCCGCCTCTACGACATCACTGCGGCTTTGTTGCAATTGCGCAAGAACAACGATGTGTTTGAAACCACCAATTTCCAATTGGGTATTGGGGCGGGTAAGGGCCGCACGGTAAGACTGACCGGCACCAATTTGAATGTCCACGTGATCGTCAATACAGCGATTACCCAGGAAAATATTGCGGCAAATTTCCCTTTTACCGGCGTGTGGTACGAGTATTACACCGGTAAAACCCTCAATGTGACCACCACCACGCAGTCCATACCGTTGCAAGCGGGCGAATACCGACTTTATACCGATAAATTTGTGGCAGTACCGCCCGGCTTACTGACTTCGGCGGCGGAGGTCAGCGGTGCTTTTACTGAGTTGAACACTTACCCAAATCCGTTTGATGACCGTATTTTAGTGCAATTTTCTCTAACAGATCGTACAGCGGTACAATTGGAAGTCTTTGACCTGGCGGGAAGGTTGCTGCACACGGAATCGTGGGGCAACCGCACCGACAGCGAACAAATAGAAGAAATAGATACGCAACACTGGCAACCCGGCTGTTACCTGCTTACCTTGCGCGACGACAAGGGCGGAAGGGCGGTGCGGAAATTGGTGAAGGCGTGGCGGTAATGAATGTGTAAACGATAAGTCGGGATCACCTTGGTCATGAGTAGTCCACAGTCAGTAGTCGGCAGTCCACAGTCTCACAAATCTTTGATAATAAGGTAATTAATAAAATTAAAAACTACGATTGTTTCTATTTAGGAACGGCGAAAGAATGACATATAATAATTAGTGGGAAAATCACGCCCAATTGTTATATGTTATTCTTTGGCTATCCCTTACCTACTTACATAAAAAAAATTAAATAGCAATGCTCACACAATTTTCCAAGTGGCTACTTCGCCAATCCTCTACTCGCAACACCCTTATCATGGCTGTATTATGGTTGGCCTGCGGTGCTGGCCTGATGCCTTTAGCGCAAAAATACATTGAAAAAGCAGCAGGACACCCGGTAGAAATCATTGATTTGCAGGTCGGCAAGCCCGCCTCAGTCATCGGTGAACTTTTAGAAAGTTACGGACCCGCTGGCCGGGAACGCTATATCCGGGTGCAAATTACCGCCGATGTAGTATATCCAGTCGTTTATACCCTGTTTTTCGGGCTACTACTGTCCTTGGTATTGCGTCGGTTTTTACCAAATCTTACCCGACTCAACCTGCTGGTATTGCTGCCCCTTGCTTTCGATTTTTTAGAAAATATTTGCATTATCCTACTCAATGCTGCTTATCCCAATCCCTCTCCCGTCTTGATGCAGTTTTGTTGGGTGATGACCCATTTAAAATTTGCGATGCTCCTCCCCATTGTAGGTTTGATTTTGGGTGGCAGTATTCGAGGGCTGGTCATGCGGAAATGAATAACAGACTTTAGGTCAGCCTGTTCAAAGGGTGAAAAGGCCCTTAAAAAATACAACAAGGAACGGTGTAGAAATAAAGTACTAAACTTGGTAGATTAGTTTTTGCTCAAATAACTATTTTTTTGGGCTAATAGTAGATAATACAATAAAAAATGTTACGCGTTTTTACCTGTAAATGAATTAGTTGGCAGTACTTATACAGATTTTTTTGCAAAAAAATCTGTATAAGTACTGCCAACTAATTCATTCCCGTGCCGCTCAGAAACTCCAAAGATCGTGTTCCTTCGCAAATAACTCGGTTTCGATCTTTTTGGCCTCGTGTACCATATCGGCACCTTCTTTGTAGTCTTTTATACGCAGGTCGAGCGTATTGTTTTCCTTATAAATACAAGAGGCAAAACGCCGGGTCTCAAAGAGGTCTTCCCACGTAAAATTAGCAGCGTAATTGTCGTTGTGTACAATGGCTTTGTGATGAGCCAATAAGGGCCGCGCAGAGGGATAATGTACCCAAAACAATGGTTTTTCAAAACGAAAATCGCCGTTTTCATCCCGAACATCCACCAGCGGTGCTATACCCAGAATCCGTACTTTCAGCGTAGCGGTATTGGCATCGAAATACCACGATTCTTTGATCCGGAAGCGTTTTATATCTTCCCAGTTCATTTCATTTTCCACAATTTTCACTTTTTCTTCCGTCATTTCCTCGCCTTCCAGCGTCATAATGGTATCTTTATTGAAAAGCATGGCACGCACCTCGTCCTGAAGGAGGGGTTTGTCAAAACGATCGGATTCCGTGCTGTACACGCGCAGTTGCCCACTCATGATGGCGGCCACTAAGATGGGAAACAGCGGCGATTCGGGGGCAATAAAGGACTGATTTATTTTTTCCCGTACATCAATGATCCGCCAAAGGCGCTTTTCCCACAGAATATCGGCTTCCCGAATGGGCGCATAAGCCAGCGGCTTGTGTTCCTGCATCACCAAGCGTTGAGTGATGTCATCTAAAGGAATGGTATTGGTTGCGAGTACCTCCACCGGTTCAGAATCGGGTTCAACTTCGGAAGTTTGCGCAAAACTTCCGGTAATAGCGCAGAGCAAAGCTCCGCCAAGACAGACCGTGAGACGGCCCGTCCGAAAAAACGAATGGTGTGTCATAAAAAAGTGTTTAGTAATTACCGGCCACGTCAGGTGACATAGCATTGTCTGATTGAATTTGTCCGCACGACAAAAACAACAGGTATAAGCCTGTACCAGACTTATTGGCCAACCGTGAAAAAGGAATAAAAAAGGCGTTATAATACAGCGACAGACAGAAAAAGTCTTTCTGAAAGTGCATAACAGCCAAAAAAATATTTTAGAAATGCGTCATACGCAGCCGATGCAGGAAAATGTTATAAAAACTATAATCGGAATAGGAATACACTGAAAACGGCAGGTGGTGTGCCGATATTTCAAGTGTTAAAAATTTTAACATTTCATGGCGCGGGTACCAAACTTCCCGGTAGTGGTGTACTCATACTATGACCATTTCAGGCAGCGGCTTTGGCTTGTAACCGAGCGATTTTCTTTCGGTTTTTATCCGCCATTTGCAGCAATCGCTCTACTACCAGCGCGGCGCATAACGCTGTTACGGCCGGGGTATCCATGTCCAGCACTTCCTGATACGGCACTACAATGGCGTGGTAAGCCGTGCCTTTGGCCATCCAGTCGTCGTTTTTGTAGTCTTTTAGGTTTTCACGGCAGATGAAGATGATGGAGGTATTGGCTACCATCGCAGCGGTGGCGAGGGGATTGGTGGTGACAACGCGGTGAATATCTGTGTACTCAAATTTTGGCATTAATGTCTCTGAACTCAGTACTCCCGTTGCTTTAAATATGTACATCATGGTGCTTTAATTGTCTTGTTTGTTGCCCGGTGGATAAACTAAGCGAAGAGAGTCCGGGCGTTTTAGGTTATCCGGTAGCAAAGGATAATGATAAATCTTTATTTTTTCCTGTATTAAACATTCAGCGTAATTTCCAACAAATTGGGTAATATATTGCAAATTTTTATCACCCAATGAAGCAAAACTATATCGGACAGTCTTGCCCTTTCTCGTAACTCTATACTTCCATATATCACCAGTAAACAGATAAATGGTACGGCTGGGACAGGTGTAACACTCATACCAACCAGGGGTAATTGCAAATAAAGCATACTGCTCTGCGTTATCAATCTCTCGTTTTTCTTTCGCTAACTTCATCTGACGCTTTTTACTCAATTGTAGGCACCCCGTCCACCCAAACGATTATGTGGCAAAGGGCCATGACGATAAAAAGCAAGGCGGCGGCTAAAAAAAAGGCACGGCGGGGCGGTTGGCCGGGAGCGGGTTTGTCCGAGGGGAGTGGGTAATCGGGGTGGCCCGGGCGCGGCGGCGGGGCATCAGCGGGGTGTTTGATGGGTTGATAAGATCGTTGCATGGGCGGCATAAATTGGTTGGTGCTTGTTTTTCGCCGCGAAGGTAGATATTTTTATAAAAAATAAATAATTTTATAATTATTTATTGTGTTAGAATAGGTGGGTTTTCTTTCTGTTTTTGCCAATTTACTTAGCAACAGTGTCAAAACAAAACAGATTGCTTCCTTGTCGGCACTAATTCCTACTTTTGCGCAAACCATAAAGCCGGAACTCAAACCCTGCGACCAAATGATCGGCAGCATTGAATTAAAAGTAACAGAACAATAGGAGCAATTAATCGCAATTCCGCCAAAACTGACTTAGCCGACCAAGAAGTGAAGGACATTGCCCTCAAAGCCATTGAGAAATTGGGGATTGTTGGGGTACCGATGGAGAGGAAGAAAGAAGGAGTAGGTGGTTGTTCCTCCTTTATTGTTCATTTTTAAACACATTTTTACCGTAAAGCAACCCGTTATCCCCGTTGAGGTCAAAACTGAGGCAGAAGCCAAAGTCGCCGCCTTCAACAAGCAGTACAAAAAACAACACCAAATCTTGTTCAGGGGCAGATTTGGCTACCTTTCACGCATGGACAAGCCCAACAAAGCAACAGCAGCCGCCTTCCAAATGGCGGCCCGCCTGTTGGGTATGCAGCATATTTTCCAAGCGCTTACCGGCCCCGTTGAAACCAAGATCGGCCGACTGGTTTGGAACGGTGACCCCAACCACTGGATCTTTGACCCTTTTCGATACAGTAGCGAAACTTATGAAACCACCGGCGAAATGGCCATGTTCATGCCCGGCGCAAAAGAATTGGATGGCACGGTGGAAGGGGCGATGCGGGCGGGGTTGGAGTTGTATCCGTAAACGCTTTTTTTATGCGTTTTTGTTTTTAGGCGGGCATCAACTTACTGCTGAGGGGTCCAGGGTATCTTGCCGGTTTTCGTTGAGTACACGCACTTTTACGGCGATAGATAACCACTAAACAGGTATAAAACTCGCGCCAATTGGTTTGCTGGGCAAGACAAAAGTATGTCGGATGAAAGTGTGAGTATGCTCCTCCCAGCGAAGAATTTCCAAATGAAGCGGCACATTGGGAGGTGTTTTTAGCAAATTTCCATAGATATCATCTGTATTGAGGACTGGCTGTCAGGTGACAGAGCGGCGGTGGAAGTAGTTTTTGGTGTGGTGTTGGGTGCACGTGGGATTACTATTTATCTCCCAAGATTAAATTTCCGCCCACGATAATTACACTGCCCGATATGACATTTTTACTGCCGATGATTTGTTGAATGGGCGTAGATGCCGTATGTTTTGCGGAGGTTTTTATCGTATTGGCAAGGTCTTGTTCAAAATTTTCTACTAATCTGTCGATTTCCAACGCGATGTGATACCCGGATGCCATATTGTTTTCCCCAAACCATGTCATGCACTCGTTTAATTTAAATCGTCAAAAAATACCCTCCAAAAGGCTTAGCCTGAATATCAAAACGCAATTTCTTAAAGCCATTAGATGTGACATCAAAACGCAATACCTCAACGGGGAAATGGGTCTTTACGGACACTTTTGCAAGGGCTTCAGTCAGCGCGTCAACGTTGGTAATCGGATAGTTATTAATGGTGATAATAATATCGTTTTTCCGAACACTACTTTTGGCAATATTGCTACCAATATTCATAATAGATACATAAGCGCCTCCCTCAACTGCAAGTTGTTGTAATTGTGTTGTAAATCGCACGGCAGTTTTGGAATATTCTATTGCTGTCGAATCTGTTGCAGCGAACATTTCCCCATATTTAACGCATGCTGCGATTGACTTGTCCTTTAGCCCCAAGCGGCGAAAAGTAAGGGCTTTCATCTGCACTTTTTCTGGTGGGTCAGTGGGAATTATCTCTAATTTACGAATTATTGTATCCAAAACACCGAGTTGTCGATCCCTGCATTTTTTTAGTCCTTTTTCAATTTGAAACTTACGGAGGACATTTTCAGTCAATTCTTGAGCGTTTTTCAGCAGCCTCTGCTCAAATTCTGGTTGAGCCAAAGACTGGTGAGGTCGAAGGATTCTGATAGACCTAAGTGTTTCGACACTTTTCTCGGAAGCCTTGAGTGCTTTGAGTAGCCTAAGTGCGTACAAATTGTAAAGGTCAGCGCGGTTGCGAACCGTGACCCAATTGGCCGCTAAACGTTCGACCTGTGCTTTGCAAGTATCGTCTGTGGCAAGTGCTTCCCATGCATCGAAAAACCCCAGTTCCGCCGACTGGAACTCGGCAAATTGTGCTAAATAGTTGCTCACGCATACAGCATCTTCCTGCATATTTCCATTGATAAATACTTGTACCAGTGCACGGCCAAAATCTTGGGGCATGGGATAGGCACCAAGGGCCTGCCGGAGGGCTGCCAAATCGGAGCGCACCAACATCTTGTGGTAATTAGAGCGGTGGTCGGGGCGAAATACGGGGGAAACTTGTGCAACTACCGAATCGAATTTTATGGAAAAAGCATCTTTCTCCCTTAGTTTAAGCGCATATACTGCGAACACCAAGCGGCTGTCCAAGTGCTGTAAATTGCTGACCACTTCTTCCACTGCTAAAGCCCGAGCAGATTCCACAGGGTTGGACACCAGTTCAGCAGATTCCGCTATAACAGCAATAGGTCCGTATTGGTTGACATACACAATTTCTTCATGATCTTTATAGCGCCTACCCTCATCTGATACAGTCAATTTAATGGCTTGTGAACTACCGATCCCTTTCCTTTTAATCGCTATTTGGAAAATGCCGTTGTTATCAGTCTGAATCGAAGGTGAATTTGGAACAACAGCCGTGACTCGGACACCAGACGCAAATCGGCCACTGTTTTTTTCACGTACCGTACCAATTAATAATAACTCATTATTTTCCATCACCTCTAACTTGAAGTTCTCCAATGGATTGCTTGGGATGGTCACGACACCCTCTACCCAACCATATTGAGAATTGACTTGGATCATCAAAGTCGTGCCTGGCGCGCAAGTGACACAGTTTGCCAAGTTCAGTTTTACATAGCCGTTATCGTCCGTTTCGCTAGAAGTCAGACCAATAATAGACACAGATGCCCCGGCAGGCATAATGTTCTTCTGCTCCGTGCCATTTTTACGCAAGTAAATAGTGCCTCACAAGACTTTATCTTGGGCAAATACGCTTCCAAAATGGCTCAATAAAAGCACAAACAAGAAATTTTTTCTCATACTTTTTAGTCTTTGTTAAGGAGTGAGTAAATACTAACTTAGCCATTTGATGTGATCCTATTAACCTATTTTGTGCTTAAAGAGTACTACTATTAGCGTAAAAAGATGGTTGTCTGAACCCAAAATGACCAACTTATTATTTACTCGCTCCTAATTGTCAGGAAATAATCTTTTTTCAATAATTTTAGGAACTTCAAAATAAGTCTCCGTATTCGTCTGATAGCCTAGTTTGTAAAAACGGAGCCGATATTCATTTGAGGTGGGCAGGGTTTTAACCTCAATTTTATAAGAACCATTCTTATTTGTAATTACTTCAGCATCTAAGCCTACCACGGTAATGCGTACTCCTTCAATCGGAGCACCAGAAATATCATTTACAACGCCTTGAGCCAACAACCTTAGAGGCAATTTCGAGGGCAAAGCGGTGGACTTTTCTTTTAAAGGGATGGGTGTGGCCGTTTGGGGGTCATCGGGTACCATATTATTTTTGAGGGTTGGGCTGCTTGCTGTATTCGAAGGTATTTCTTGTGCACCTGCTGGTATTTTTTGTGTCAAAAAAAGCCCGACCCAAAGAAATACCGCAATCGTTGCCACCAATCCAACGCTTGCCCTCCAAGTCCAAAAACCTTTACGGCTTTTTTCTGCATGGTAATGTTTGTCTCCGATGTGGATGTCGTTTCCAGCAGAAAGGGAAGAGCGAACAACCGCATTGTGGTTTTGGGTATTTTGGTCGGATGTGTTATGTTCCATAAAGTTGTCTTATTTTTGACTTGATAATATGCTTCTCAAAACAGGCAAAAAAATTTTATTTTTCAGGTTTCACTACGTTGTTCGGGCATTTAAGGCCATTGTTCGGCCTCCAAAGTTGGTTGTACTGAACCCACCCACTGTCAATGCCCCCAAATTTATCCCAAGGTTTTACATCTTTACTGTAATGGCCTAAAACACTGCTGATTTTGGTCATCATAACACCTTGTTCATCTTCTCCGCGGCAAGTACTTACTTTGTCAGGAGTGCCCGCTCCTGAACCCTCAGTGATCAAGTGCCCTTCCGCATCATAACAGCACTGCTGCCCGGAGGTGCCTTCGGATGTTTCAATGGCAGGGTAGGATCTAAAACACATCGTTGCGCCCCGATGGTATTTAGCAATATCGCCTTCATCCTTAGCCCAACTATCATTGAGTTTCACGCCGTTTTTATCTGGGTTTTCACAAGGACAGTTAGGAAGTTTATCATACCAAACTTCAGTAGATGTTTTAACGGAATGGCAGTAACAAGCCGAAAAGAAAAATGGATAAAAAATAATTATACGGAATATCATATTAGTATCGCTGTTGAGGATGATCCATTGAATAATAACAATGCAATCGCTATTTTCGCACAATAACTTCAACGTTATAGGCGCCGCTGTTGTCGCTTAAATTCTTATCGTTGATGCCAAATTCTATGTATCCTTTTGTTTGAACAACATACTTGTTTTTCTTTTCATCATAATATTTCCAGTCATCTTTTTCACCAAACCTATAATATAACGCCGCATGATTCCAATTTGGAAAAATATTATAGGATGACAAACTTACCCCAAGCACACCGTTCTGTAGTCCTTCGGGGCCGGAGGTACCCACCCATTCACCAACTTTAATGACCCCATCTGCTTTAATTATTACCAAATCGCCTTCTTCGACGTTAATGTCCGATTTTACATGAGCGTTAACTTTTAAATTTTGCTTTGAACCGCAGTCGCTGCATTCCTCCATTTCTACCTTGACGGGTTCATATTGGTTGATAAAAACGGTCTTTTCCAAGTCTTTGTATTTACCATTGTCCACATCGGAAAAAATAATCTGTATGGCCTGAATATTTAAAACGCCCTCCTTTCTGATGATTAATTGAAAAACGCCATTGTCATCTGTTATGGTAGAAGGTAGTGTGGTTTCATAATTTTGGATAACTACGGTAACTTTGATGCCTTTTGTAAATTTTCCGGTCTGTTTATCTTTAACAATACCGTTCAAGGCAAGTTTTTTATTCTCAGTCACTTCAATGTCAAAGGGCTTTAATGCGGGATTCGTCGGAATGACATAATCTCGTTCTGCGTACCCAATACTTGAGTTGACGTATATTTTAAGTGTTTCTCCGGGGGTACAGGCGCTGCATTGAGCGAGATTGATGGAATAGTAGCCGTTATCATCTGTAGTAGATGAACCTACTCCCGGTATAAATACCGAGGCACCCGCAGGAATAGGTTTTTTAGTATTAGCGGCGTTTTTCTGATAGACGATGCCGACTATTTTATTACTTGAACTGTTTTGGGTAAGGCATGAGGCAGCCATAAAGAACGTCAAAACAAAGAAGAATAATTTTTTCATGATAATAAGTTACATTTCGACTATTTCGGTGCTGAAGGATAAAAGTATGTGTCTTTGCGTCCCTATGGAAAGAATAGAATTTGAAACGTTTGGATTACATCAATATTGCGACAACAAGGAATGTGGTTGCTACGCGAGGTGGCAAGTGGTCGGGCGGCGATGGAAGTAGTTTTTGGTGTGGTGTTGGGTGCACGTGGGATTACTATTTATCTCCCAAGATTAAATTTCCGCCCACGATAATTACACTGCCCGATATGACATTTTTACTGCCGATGATTTGTTGAATGGGCGTAGATGCCGTATGTTTTGCGGAGGTTTTTATCGTATTGGCAAGGTCTTGTTCAAAATTTTCTACTAATCTGGTAATCTCTAAGACAATGTGATACCAAGCTTCATCTTGATTGATATGGGCAGATACGGCGGTTTGATTGCGCGGCAAACCTTGGATAGTTTCTATTACTGTGTTTTTAATCACACAGGGCCGTACTAAAATGGGCAGGAGCATGAGGGCTTCCCCATTTTTACGCCATTCGAGGCTTTCTCGCAGTTCATTGTCCCAGATAGCATCTGAAGCCATGAAGTCACTGCTGACGAGGACTACTACTACATCTGCCCGACGCAGATGCTCCCTAGCAATGCTGTCCCAGATAGCACCTGGCATGATCTGACTATTGCTCCAAACGTTGATTTTTGCGGCCCTGCGTAAGCTAGAGAGGTGTCTGATGAAAGCGTCTTTGAATGGGGCGTCTGCGGGGGTAGAAGAGATAAAAAACTGGAGCATTTTGGTTAAAGATTTAAAAAAAAACCTGTTTTTTGCAAAAGTAACAGAACGGAGTAATGATTAACATTTAACATAATTAATATTATTTATTGTTTAATAAAATGCAATAATATGCATTTACTTTTCCAAGTAAGATACTACAAAACGATAGATAAGCAGGGTAATCCCCAGAATGGCTATCAATATAAAAATGACTCTAAAATAAGTGGTTTCCCAAAATTTTTTGTTCATTTTAATCCATATTAATGGAACCCAAACTAAACAATAAAAAGCATTAATACTCAGGCATATAGTAAAAATTATTTTATTTGTTTGATGCCACAAAGTTTCGTCAAAAAAGAAAATTAATATAAATGGGAATGTGATCAGTGAAAAGCCAGTGAACGCAAAACCAGAGAAGATTAACCATGCACAAAAGTAATTTATCCATTTTTTCTTGGTTTCTGTCATTAGTTTAAATAAATTAAAATTGAGTACGGCAGCCAAAAAAATTGAGACTGCCAAAATCAGTGTCAGCATCCATTCTGGCAATAGAAAAGTTTCCATTGCAACTTCTTCTAAGATACTGAATAAGTAGGTCGCATTAAAAAGGTATAGCCCTATGCCTATTGAAAAAAATTCAATAGGATCAATTTTGGACTTAGACGGACTATGAGACAATTGAACAATATTGTCGCTCGTATTTTCCAACAGTGAGAAAAATAATTTTATGCTCTTAAAACGATCTCCAGCACCAAAAACTTCTGACATAAAAGAACCCAGATTTCCCTCTGGGATCTCTCCATCAGGTTTGGGTGAGGTTTCTACAATGAAATCCCAATTAAAAATAGTTTTTGCAAATAATATTTTGTCCTTCCTACTAATTAATACCTTTTCCATGGGTACTATACTGTGTCCATTGACTGTAGTCCCATTTGTACTTCTAAGGTCAATAATTACCATTATTCCATTTGACCTTACATGGATTTCGGCATGATGACGCCCAATACCTAAATCTGACAAAACAATCTTGTTGTCGGGAGCGCAGCCAATGGTGATTATTGAAACTATATTTTTATTATTAATACTCAATGGGGCCAGTGCCTTTTTTTAATTTTATCCGTCTCTGTTTGGGTTACAGCGTTAAACGAAACCCTATAGATGACGTTTTTTCGTGTTGTAGTATGCTTTCACGGTGCGCTATTCGGCAGCAATCGCTAGAGTTAGCCCAAGATCCTCCCCTAATAACACGCTTTTTTTCGAATGTAGATATCCAAGGACGACCGTCATTGAACGCATTTTTATAGCTGGGTTGCCAATTATCTTCAACCCATTCACAAACATTTCCGCACATATCATACAATCCTAATGCATTTGGCACCATTAAGCCCACTACATTTGTACTGTTTCTGGAATTTTGATTATACCACCCAACATGATCAATGGTATTGCTTCCCGAAAAAGTATAGTTTTTTATTTTTCTTGTATTCCCTCCTCGCGCAGCGTATTCCCATTCTGATTCGGTTGGTAATCGGAATTGTTTTCCGGTCAATCCATTTAATTTTTTCAAAAATACTTTTACCTCCTCCCAAGATATGTTTTCAATAGGTGCCCTCTGGGAATACTGAAAGCAAGCGGGGTTGAAACCACCCATTATGTCAACCCAAAGATCTTGGGTGACTAAATGTATGCCGATAAAAAAATCATTTAAAAATACCTTATGAATAGGTTTTTCATCTTCATAACGATTTCCCCCCATGTCAAAACTGCCTCCTTCGACCTTGACCATCGGAATGTCAAATTTCTTGAGCGGCGGAGGCACTTTTTTCGTCGTTTGAACATCAAATGAATTTTCTTTTGGTGCGATCAAATGATCGGGTGGAGTTTCTGGTTTCTTCGACGTGTTTTCCGTCCAAGATATCAAAATACCTTTTATTTTCTGTACAACTTCAGTCCAAACATATTCTTTACCCTGCCATGCAGTATCAGTTACGGGTATTACCCCTTTTTCTTGGTGTATAGGAAGCAGTTGCAGTCCTTTCAAAATGGGTTCATCTTTCCATGAATAATATTCTACCAATATTGGTATAAAATTTATTTTATTTTCTTTGAGCCTTATTTCAGAAAGCTGATAATCCAGCTGCTTCATAAAATTATCTGAAAAGGTATGCCCACTAACCAATAAAATGATAATTTGGCACTCCGCTATCTTTGTCGCCAGCAATTCATCTCGTGACGTACCTGGAGGTACCTCATGAGCATCCCACAAAGACAAAACGTATTGACTTTCCGAAGTTTGTCTTTCCAAAGGTTGCAAATGCCTGCGTAAGTCCGTTCTGTGGATATTATCAGCGGACGAATAAATAATCACTGTATTAAATTGTGTTGCCATAGTCGGCAAAAATAAAACTAATAATTATTAATTTGGGCAATTAGAAAAATTTGTTTTATTTTAATGAAAAACCCTGTTGACCAGACCGATTTAAATTATGAAAAAATATCAATTTATAATTCCCTGCTGAAATATTTGCGTCCAAATTAAGCGTAACACAGTGTTCCTTATCAGAAGTGTCGTATTCGATTTCTCCACGAATGGCAGATCGAACTACCGTGCCATTGGACAATCGCAACATTTCAGAATTGCTGATTTCAACAGGCGCACCCAATGGATCTATAATTTGAAAATAAAAACTTTGAAGTCCTTTAGACACTAAGTTATCTGCATCAGGTATGGAGACAAAACAAGCGCGAATAGATTTAACCTTGTTGGCCTTGTTTTTTTCTCTTCCGTTTGAGTTAATCGTAGTAATTTTTATATTGCCCACTAAAAGATGCGCATTTTTAATTTTTTGTTGCTTTGTAGAGGCAACATCTTCTAATGCTTTTTCTTTTTGCTCCCGAAGTCTTTTTACTTCAGCGTCTCTGGCCAATTTTTCAATACTATCTTTTTGTGTAGCAAGAACAGTAATCGTCCGCGCTTGCAATTTTGATTGAGAAATCATCTCGTCATTATTTTTAATCAATTGAGTATTGGTACTTTCCAAGCCTGCAACTGTTCGTGTGAGTTTGGCAATTTCTTCATCTGATGCCTTTCGCAACTTACCTACTTCCGCCCTGATTAGTTCAGCCGAGGCTCCTTGTTCAGCTAATTCATTGATTCGCTCTTTATCTTGGAGCAATAGTTGCTCTAATTGCTCTATTTCTGCTGTTCTATCGAAATTGTCTTTTTTAAGCATTTCATAAGCCTGAAATTTTTCGTTGTATGCCACCTCCAGTTCTCTGATAGTCATACGAACTTCTACGTTGTCATCCGTCACTATTATGGCCTTACGCGAATATTGCAGGTAAAACCTCATGAGAAAAAGGTTGAGTAGGAGCAAGAGCGCTATAATCACAAGCGAGATATAATTCCAGTGCTTTCGCACGTGTATAATAGGAGTACTTTCAATTATTTTAGGCTTGTTCATATTTAAAAATGCAAAAAATGCTTTAGTATTATAAAATTAATATCGGTTTCTTAATGTAGAGTCACACTGCATTTTTAGGGTTCCTGCTTGCCCTTTGACCGATTGACAGGACACCCTTTGTTTTCAGGAGGACCGGGAAGCGCCGGGCAATTATCTTCTCTGTCCGGAACTCGGTCATTGTCCATATCTTTGATGCAGGGATTTACATCACTTGCATTGCGAACCCCATCACCGTCTGTGTCTGCATTGGGGTCACAGCCACTGGGGCAACCACAATGACAATTTTTGCGGGCAGGCTCACAATCACAAATATCTTCAACATCGAGCTCTCCATCTCCATCTGAATCGAGTTTGCCACCAACTTTCTTCCCTTGTATTTTGGGACATTTTTCTTCGCTCCCTGTTAAGCCGTCGCAATCATCGTCTCCGCCATTGGGGCATCCGTTGTTGCAACTGGGGCCTTTATCGCATGGGCATCGGTCGTTTGAGTTGTTTACCCCATCGCTGTCATAATCCCCAGTTGGTGGCAAAGGGCAACCTTTGTTGCACTCGACTCCTTTTTCACATGGACAGTCATCTTTATCATTGATTATCTTGTCCCCATCATAGTCTGCTCCCGGCTCCAAAGGGCATCCATTGTTGCAGGCTACTCCTTTTATACAAGGACAGTTGTCTTTGCTATTGAGTATTCCATCCGCATCAACGTCTTTTTCAGGGTCGCAGCTTCCCGGGCATTTCTCTTGGCAAGGGCAGTTGGGATTGGGGTTACAAATGCAAATGCTATCTTTCTCCAAGTTATCTTTAATACCATCATTGTCTGCATCGGTCAGCGTACCTTTTAGGTTAGGGCAAGGGTCGTCTTTCCCTGCCAATCCGTCGCCGTCGGGATCAGGACACCCTTTTGTATGGCGACTTCCGGGAATTTCTTTACAAAGATCGTCTTTGTCAGGTATGCTATCCTGATCCATATCCGGACACCCTAAAGCGAAAATAGGCCCCTTCATATCTGGACATTGATCTAGGCTGTCAGGAACTCCATCGTAGTCTTTGTCCCAAATGGTATCTTTTGACAAAAGACTTGTTGCTGAAAAAATCGGATTGGGAGGGGCAGTGCGTCTTCGAAAATAAAACTGCTTAACGACGGTCAAACCAGCTTGTAAATAACTGTCTCTGCTTTGTCCTCTTTCGATGCCATCTAAGAGGTCGGTAGAACTAATGTGGTAATTGATCTCCGCTCTAACACACCAACTATTGCTGAGTTGAAAACGCAGCCCAGCTCCCAGCGGCACGCTTCTGAATGAAATATTTTTTTGAACAGTGCTATCAACTTTCGATGTGACGCGTCCTCTGTTGCCCCAAAATCCAGTCATAGCATATATCTTCACCAATTTTGGCCTTCGGGTATCTAAGAAGAAACCTCCATCAATACCGATGCCCCCACCGCCAATGAGCGTTTTTGATTGTATTTCCACGGTTTTGTTTGCCAATTGGAAAACAGCACCTTGCAGGCGTACATTGAGGTATTCATTTATAGGCATTGAAATGTTCAACCCTACATGAGGGCGAGCGGCTTTAAAAGAAGCCTTCAAACTTTGTGAGGATTCGCCCATTAAGAAACCAAAACCTGTGTTCAGTCCGATTTGAATTGAATTAAAAACAAAACGGGCTGGCTTCGTAGAGTCTGAAGTTGTTTCAAGAGATACTCCGTTTGCAATACCATCTATATGTTTTAGGGCAGAAGCCCAAATATTTGTAGCGATAAAAATAAACAGCGTGAGGGTAGCTATCCTTGAAAGGTAGCGGCAATACGTCATAGGTAAAAATTTGAATAAAGGTTTAATTCGCATCAGGGTCTGTATTTTGACCTGTTACCAATTTATGTAAATACCGTGCGTGTACGCCTTGTCCGGTAACATTGGAAACACCCCGCGAATTTATTGCTACTAACCTGCCCTTACTATTAAAAACAGGCGAGCCGCTGGAACCCCTATTAACCCCATTCATGCCATATTCGATATAATAGTTATTCGGCTCGGAAGAAACGTGTCCGGGTTGAAAAATACGATTGATTTCATCTCGATATTTGGCATAACTGTTCACCAAACCGCCAGAAAAACCAATCAGATAAACAGGATTGGCCACTTTGGTTGAATCACTTTCAAATTCAACTTCAGTGTTGTAATTTATTAAGTGGTATCTTGATGTATCAATTGGACTCAAACTCCTGAGCAATGCAAGGTCAATTTCGGGCTCCCTATGCTCCCTAACGCGCGAGATATCATAACCAACATTTTGAATGCTGGCCAAAAACTCTTCATCCGTAATATTATTTTGAATATTCACATTGGAGCCACTGGGCAAAAACTTCATCTTCAAGGTGTGTACAATATAGGTTGCCTTGTCAATGGTACTTTTCCCATTCAGATATCGGAATATTCGATTGTCAATGGTATCAATAAATTCTTTTCGTTCGTCATCTAATTGATCTCGGTCTCTGTTGACTAACCAACTAGGGTTAGCAACGTGACGGTTCGTGACAATATTGCCATCTTTTGAACTCAGGAGAAAACCCGTACCCATTTCAATAAAAGGCATCAGGTTTTGCCGATCTTCATCCGCTGCGAGATAATATTTATCAAAATGTTTAAATACTGCTTTACTGTATCCAATAAACAATGGTTTTTTAAGTCCATTGATCTCTTTTTTTAGATAGTATGCGTGTACAATCAAACCAACACTTTTGCTGAATTTAAGATCAATTTGTTCCGGCGTTGGAGGAAGAATGACTATACGGTTTTCAGAAGGGTAGAAGATTTTATACACTCCAAGTCCTATTATCATTGTCAGCAGCGGCAAAGCCACATACCACCACTTGAAAGTAGTTGCGGACTTGGGATCCGACACTTCCGACCAATTCAGGCGAGCAAAGCCTGCGAATAACACAGTGGCACCATGCTGAACTGGCAACGATGAATTATGGATTTTTGTGCCATTAATCATGGTACCATTGGCACTGTGGTCTCTCAAAACCATTGAGCCGTCTTTGTTAATTTCCAAGGTAGCATGATAACGACTAAGCCGTTCGTCCGGCGGAAGGGTGATCTGATTGTCAGAATCCCTACCAATTTTTATATTCTTCATAAAATTTTGATTTTATCTAATTTTGTTCCAATTTTCTTTCAGTTTTTTTAATATTTTCTTTAGTGCTTCATCATCCGATTCGTTAAACTCCGGTATAGGAGTGAATTTACAAGTAGTCGTGTCAAGGGTTCCATACCCTGCAAAATTATTCGCAAGTGTATTCTTATACCTATTGACTTCGGCACTTATTTTTGTGCTTGTTTTAACCTCGTTACAATGCGCTTCTATGGCACTGATCGTCGCGGATGGGGTATATGGTACATGGTCAACAGGAGTGTTAGGCTTACAACGCTCATAATTGCACAAAAGATAAAATAACAGACCTGCAAAAAGAGCGATGGTGATCAATAATGCAATGATTTTTGGGTCTCTTATTCTTTTTCGAGAACTGTAAAATAACACGATAGCTGCCACCGTCAGGTTGTCGTGTTTTCCATTTTTTGACTGTTTTCCATTTTGAAAAGATGTTTGCATGAGGTTTTGCGCAATATTCGTAGAGGTAGGCCCCTTTACTACAATTTTTAAAAGATTTGATTCATCTATTTCGCCATGAATCCCGTCAGAAGTAATTAAAAACACATCGTAAGGCTTAAAAGATAGATGATTTTGTTCTACCTCTGCAACCTCTCGAATCCCCAAGGCACGGGTGATTTGGTTGGAGGCAGGATGGGTTCGGGCATCTTTCTCTTTCAATTCTCCGCGTTGTACCATATCTTGCACCACTGAATGATCACGCGTTTGAAACAGGCGCTTCCCTTTTCTTATTTGATACACTCGACTGTCGCCCACATGTGCCGTGTAAGCCTGGGTGTGGTCGTCAGATATTAAGAGCAAAGCAACGGTGGTACCCATCCCCCTGACTTCGGCATTTGAACGACTTTTCTCAAAAATAACTTTATTTGCTTTCTGTATGGCTTTTTGCATAGCCTCCAAGGGCTGCTCCGTTCCAGTTAAGCCTTCAAATTCCTTTCGGATAATATTTGATGCCAGTTCTGATGCTAATGCTCCGCCCTTTGCTCCGCCCATACCATCGCATACCAAAATAAGTTGACCCAATTTAGTTACTAGTTTGAGGGCATAATCTTGGTTTTCACCCCTGCCCCCAATATTGCTTTCTATGTAGATGTCTAAAAAAGTACTCTTCATGCTTCAAGTCCTGAATATAAAGTAAAAGATTATGGCTATCAGCAGGGTGATTGCTAATGATATGTAGGCTCCATTTGAAATTTTTGAGGGCGGCTTAACGGGTCGCAACACACCTTCTATATCATCAATAAAATTTTGAGCAGATTGATATCGGGTTTTTAGTTCCTTTTGCATTGCTTTTTGAATGATCTGGTTCACTTTATTGCTAACATTTGGCAATGGTGGGACAGGTTCATTCAATATTTTTCTTTTTATTTCCTCGTCATTAAGGCCAGTAAAAGGCAACGTATTGCTCAGTAGATGATACAAAACCACTCCAGTTGACCACAGATCAGTTTGAGTGCCTACATTGAACATCCTAACTTGCTCAGGGGAGGCGTAAACCAATGTACCGATGAAAGTAGCAATACCAGTCAATTTCTTTTCTGCCTCATCTGCTTCTATTTTGGCTACACCAAAGTCAATAATTTTTACAGTACCATCTTGGCATCTCATGATGTTAGAAGCCTTTATATCCCTGTGTGTTACTTCTTCCTGTGAATGTACGGCTTTAAGCCCCTCCAATACTTGTTTAACTATTTCTAATGCTTCGTACTCACTAAAAAGTAACTTATCTTCTGTTAACATATCTTCAAGGGTTCTCCCGTTGAGATACTCCATGACAATATGATGTTTACCGTTGATATTACCTGCTATCAAGACATAATCAAGCACCTTTACAATGTTTGGGTGGTCAAGCCTGATTCGAGTTTCTCGAATGAAGCGCTCCCGATACATTGGGATTTTTGCAAGATCGCCGAAAAGCACTTTAATGGCAATTGGCTCTATAAGACCGTTAGATTCAATAATACGAAATTCTTTTAACAGATGCTTTGTTCTCGCAGATTGCCCTTTGTCTGAAACTACTATGATTTTGGTCGTTGCATAAGTTTTCATTTCTTTAAGTTCGGAAGTGGGGAGTGCAAAAGACTGGTTTTGTAAAGCTATACGAATGTCTGATAACCTGTATCCTTTATACACCTTGCTCATATTGCCTTTACGCGGCTTCTGATCCGTCCTGAAAAGGTAGGTATCTACATAGACACTTTGTTCTTTTGAATTTTTTCCAGCATTGTTCAATATGACTAAATCTCCCATAACGGTCAGGTTTGTTCTTATTTTTGAACATTAAATTTAATTGTTCTAACGAGATAATAACTCTTTCAAGATTATCCAAATTTCAGATATTATTATAAGCAAAAGTATTGTTGCACTAAATATGCCTACATACCATTTTACATAATACACCATTTGCCTCCAATCTTTTTTAGGATTTGGCGGGGACTCTTTTGGGGGTGGTTCAATTTTTTTCTCCAAATGAGCACGTGCTTCATTTACATTCTGAAAACGATCCTCTTGCTTTTTCTGAGTAGCTTTCAGCACAAACGATCGGTATGGCTCCGGTATAGCGGCACAATCTTCTTCTCTGAGTGATTCGTGTACTTGCTTGTGCGAAACCTCATATTGAGTTCCTGCAAAAGGTTTACGACCCATAAAAATTTCAAAAACAATATTGCCCACAGCATAAAGATCAGAGGTTTCATTTATCAATTGATGCTCTCCTTTGATCTGCTCTGGCGGGCAATAAGCAGGAGTACCTAAGGTAGAACCATACACTGTCTCATTAAGAGAGGTATTACGGCGTGTTTTCACAATCCCAAAATCAATTAATTTGACGGAACCATTGTGAAGCATTAGATTGCCAGGTTTTACATCTCTATGGTAAATAGATGGATTTAGCTGATGAAGGCATTCCAAAGCGTTTAACAATGAATGAACTACAGTCCCTATTTCCTTTTGAGGTGGCAGGTCATTTTGCGAAACATAATCTTTAAGTTTCTCCTCTAATGTTTCTCCGTCAAGCCATTCACTAATAAGGTGGTACCGTCTTTTCCATTCAATGAATTCATACATTCTTAACAAATTGGGGTGGTTTATGCGTATGCTTGCAGCATTTTCATCTCTGATAATGTTTAATACATTTGCAGTTAAATCGCGATAGAGTACTTTGATGGCCACGCTCCTTCCTACCCGTAGATCAGGTGAAGTAGAATGAACAACACTCCCTTTATAAACCTTTCCCGTTCCGCCTTCTATGAACTGGCTCTTGGTACTGAATGAATATAAACCTAATTTGCCAGTCAGTGTAATGGTTGACATACTTTTGCAACTTATTTACTGATAGACTCTTGTTGTATTGGACTCGCGTTGATCATAATCAAGGACATCATCCGCAGCATCATTATCCAATGAGACAAATTCCGGATTTGTGGTCAACTCAAGGGCAATAGTATCAACACAAATGAGCATCAGCCGATAATTACCAATGTCCACCATATCACTTTGACTTAGAATTCTTTGACCATTTTCAAAGACCAAGTCATCTCCATTGACGATTGTCCCATTCGTCGAGCTACTGTCATTAATGACATAAACTAATTTGTTTTCATTAGACTTTGAGACCTTAACCCTGCGGATATTGATGATAGCATGATTTCCTGATACTTTTTGTTCCCTTAGGTTCACGCTATTACTGTCTCGGGAGGAGCCAATTTCATTTCTCCCTAAATAAAGCGGCCAATACTCTCCGGTCTCAACTTTTGAGTAGGAGACTAAAAAGCCTACCAATTTTCTCAGCACTGTATTTGGAATAGACTGATTGTTGGTATCAGCATCCTGTATCACAGTGTGCGTGCCAGAATTTGCTTCTGAGGTATCATAACCTGTGCTGTCTTTGTCTTTTGGAGGATGCATGATAACTGTAGGGTCATTGCTCATAATCTTTGATATTTTTTTGTCTGATGAAAAACTATTTGGCCTAAAAAAGGCCGATTTACTCTTATCGAATTTCTATGCGGTGATTCGTGGAGAGTTTTAAATGAAATAAAATGATTCCTGCATTTTTGATAAGGCTGAGATAAAACCCAACCCTATCAAAAATAAAAGAGGAGCAGCCTGCTATTAAATTAAAAATTACAATCATTTAACTTAGAAGCCTATCGCTCAAATTTTTATGAACCATTATTATACGTAAACAGCAAGCAGAACCACAAAAAGCCCTACGATCACTATTCCACAGATCATACCAGCCCAGGCCATACCTTTCCCACGATATTTATCAGGGTCTCTCCTCATTCTAAGGATGCTAATACCTCCTAATACTATACCTACTATACCTGCTAATATGCCAATAATACCACCACCTAATAATAGGCCAATAACCAATCCGCCAACGCCTGTTGCTAAAGAAGCAATGGCCAATCCGTCTAACTTGGGTTCTCCGTAATTTGAAACAGAACCATTCCCTGTATTCCTGAATATGACCTCTCCATCTTCAGTGGTGATGCTCAAAACATCTCTTTTTGAGACAATTATTTCCGGGTCATTGGCTTTTCCACAGCGTTTGTACTTTACTTCAATGGGCGTTATCTGAATAATATCAGCTTCAATGATATTACCATTTTTTAGAACAATCTTTGAGCAACCTTTAGGCAGGCTAAACTGATCCAATTCTATTTGAGCGTCTTTTGATGAAGACCTTAATGCCTTTTTTAGTTTGTGCTTCATGATGCCAAGCCCTATTCGCTCTCGCAAAGTGAGTTTGTGCCCAATAGCCTCAGACATTTCCTTATTAGATAAATTGAATACATCGTCTAAAGAAAATACATTATTAGTTTCCTTAGGAACTGTTACAGAAAAATCATTCGCAGCAATATTCGATGAGATGAAAAAAAGAAAAGAAAAAACCGCTAAAAAGAAAAATTTGTTCATTGAAAATGAAAATTTTTGAAAAGTTAATGATTGAAAAAAAGGTGACCTGAGAATGCCATGAACACGTCTAATAAACCCAAAAAGTCAGCTACTGCTTTATGCCAGTAGCTGTACAATTATCCGTATCTCCGGCTAAAGATGCCGTATAGATAATAGTCAACGTATTCCCATTTATGCTGCCAGTACCTGAAAAATTAACACCATTTTTAGTGTCATTAATTGTTAAGTTATCGTTTTTTACAGTGGCATTAATACTAACAGGTTGAGAGAGACCACCTAAATTTTGTAAGATTATTCCATCATCTGAAACAGCAGATGCGCTTACGGACATAGAATAATTGTAGTTTCCTGATGAGCAATTTTCATTGACTTGATAAGAGCCGACGAATTTATCTCGCTCTGGAGCCTCTTTCAGGCACCCAACAAGGGAAACTAAAATCCAAAAGAAACAAGTAATTCTAAAACAGGAAAATTTCATAAAAAAAAAGTTTTGTGAAAATTTGTGAAAAATGTCTATTTAAGTACTGATAAAAGCACGGAATTGTAAATCTATTTAATATCATCCCCCAACCTAAAATCTCCCCCCACACTTATAGTACTCCCCACCACCACATTCTTACTCCCCACCACCGAAACACCCCCGCCCAAAGAAGCCTTAACCCGCTCCAACAACCCCTCCAATTCCCGTTGCAACCCCGCAGCCCCCTCCAATTCATCTTCCAATTTCGTCCTTACCGCCGCTTGCCGATCCCCATTCCCCGGGTCTTTTATCAGTTTTTCCACTTCTTTAGTAACAAATGGCC
>Ga0209490_10000880_pt1 | contig 29862 bp, 33 predicted proteins | sample MAT06_FD_187209 | JGI IMG/M metagenome (GOLD analysis project Ga0209490, IMG submission 187209) | Freshwater microbial communities from Lake Fryxell liftoff mats and glacier meltwater in Antarctica - MAT-06 (SPAdes) (version 2) | ecosystem: Environmental > Aquatic > Freshwater > Ice > Liftoff...
GTGACGAGCACCCACCGTGAGAAGCTCCGCGGCAGGCTATCGGGCGCGTACTGCGTAACGGTCGCACCGGCACCGGGCTCTACCCATGCACCGACACCACCGGAGGAGGAGATCGTGAAGGGTCTGGCAGGAAGGCGTGCGCTGGTCACCGGCGGGAGTTCGGGGATCGGGCAGGCGATCGCGGTCCGGCTCGGTGAGGAGGGCGTCAACGTCGCGATCAACTACGTCGGACGCCCGGAGGGTGCGCTGGCCACGAAGGAGGCCATCGAGAACGGCGTGGCGCGGTGCATGGAGCAGCTCGCGACCACCGGGACGAAGGCCGTGCTGGTGGCAGCCGACGTCTCCGACGCCGACCAGGTGCGGGCGATGTTCGGCGAGGTGACCGAGCGATTCGGCGGCATCGACATCCTGATCAACAACGCCGGCATCCAGATCGCGGGCGACACCGACGCGCTCGACGTCGCCGACTTCGACAAGGTGCTGGCCGTCAACCTGCGCGGGTCGTTCCTGTGCGCGCAGCAGGCGATCCGCGGCTGGCTCGACGCCGACCGGCCCGGCAGCATCGTCAACGTCTCCAGCGTCCACCAGGTGATCCCCAAGCCGCGGTTCGTGGGCTACTCGGTCTCCAAGGGCGGGATGGCGAACCTGACGCGCACCCTCGCGCTGGAGTACGCCGGGCGCGGTATCCGGGTCAACGGCATCGGGCCGGGCGCGACCGTCACGCCGATCAACCGGGCCTGGGTCGACGACCCGGTCAAGCGGGCGATGGTGGAGGCCCACATCCCGATGCGCCGTGCGGGCGACGCGTCGGAGATGGCGGCGGCCGCGGCGTTCCTGTGCTCCGACGACGCCGCCTACGTCACCGGCCAGACGCTGTTCGTGGACGGCGGGCTGACGCTCTACCCGTCGTTCGAGACGAGCTGGTCCTCGGAGTGAGCGCGCCGCGGCACGACTGGTACCCGTCGCGGTACGGCGCGCAGGACCAGGCGGGGGCGCTCAACGAGATCGTCCCGGCCGCGGTCGTCGGCGCGGCCGGGCTGGTGCGCACCGGACGGGTGCACGACCTCGCGCACGTCCTGCACGCGGACGTCCCGGCGTTCCCGGGACGGACCTACACCCAGGTGCGGTAACCGACCAGGAGCCGATCGGGACCAACCTCGTCCACTGGGTCGTCGAGAAGATCACGGCGACCCAGCAGATGGGCACCCACCTCGACGGCCTCAACCACCTCCACGACGGCGACCGCACCTACAAAGGCCACCGGCTCGCCGACATCCTGACCCCCGGTGGCACCAGCCGGCTCGGCATCGACACGCTGCCCCAGATCGTCACCCGGGGGGCTGTGCCTCGACGTCGCGGCGGTCCGGGGCGTCGACAACGAGTCCCAGGTTCTCGGTGCCTGGCGCGACGAGTCGCCGGGCCCGGGCCACCGTCCGGCGTGCGTCGACGAACCTCCCGGTCGACGCCGCCACGGTCGCGTCGATGACGTGGCCACCCACGACGAAGACGCTGTCAACCGTGTGGGACACCAGCTGCCGGCACAGACCGGCCGTCTCGGCCCATGACCGGCGGTGAGCGTCGCGCGCGCCGCGTCGTGGACCAGGCCGAGGTACGCGACGCCGGTCTGGTGGCCGAGCAACCGGGAGGCAGACACGGCCTGCCCAACCTCGGCGACGAGTTCCTCCCCGGTGGGTAGGCCTACGCCTGCGGTGCCGTGTTCGGGCCCGTCGTCGACCGCGGCGCGCCCGGCGCCGGGGTCCCGCTCTCAACGTCGGGCGAGCACCGTGTGCATCGAGTGCTCGACCACGGCGATCAGGGCCTGCTTCGTGGAGTCGCGGTTGCGGGCGTCGCAGCTGACGATCGGGATCGCATGGTCGATCGACATGGCCTCACGGACGTCGTCGACGCGGTGCTGGAGCAGGCCGTTGAAGCAGTTGAGACCCACCACGTAGGGCAGTCCACGGTCCTCGAAGAAGTCGATGGCGGCGAAGGAGTCGGCGAGCGTGCGGGTGTCGACGAGGACGACGGCGCCGATGGCGCCGCGGACGAGGTCGTCCCACATGAACCAGAAGCGGTGCTGTCCGGGGGTGCCGAACAGGTACAGGATCAGTTCGGAGTCCAGGGAGACGCGGCCGAAGTCCATGGCCACCGTGGTGGTGGTCTTGTTCGGGGTGGCCGCGAGGTCGTCGACGCCGGCGCTGGCCTCGGTCATGACGGCTTCGGTGGTCAGGGGGACGATCTCGGAGACCGAGCCGACGAACGTGGTCTTGCCGACGCCGAAGCCCCCGGCCACCACGATCTTGGCGGAGGTCGTCGCCGCGGTGGCGACTCGCGGGCTACCGACGTGATCCACTCGACATCCTTTCGAGAGCACGGACGAACTCGACGGCCGGGTGGACGTTGCACCTGGCACGCAACTTGGGGTCAGCAGCCCGCCCCGGATCGGATCATCAGCCGGCCGGCGGCCTCGTGGCCCACCCGGGTGACGAGGTTGAGGGGCATCGGTCCGGCCCACGACGACCGTCGCCCGACACTCGATGTCCCCCTGGTCGTGGCCGATCGGCGCAGGGCCACGACGTCGCCGCGCCGGGACGGGCCGGAACATGGCCGACCCACCATCTGCATGAAACTCAGTGCTCGTGCGGAACGTAACGACAGGTCGGCTCGACCATGTCACGGGCTACGAACATACTCTTTCGTTCCGCCCGATTCTTCTCAGATTCGACACGAACGACTACTGGACGTGACTGCAAGGGTGATGCCGCGCCAACGACCGGAGCCTGCCACGATGAGAGCGCCGCCACCGGCCGAGGGGAATGTCATGTCCGATACGTCCGGTTGGGCCGCTCCAGGGTCCGACCCGTCCGACCAACGCGGCCCGGCGGGGCCGCCACCCGGCCCACCTCCCCCTCCGTACGGCCCGGCCGGAGCGCCTCCCCCGCAGTCGGGGCCACCGCCGCCGCAGTGGGGACCTCCGCCGCAGTGGGGGCCGGCACCGCAGTCCGCACCGGCAGCACAGTGGGGGCCGCAACCACAGCAGCAGCAGTGGGGGCAGCAGCAGTGGGGGCCGCCGCCCGTGCCCAAGCCCGGCGTGATCCCATTGCGGCCGCTGGGGGTCGGAGAGGTCCTCGACGGTGCCATCACCTACATCCGCAGCAACCCGGTCGTCACGCTCGGGCTCTCGGCGGTGGTCATCACGATCACGCAGCTGATCCAGGTTCCGATCACCATCCTGGCGCTGGGCCAGCTGTCGACAATCGCCTCCCCGACGGCCGGGATCGAGCAGCTGGCCGGGGCCCTCAGCTCGACGCTCGGCGCAGCGCTGATCGGCGGGTTCATCACCTTCATCGCGATCACCGTGCTCAGCGGCCTGCTGGTCGTCGTGCTCAGCCAGGCGGTGCTGGGCCGCCGGATGTCGCTGGGCGAGGCGTGGGCCGCGACGCGGAGCCGCGTCCTGGGACTGATCGGGCTCTCGCTGCTGTCGAGTGTGGTCCTCGTTGCGGTGCTGCTCACGGGCGTCGTACCCATCGTGCTCACCGCGGCGGCCGACGCCCCCGGCGGGGTCGTCGTGCTGGTCGGCCTGGTGACGATGCTCGGGGCGTTCGCGGCGGCGGCCTACATCGGGGTCTCCTGGTCGATGATCACCCCGGCGTACGTGCTGGAGGGAATCCCGGCGATGGCGACCTTCCGCCGCTCCCACCGGCTGGTGCGCACCCAGTGGTGGCGGATCTTCGGGATCCTGCTGCTCGGTGGCGTCCTCACCGCCGTCGTGAGCGGGATCCTGACGTTCCCGTTCTCGCTGCTGGGCGTGGGACTGAGCGGCTCGGCGCCCGGCGCCGACCCGTTCGCCGGTCCGAGCGTGCTCACCACGATCATCGGGGCCGTCGGCACGATCGTCGCGAGCACGGTCACCGCGCCGTTCAGCGCCGGCATCACCGGGCTGCTGTACTTCGACCAGCGGATCCGCCGGGAGGCGTTCGACCTGGAGCTGGCTCTCGCCGCCCAGTTCCCGGCCGTGCCGCCCGCGCCGCCGCAGTGGTGAACGGTTCCAGGTGGACGGTCCTGCGGTGAACGGCCTCCTGGCGAGCAGCCTCGGACGCGACGAGGCTCGGGAGGCGGCCGAGCGCGAACTGGCCGATCCCGCCTACCGCGCCGATGACCCGTCGTGGTTCGACCAGGCCATGCGGTGGGTGCTGCAGGGGATCGTCGATCTCCTCGAGGCGGCGGCCGACGTGGCGCCCGGCGGATACGGCGGGTTGTTCGTCCTGCTCGGGCTGGTCGTGCTCGGCGCGATCGCCGTGCGGCTGCGGCTGGGCCGGATCGGGCGGGTCGCCACCAGCGGTCGGCGCGCACTGTTCGAGGCCGTGCGCTCGGCGGACGACCACCGCCGCGACGCCGACGCCCACGCCGCCCGCGGCGAGTGGGCCGGAGCGGTGCGGGAGCGGTTGCGCGCCGTCGTCCGGGCCCTGGAGGAGCGCGACCTGCTCGAGGAGCGTGCCGGACGTACGGCCGACGAGGCCGCCGTGGAAGCCGGACGCGCGCTCCCGACGTGCGCCGAGCAGCTGCGTGCCGCGGCCCGCACCTTCGACGACGTCGTCTACGGCGACCGCACCGCCACCGCCGCGATGGACGCCCAGGTGCGCGAGGTCGACGACGCCGTGCGGCGCGCCCGACCGGTCCCGGTGACGTCGTGACGTCCCTGCACCGCGACACCGGTGCCGTGTGGCGGGCCGCACGGACCCCGGTCCTCATCGGGCTGCTCCTGCTCCTCACCGGCGTGCTCATCGGAGTGCTCTCCGGGCGCACCGAGCCCGGTTTCCTCGACCCGACCGCCGCGGACGACACAGGCAGCCGCGCCCTGGCGACGCTGCTCCGGGACGAAGGGACCCGGGTGGACATCGCCGGTACCGCCGCGGAGATCCGCTCGGCCGGCCCCGGCACCACCGTGCTGGTGCCGTTCCCCGCGCGTCTCGCCCCGCGGCAGCTCCAGGCCGTCCGCGAGTCGGCGGCGGACATCGTCGTCGTCGCCCCCGGGCAGGAGGTGGTCTCCGCGCTCGCGCCGCCGGTCGAGGTCACCACGCTCAGCGGCCCTGTCGAGGTGCGCGACCCCGCCTGCGACCTGCCGGCCGCGGTACTGGCGGGCCGCGTGGACCTCGGCGGCGAACTCTACCGCGGGGGCGTCGGCTGCTACCCGTCCGAAGGCGGGGCCGCGCTGGTGCAGGTCACCGGCGCCCCGGCCGACGCCCCCGCCGACGCTGCGCGCGGCAGGACCACCACCGTGCTCGGCTCACCCGACATCCTCGTCAACAGCACCCTCGCCGAGGAGGGCAACGCCGCGCTCGCCCTCGCGCTGCTGGGAGAGAACCCGCGGCTGCTGTGGTTCCTGCCGATCCTCGAGGGACCGGCCGTCGGGGAGGAGCGGTCGCTCACCGAGCTCGTCCCGCCCGGCTGGCCGTGGGGTGCGGCACAGCTGGCCGTCGCCGCCCTGCTCCTGATCGTGTGGCGGGCGCGGCGGCTGGGGCCGGTGGTCACCGAACCGCTGCCCGTCGTCGTCCGGTCGGCGGAGGCTGTGGAGGGACGCGCCCGGCTCTACCGGCGGACGGGAGCCGCCGCGCACGCGGCCGAGGTGCTGCGGGGGGCCACCCGCGCCCGCCTCGCACCTGTGCTCGGGTTGCCCGACACGGCCGGGCCTGATCCGGTCGTCGCGGGCGTCGCAGCCCGTACCGGGCGTCCCGCCGCCGGGGTGCACGCGCTGCTGTACGGTCGAGCGCCTGTGGACGACGCAGCGTTGATCGCACTGGCCGACGCCCTCGACGCATGCGAGACGGAGGTGCGCCGATCATGACCCAGGTCGCCGACGTCGACGCCACCACCGCTCGCGACGCGTTGCACGCCCTGCGCCGCGAGGTCGCCAAGGCCGTCGTCGGGCAGGACTCCGCAGTCACCGGGCTGGTCGTCGCGCTGCTGTGCCGCCGCCATGTCCTGCTCGAAGGGGTGCCCGGCGTCGCGAAGACGCTGCTGGTCCGGGCGCTGGCCCGCAGCCTGTCCCTGGACAGCAAGCGGGTGCAGTTCACCCCCGACCTGATGCCCGGCGACATCACCGGATCTCTCGTCTACGACGCCCGCAGCGCCGAGTTCTCCTTCCGCCAGGGGCCGGTGTTCACCAACCTGCTGCTCGCCGACGAGGTCAACCGCACCCCGCCCAAGACCCAGGCGTCGCTGCTGGAGGCGATGGAGGAGCGGCAGGTGTCGATCGACGGCGTGGCCCGGTTGCTGCCGGAACCGTTCGTCGTGATCGCCACCCAGAACCCGGTGGAGTACGAAGGCACCTACCCACTGCCCGAGGCGCAGCTCGACCGCTTCCAGCTCAAGCTCACGATGCCGCTGCCCGAGCGCGCCGACGAGGTCACCATCGTGTCCCGCCACGCCGCGGGCTTCGACCCGAACGACCTCGTCGCCGCGGACATCCAGCCGGTCGCCGGTGCGGCCGAGCTCGCCGCGGCCCGCAAAGCCGTGGCCGCCGTGGCGGTGCACCCGGCGGTGGTCGGCTACATCGTCGACGTCTGCCGGGCCACCCGCTCCGCGCCCGCGGCGTCGTTGGGTGTGTCGCCGCGCGGGGCCACGGCGCTGCTCGCCGCGAGCCGCGCATGGGCCTGGCTGGCGGGACGCGACTACGTGACCCCCGACGACGTCAAGGCACTTGCGCCCCCCGCCTTGCGGCACCGCCTCCGGCTGCGCCCCGAGGCGGAGCTCGACGGCGTCACCTCCGACGGAGTCATCGACGGGGTGCTCGCGACGGTGCCCGTGCCGAGGTGACTCCGCGCCGGCCCCGCCCCGACGCCCACCGCGGCGCCGGGACGATCACCTCGCCCGGCCCTCACCACCGCTTCGGGGCCGAGGCCGGCACATGGCGCTGACCGGGCGCACCGCGCTGCTGGCCGCCCTCGGCGCGCTGGTCGTCGGGCTGGCTCTGCCCGGGTGGTCCGGGTTGCTGGTGGTGGGGGGGGCGCTGGCACTCGGGGTGGTACTCGATCTCGCACTCGCCGCATCGGTGCGGGGGTTGCGCCTGGAGCGATCCGGTGACACATCCGTGCGTCTGGGCCGCGAGGCGACCGTGCATCTCGTCGTGCAGAACCGCGGCCCGCGCGCTCTGCGAGGGATCCTGCGCGACGCCTGGCCGCCCAGTGCCGCACCCGATCCGGTGCGGCACACGCTCGCCGTCCCGTCCGGGGAACGGCGCCGGCTCACGGCCACGCTGCGCCCCACCCGGCGCGGCGACCGGCGGGCGTCGCGCGTCACGATCCGGTCGGTCGGGCCACTCGGGCTCGCCGGCCGCCAGGGCTCGCACGACGTCGGGTGGACGGTCCGGGCGCTGCCGCCGTTCACCTCGCGCAAGCACCTGCCCTCGCGGCTGGCCCGGCTGCGCGAGCTCGACGGCCGCACAGCGATGCTCGTACGCGGGCAGGGCACGGAGTTCGACTCGCTGCGCGAGTACGTGCGCGGTGACGACGTCCGGTCGATCGACTGGCGGGCGAGCGCGCGCGCGTCGGACGTCATGGTCCGGACGTGGCGCCCCGAACGCGACCGTCACCTGCTGCTGGTGCTCGACACCGGACGGACGTCGGCCGGCCGGGTCGGCGACGCCCCCCGGCTCGACACGGCCATGGACGCGGCGCTGCTGCTCGGCGCACTCGCGTCCCGGGCCGGCGACCGCGTCGACCTGCTGGCATACGACCGCGCGGTGCGCGCGAGCGTGACCGGGGCCCGGGAGCCGCTGCCCGCGCTGGTCAACGCGATGGCACCGCTGGAACCGGAGCTGGTGGAGACCGACGTGCGGGGCATGGTCTCGGCGGTGCTGGCCCGGGCGTCACGACGGTCGCTGGTGGTCCTGTTCACGGGTCTGGACGCAGCGGCCGTCGAGGAGGGCCTGCTGCCCGGTCTGCCCTCGCTGCTCAAGCGGCACCGGGTGCTGGTGGCCTCGGTGGCCGACCCCCGCGTCGCGGAGATGGCCGCGGCCCGCGGCGACACCGTGGCGGTGTACGAGGCGGCAGCCGCCGAACGGGCACGCACGGAACGCCGCGCCGTGGCCCGCCTCCTCGACCGGCGCGGCGTGACCGTGGTGGACGCGCCCCCCGAACGGCTCGCCCCTGCCGTCGCCGACACCTACCTCGCACTGAAGGCCGCCGGCTTGCTCTGAGCACCTCGGCGCACCGGGAAGGATCACCGGTGCGGCGCATTCCCGGCCGGATCCGTGCTCGTGAACCATTGGCCCCGGCGGGCGCCTGCCGACCACGTGTTCCACGCCGAGAGCTTCACGCTCCGACGACCGGCTGGTGTGGTGCGAGGGGTCGGCGCGCTCCTACAGGGCGTCGCACAGCCTGCAGGGCTTGCCACCGGGCTCGACCATCGAGGCCGCGGTGACCAGGTGTCCGCACAAGGCCAGGTAGACCCCTGGACGTCGGATGGTGGTGACGACGAGTTCGGTGTCGGGTACGTGGTGGGCGTGACCGTCGGTGAGGCACGTGACCGACACGGTCGTCGTCTTGATCCTCTCGGCAGAGGGACGCCGGCGATGGGGTCGGGTCACGGCTCCTGCTTCCTCGAACTGATCGGACAGGTCGGCCGTTGGTCATCAACCTCGGGCCCCTACCAGCTTGCCAAGAGTTGCGTGCATCCGCAAGACTGTCTGCAAGGACATATGCAAGCACATTCGCATCTGCGTCTGTCGGCCCGCGCGGTCGACACGTGGAACGCGTCGAACCGGTCGGAGACCTGACATGCCCCGCAACGAGGTCGATAGTGTCCCTGCCGAGCGTCATCTCCCCGTGACCTGGCGCAAGAGTCGGGCGAGCAACCCCAACGGGGACTGCGTGGAGGTCGCCCGGCTGTTCGGCGGCGAGATAGCGGTGCGCAATTCGCGCGACCCGTACGGGCCCGCCCTGGTCTACACCCGTGCCGAGATCGCAGCGTTCCTCCGAGGCGCCAAGGACGGCGAGTTCGACGACCTCGTCGACTGAACCGCGGGTCAGCCCATCGTATGCAGGGTGCAGGTCTATGCTCAGCGGTGTCGAAGTCGGAGTTGTGCCGGCCGGCATGTGTTGGCACGGCGTTGCGCCTGGCAGGCCGGGTGCTGCGGAGTCGTCGGGACGGGTCCGTCGTGAGGTTGAGCTGTGAGTGAAGAACCGCCGGACCACGAGCCGGCCTCGGGCATCTTCGCCCCGAACCAGATCGGTGGTCCGACGGTGTCCCGGATCGTCCTCGGGACGCAGCTGCGGAGGCTCCGCGAGTCCAGCGGGATCAGTCGTGAGGCGGCCGGGGAGTCGATCCGCGCGTCGCACGCCAAGATCAGTCGCCTGGAGCTGGGCCGGGTCGGGTTCAAGGAACGCGACATCGTCGACCTGCTCGCGCTGTACGGGGTCACCGACGAGTGGGAACGCGCGGCCATCCTCGGCCTCGTCCACCAGGCCAACACCCGGGGCTGGTGGCATCAGCACAACGACCTGCTGCCGGGCTGGTTCGAGATGTACCTGCGACTCGAACAGGTCTCCAGCGTCATCCGCACCTATCAGGTGCAGTTCGTGCCCGGCCTGGTCCAGTGCGAGGAGTACGCGCGCAACGTCATCATGCTCGGCCACCACCGCGACGAGCCCGCCCACGAGATCGACCGGCGGGTGCAGTTGCGGATGGACCGCCAGAAGATGCTCGGCGAGCCGGGTGCCCCCCAGTTCTGGGCGGTGATCGACGAGGCCGCGCTGAGCCGGCCGTTCGGGTCCCCGCAGATGATGCGGGCGCAACTGAAGCGTCTGCTCGACGTCAGCGACGCGTCGAACGTCACGGTGCAGATGTTGCCGTTCCGGTTCGGTGGCCACGCCGCGGCGGGCGGACCGTTCACGATCCTGCGGTTCGCCGAGCCGGACCTTCCCGACATCGTCTACCTCGAGCAGCTCAACAGCGCCGTGTACTTGGACAAGCGTTCCGACATCGAGGACTACTTCGCGGTGGTGGAACAGGTGAGCGTGCTGGCCGAGACGCCCGCCCGGACGAGATCCGCCCTGCGGACGTTGCTCGCCGGGATGTGAGGGCGACCGTCGCCGCGGCGGTGTTCAACCTCCTCAACGTCCACCGGGCTGCTCCGGCATGACCCGGTGATGGGTGGGCCCGCCCTCCGGGCAGGCCCACCCACGACCAGCGAAACACCCCTGGGACGGTTCAGCTGAACCGCATCCTCTGCTCGACCGCCAACCACCATTCGGCAACAGCTTCCATCCGACCGGCCACGCGCCGAACCGACGATCATGGCGCCGCGGACGGCGCCGTCAGCCCGCCGTGGGGGCGCGGTCGCCGGCCTCCGCCGCCGTCACGTCCCCCGTCTCGCCCGCTCGCGCCGCGCGGCGGCCCAGTGTCACGATGTAGGTCAGGAACGCCACCTCGGCCAGCACACCGATACCGACGCGCGCCCAGGTGGGGAGCCCCGAGGGCGTCACGAACGCCTCGATCACCCCGGAGATCGCGAGCACCACCGCCACGCCCAGCGCCATCCCGACCGTCGCGCGCCCCTGCGCGGCCACCGCGACCCCGCGGGGCAGCGCGCCCGGGTCGACGAGCGTCCAGCCGAGCTTCAGCCCGGCGCCTGCGGCGACGAACACCGCGGTGAGCTCGAGAAGTCCGTGCGGGGTGATGAGACCGAAGAACAGGTCGAGCTTGCCGGCCGAGGCCATCAGCCCGGCCGTGACACCGATCCCGACGACGTTGTTGAACAGCACGTACACGACGGGGAACAGCAGGAGCCCCGACACCAGGCACAGCGCGGCCACCCATGCGTTGTTCGTCCACACCTGAGCGGCGAACGACCCGGCCGGGCCGGCGGAGTAGTACTCCTCGAAGTCGACCTCGACGAGTTGCCGGATCTCCTCCGGCGCGGCGATGGCGGCCTGCACCTCCGGGCTGCCGGCCACCCAGGCGCCGATCACCCAGGCCAGCGCCAGCGAGATGACGGTGACGCCCACCCACCAACGCCGGGTGACATAGAGCGCGGCCGGGAAGCCGACGACGAAGAAGCGCGCGGCCTCGCGCCACGCCGGGGTGTGCGAGCCCGTGACCGCCGAGCGCGCCCGCGCGACCAGCGTGGAGAGCCGACCCACCAGCGCCGGGTCGGGCGACGACGAGCGGATCACCGACAGGTGCGTGGCCGTGCGCTGGTAGAGCGTGACGAGCTCGTCAGCGTCGGGCCCCGAGAGCCGCCCGCGGCGCAGGAGGTGTTCCAGCCGCTGCCACTCGCCGCGGTGCGCGGCGGCGTAGGCGTCGACGTCCATGGTTGCGCCTCCCCTGCTCGCAGGCAGAATAGGCCTGGTGACAAACATGATCACCGGAGACGCCGTGGTGGTCGAGCTGCGCCTGGCCCGCCTGGCCAGTCGTGCGGTCGCGTTCGCCATCGACCTGGCGCTGATGCTCGCCGTGTTCCTGCTGCTCCTGCTGCTGGGCACCGCGACCGGGGCCCTTGGCGAGTTCGACACCGCGCTGACCGCGGCGCTGGGGCTCGGCGTCACGCTGACGGTGTTCGTCGCCTATCCCGTGACGATCGAGACACTGACGCGGGGACGGTCGGTGGGAAAGATCGCCCTGGGGCTGCGTGTGGTGCGCGAGGACGGCGGCCCGATCCGGTTCCGCCAGGCGCTCGCCCGTGGGCTCGCGGGATTCATCATCGACTTCGGGATACTGAGCACGGGGACCGGTGCGATCGGTCTCCTCACGTCCCTGGCGTCCTCGCGAGGCCGGCGGGTCGGCGACATGCTTGCGGGCACGGTCGTGGTGCGCGAGCGCGTACCCACCGTCACCGCGGTCGAGATCCTGATGCCCCCGCCGCTGGCCGGGTGGGCCCCGTCGCTGGCGCTCTCGCAGCTGCCCGATGCGCTGGCGCTGTCGGGGAGGCAGTTCCTCCAGCGCGTCGGCGACCTCGACCCGCAGGTCCGCGCGTCGCTGGGCAACTCGTTGGCCGGGCAGTTCGCGACCCACGTCAGCCCGGCCGCGCCGCCCGGCACACCCGCGGAGGACTACCTCGCCGCTGTACTCGCCGAGCGCCGCCGGCGCGAAGGGGAACGGCTCGGCACCGACCTGCGCGGCGTCGCACGAGCAGGATGGCAGGCGAGCCCGCCGCCGTACTCCCCGGCGACCCTGCCGCCGTCCCCCCCGCCGACCCTGCCCGTCGCTCCCGGGCCGGCGGACCCGCAGGGCGGCTTCACGCTGCCCCGCTGACATGACCTCGGCTCCTGTGCCGACCAGGGCGCGCGAGGTGGGAGTGGTGACCGGCCAGGTATCACCACGGGGGTGTTCCCGCTCTGTTCACCGGGACGCGGTCAACCGGTAGAGGCGGTCGGAGCGAGACTGCTCCGAACCCACCCGGAGGCGGTCGTGATCGAAGCGATTCAGGTCCTCTGGTCGCCGGCGGGGGCCACGATGCCCTCGCTCGGCGGCCGGAGACCGGACAGGCCGGGACCCTGCACTTCCGCCAGGGCGGCGACGCCTCGGCCTTCGCGAAGAGGAACATCGACGACCGTCTCTCCCGGCCGGGGAAGCCCAAGCGGAACCTGTTCGTCCGCACCGCGGACAACCCGTTCGACGAGAACAACCGCCTGCTCGCCTACGTCGCGCCCGACTTCACCGGGAAGGAGCGCCGTGAGCTCACCCGGGCCCAGCGCTCGACGTTCAACCTCGACATGATCGCGTCGGGCTGGGCCGCACCGTTCGTGATCTACCCGTCGATCCCGGGCGAGCTCGACCTGCCGATGCTGGTCCGCGCCGCCGCGCAGGCCCGTGAGGCGGAGGAGGGGACCTGGGCCGACGCGCCGACGCTGCTGGCGTACGAGTACCGGGCAATGGAGAAGCTGCACCGGCGCACCGGCACGGCGAGCGACCCCGGATCGAACACCGCCCGGGCCGCCACCGACGCCGCCGTGGCGTCGACGATCAGCGCGGCGTCGGGCCGAGAGGCTGGCAGGCGCGGATGCCGAACAGGGCAACCGCCGAGGACCTCACCGAACCGCCCGGCGGCGATGATCAGCGCGTCGTCGAGCGCTTCCAGGTGGGTCACCACCAACCGATCGGGCTCGTCGTCGGCGACGACAAGCTGCGGCAGGGCCTCGACGGTGCCACCGGCCAGTGCAGCCGTGCCGGGCGGCCCGCATTGGCCGAGGCAGTGGGGAGCGAACGTAACGGGCGAACATCTCGACGCCCGGGTGTCGGTGGCGGTTGCCGTCACGGCGGTCCCCCACGCTCGCACTGCGCGACTCGGGGACACGCAGACCCCGACTCGCGCACACGGAGACCCCGACTCGCGGGGCAGGGTCGTGTCGCGGGGGGCGGCGGAGCGCACGAGAATGCAGAGGTGCGTCCACGCCCCGATCCGCCCGGACCCGGCCAGGAGTCGGTCTGGGACTACCCCCGCCCGCCGCGCGCGGAGCGCGACACCCGGCGGGCGGTGCTCAGCTACGGCGGGGTGGTGGTCGCCGACTCCACCGACCTGGTCCGTGTGCTGGAGACCAGCCACCCACCCACGTTCTACCTGCCCCGCTCGGCGTTCGGCGAGCACCTGGTCCCCGTGGAGAAATCGACGTTCTGCGAGTGGAAGGGCACCGCCCGCTACGTCGACGTCGTCGTGGCGGGTGTACTGCCGCTGCGCGAGGTCGGCTGGTGGTACCCCGAACCCGACCGTCGCTACCCGGAGCTGATCGACCGGGTGGCCGTCTATCCGGGCCGGTTCGAGGAGGTCACGCTCGACGGCGAGCGCGTCGAGCCCCAGCCCGGTGGCTTCTACGGCGGCTGGATCACCGCCGAGGTGGTGGGCCCGTTCAAGGGTGGGGCGGGCTCCTGGGGCTGGTGAGGTGGCTCGGTCCGGGACCGGGCCCGGCGGCCACCCGACGCCCGTGTCGGTGCCGCCGGACGCCGGCGCGGGCTACAGGCCCAGCTTCTCCGCCGCCAGGCGCGAACCCTCCACCCGCGACCTGATCTTGTCGAACGCGACGTCACGGGCGTGGTCCGGCGAACCGTGATTGGGCTTCTCGTCGATCGAGAACGGCGAGAAACCACAGTCGTCGGTGGATCCGATCTGCTCCCTCGCGATGAAGTTCGCCGCCCGCACCAGATGGCCCGCGATCTCCTGCGGCGACTCCACCCGTGGGCTCTGCGTCACCGTCGACCCGATGAACGCCATCTGCGTCACACCACGCGCATCCGACCGCAAGTTCTTGCCGATCGACTCGAACACCGGGTCCTTGTCCCGCTCACTCGCCAACTGGATCAGAAAGTACCCCGCGTCGATCTGGAACATCGATCCCAACAGGTTGTTGTACGGCACGTCCGCCGAGTGCACCGAGTCACGATCACCACCCGGACAGGTGTGGATGCCGATGTTCACCCGCTCGTCGGCCGAGAACCGCGCCATCACACGATTGTTCAGCTCGATGAAGTGCGGCAACAGCCCCGCACCGGTCCACGGGTTGCGCGGATCTTCACGAGTGGCCAACCGCCCCTCCGTGAAATCCACCGACACCCGCACGGCACCTGCCGCGAAAGCCTGCCGGATGTCCTGCTCGCACTCGTCGACCAGCGCGGCCTCGAAGTCCTCCCGCGAGTACCCCTCCACGGGGTCCTTCAGCGGGTACAGCAACGCCAACATCGACGGCGCGATCACCGCCTGCTTCATCGGCTTCGTCGCGTACGGAATCGACTTCCGCAACGTGTCCGCCGCGTGCTGGTTGTACCGGAACGGGCCGTTCACCAGCTTCGGGAGCTGACGACCGTGACCGTCCGCGAAAATCGCGAAGAACTGTCCACCCGGCGCCAGACCGGGCGCCAGACCCGTACCCGCCAACGTGTCCGCGATCGGATACGTCGCGAACGACGACCAGCGCTGCTCACCGTCGGAGATGATCGGCGACCCCGTCGCCTCGAACCGCTCGATCGAGTCCTTCACCGCCGCGTCCTGCAACGACTCCAGATCATCCTTGCTGATCTCACCGGCGTCGTAGGAGGCGTACGCCTCCTGCAACTTCGCCGGCCGGGGCAACGAACCCACCGGCTCCGTCGGAATACCTGTCGCGGTGCGCGGATCGTCAGCAGCCATGCGGGATCTCCTCCTCGAGACTCCGGATGCCCGACCCGGGTCTCGACGTCGGACCGCACACATCACCGGGCCGAGGAGAGACGGGTCTGTCTCGGGCATGAGAGACCGGACGATAGACGGAGTCGCGTGAGTGGTCAACGAGACCGCGCGCCCGTCAGGGAGCCGGCCGGACGTGGGAGGCTGAACCGCACGGGTCCTGGAGACGTGTGCAGACCCAGTGGCCTCACCCACACCGGCCGGAGACCAGGAGGTTCGATGTCCCGCTCCCACGCAATCGGTGCCGCACTCGCGGTAGCCGCGATCGCACTCACCGCGTGCAGCGGCACCGACGGGGGATCCGGCACCGCCGGATCCGACCGACCCGGGGAGAAGAAGTCGCTCACCGCACCCAAGTCGGTGATCCTCAGCGCGAACAGCACCGCCCAGCTGGGCACCGTCGTCATCGACGGCCTGGGCTTCACCCTCTACAGGTTCGAACAGGACTCCGCCGAGCCCTCGACGACCACCTGTGTGGACGCCTGCGCGACGGCGTGGCCACCGATGCTGGACGAGTCCGGCCAGGAACCGACCCTCGAGCAGGTCGACAAGGAGATCGTCGGCTCGGTCCGCCGTCCGGACGGCACGACCCAGGTGACGATCGGTGGCTGGCCCGTCTACCGCCACGACGCCGACCGGGCCCCGGGCGAGACCGCCGGGCACGGCAAGGACGCCGAGTGGTTCGCCGTCACGCCCAAGGGCGGCAAGGCGGTCGAGCAGTAGCAGGCTCCGCGGCGACGTGATCCATCCGAGGGATACGTCAACGTCGTCTCACCGACGCTGTCGTCCCACCGACGCTGTCGTCCCACCGACGCTGTCGTCCCACCGACGCTGACGTGTCCCCCGCAACGATCAACCCGCGGGGTCGTCCGCGTCGCGGGCCAGTACCCGCTCGGCCATCTGCAGGTCGTGCCCATGAGTGATCTTGAAGTTCCGGCCCTCCCCCTCGACCGCCCGGATCGGGACGTCGGGCGCGAAGGCCGCGACGCAGGACGCGGTGTCGGTGCCCGAGAAATTCAGACGGGCCGCCTCCTCGTAGGCGGCGAGCAGCGGCGCGGCCCGGAAGCCCTGCGGCGTCTGCACGGCCACCAGACCCGCGGGAGCGGGACCGGCCAACCCGATGCCGTCCGGGCCGGCGGCGGCCAGGTCGTCCCGTGGCAGTCCCGGCACCGCTCCGCCGACCTCCCGCGCGGTGCGCAGCACGTCCGCCGCGAGGGCCCGGCTGAGCAGCGGGCGGGCGCCGTCATGGATCAGCACCGTCCCGATCACGCCGGCGGTGATGCGGGCGGCCAGCAGGCGCAGGCCGGCGAGCTCGGACTCCTGCCGGGTCGCGCCACCCGTCACGATCTCCACGACCGCCGTCCCCTCGACGGACCTCTCGGCCAGATCGCGGTCGGCGTCCCGGACGACGAGCACGACCGCCCCGATCCCGGGCAGCGCGGCCAGTGTGGCGAGCGACCACGCGATCACCGGACTTCCACGCAGCGGAAGGTAGACCTTGTTCCGCGGCCCGCCGACCCGGGTCCCGCTGCCGCCGGCGAGGACGATGGCAGCGGCGTCACCGGAGGAATGCATGCGGGAACCCCATCGGATGCCCGCCGGGACGGTTGAACCACCCCCTCCGCGCCGCCTCGCCACCCGGCCGATCCTTGAGTATCGGTTTGGTGTCGCTCAAGCGTCTTCAACGTTCCGGCTACGGATGGTGACTTCCTCCCCGCCGTCCGGCAACCCACCGGCCCCGTCCGACACCTCGGGCTGAGGCTGCCCGCTCGCCACCCGCGACCATGTCGTGATCACCTCGCGACCATCGGGAGACAGCGATGTCTGTCCGCAGAGCCCTCTCCGCTGCCGTCACTGCGGCCGTCACGCGGCCGTGCTGATCGTCGGCGCCGCCCCGACCGTCCCGATCGCCCCGACCGCGGCCGTCGTCCCGGCGAGCGCCGCCTCGCCGGGAGCCAAGGACGTGATGGTCCACCTGTTCCAATGGCCGTGGGCCTCGATCGCGAACGAGTGCACGACGGTGCTGGCCGCGATCGTCGACCCGGTCGCCGGTGACCCGTACGTCTCCGCCGTGACCTGTGGCAACGGGTGGGAGTGCGAGCACCGCACCCGGACGACGGCCAACATGGTGGCGCTGCGAAACGTCGCGGCCGGGGCGCCCGCGACGAACTGGTGGACCAACGGCTCCGACCAGATCGGCTTCGGCCGGGGCGCGGCCGCCAACACCGCGTTCAACCGCGGCAGGACCGTGCTGAACCGCACGTTCCAGACCGGCCTGCCCGCGGGGACCTACTGCGACGTGATGAACGGCGACCTCGCCGGTCGGACGTGCAGCGGGCCGTCCTACACGGTGGACGCGTCGGGCCAGGTGGGCGCGAACGTGCCCACGAACGGAGCGTTGGCCCTGCACATCGGCGCGCGGATGGGCGCCTGACCACCCGGCTCCGCGCCTCGTGGCCACGGTGTTCGAGGTGCGGTGAACCCGTGTCCGCGACCTGCGATGACGCCCGGCGCTGATCGACGACGGCCCACAGCCCGGTCGGGCACACCCCCGACCGCACCTGGGCCGTCGTCCGTATCGTGGGTCGGATGAGCCCGTCGCGGTGGACCGCCGCCGATGTCCCGCCTCAGGCCGGGCCCAGGATCGTGGTCACCAGCGGGCCGGTCGACGGAGAGCGTGCGCGGGCTGCCCCGGCAGGCCGCGCACGACCGCGACGTGCAGCGACAGCTCCGAGAACATCCTGCGAAGCCGAGCGGGATGACCGTCGAGGTCGCCACCACGTCATCCTGAGGAGGGATGCCGTTGGGACGGGCGTCACTCGCAGTACGCTCGGCAACGGCAACCGCAGCGCTGATGAGTAGGGGGTGGGCGGGGTGAGCGAGGACTCGCCGCCGGCGTCCGGCCCCGGTAGGCAGCCGCTGTCGGAGCGCGCCCGGCCACCGCACAATGAGCCCGGCTCCGCGCCGTGGCCCCGACGTGCCCAGCGGGAGGCCCGCTCCGCACAGGAGCACCGCCCGCCGGCGCCGGCGCCTCCCCACGACCCCCACGCCCGCCCGGCACAGAACCGTCGGCCCGCCCGCACCCCGGACCGCGGCTCGCGCGTTCCCGGACCACAGGGGCGCGCACCCCGGGTCGGCAATGCCCCGCGGGACCCGCAGTCACCCGAGCCGGAGCAGCCCGCTCCGCCGCTCCGACGTCCCCCGCCGCAGGTGCGACCGCAGTCCCCCGTCGACCAGCCCACGCGGCCCGTCCCGCCGCGGCCCGCCGGCAAACCCAGGCATCGCGGCGTCACGCCCGCGAGTGCCACACCCCCTCCGGTCCGACCTGCACGCCCGCAACCGGGGGCCGGCCGGCCCGCTGGTTCCGGGCCCGTCATTCCCGGGCCGGTCACGTCCGCGACGGTCACGTCCGCGACGGTCACGTCCGCGACGGTCACGTCCGAGCCGGCCAGGTCCAGGCCCGCCGAGTCCGCGACCGCCGAGTCCGCGCCCGCCGAGTCCGCGCCCGCCGAGTCCGCGACGGTCAAGGCCGAGCCGGTCACGTCCGAGCCGGTCACGTCCGCGGCCGCCGAGTCCGCGACCGTCATGTCCGGGCCCTCGGGCTCAACCGACGCGGACCGCACGGCCGCGGTCCGCGCGACTCCTGCGGGGTCCGAGCGGCCCAAGCCGGGTGGCCGCGCGCCGCGCACGCTGGGCAGCGCCCTCGTCGCCACCTTCGCATCGACGGTGGCGCCCGGGTCCGGCCATCTCCTGCTCCGGCGTCGTCGCACGGGCGGGGTGATCCTCGGCGGCTTCCTGCTGATGCTGCTCGGTCTGGCGGCGGTGGCCGTCACGATGCGCCGCGACGACCTGCTGGAGAACGCGCTCTCCACCCAAACACTCATGATCGCGGCCGTCGCCTGCCTCGCCGTCTCGCTGGGGTGGATGGCCGTGATCGTGCACACCTGGCGGCTGGCCTGCCCACGTGGGCTCGACCCGGGACGTCGGACGTTCGGGGTCGCCGTCGTCGCGGTCCTGTGTCTCCTGGTCGCCGCGCCGCTCGGGTTCGCGGCCAACCTGGCCAACTCGCAGCGCAACCTGCTCGACACGCTGTTCGTCGGCGGCGGGGGCACGGCAGTTGCCGAAGCGATCACCAAACCGCGCCTGAACGTCCTGTTGGTCGGCAGCGACGCCGGCCCGGACCGCACCGGGACCCGTACCGACACGATGATGGTGGCCAGCCTGGACACAACGTCCGGCCGGACGACGCTGTTCGGGCTGCCCCGCAACATCGGCTTCGCGCAGTTCCCGCCCGGGTCGGCGATGGCCGCGGAGTTCCCGAAGGGCTTCCACGACGCCTCCGACCCGGCGTCGGGCAACTTCCTGCTGAACGCCGTCTACGCCTACGGCGGCGAGCACCCCGACCTCGCCCCGGCCGGTCCCACCGCCGATCCCGGGCTGAACCTGCTGCACCAGACCGTCTCCTACATGCTCGGCCTTCAGCTCGACTACTACCTCGACGTCAACATGGCCGGCTTCTCCTCGCTCATCGACGCGGTGGGCGGGCTCACGGTCGACGTCGGACCGACACCGATCCCGATCGGCGGGATCAGCCCGTCCGGCCGCGCCGTCGAGCCCGACGGCTACATCCCCGCGGGCGTGCAGATCCTGAACGGTGAGCAGGCGCTGGCGTTCGCCCGGTCGCGCACGGACAGCACCGACTACGCGAGGATGGGACGTCAGCGGTGTCTCATCCGGACGATCCTGACGCAGAAGAGCCCCACCGACCTCCTCGCCAACTTCCAGGCCATCGCCACGGCCGCGACCACCAACGTGTCCACGAACCTCCCGCAGGAGGTGCTCCCGGCGCTGGTCTCGCTGGCCGGCAGCCCGGGCGGGCTCGCGTTGGAGAGCGTGTCCTTCGACCCGAACCTTCCGGACCCCGCGGAGGAGGACGGGAACTTCGAGCCCGGCCGGCCGAACTTCCCGTACATGCGTGAGGTCGTGGAGCAGGCCGTGCGTCCCCCCGCTCCACCGTCCGCGTCAGCGGCGGCCGCCGCGCCCGCCGACGACGCCCCAGCGGCCCCCGAGCCGGGGCCGGACGCCGCGGCACCCGAACCGGGGTCGGCCGCCCCCATGTCCCTAGCCGCCACCTGCGCCTGACGCCGGGAGCGGGCGGACCCGGTGGAGCCGGGTCATGCCCGCGGCGATCACGGACCACTGATCCCGCCCGCGCGCCAGCGGTACCCGGTCTGCGGACGCCCCGCGGTGCCGTACCGGGCGCGGCGGACGCCCAACCCGGTCTCCACCAGGTACTCCAGGTAGCGGCGGGCGGTCACCCGGGACGCGCCGAGCGCGGTGCCCGCCTCGTGCGCGGTCAGGCCGCCGTCGGCCGACTCCAGGGCGTGCGCGACCGCAGCCTGGACGACAGCGAGATCACGGGCCCGCGTCACCATGATCACGTCGGCGGTGTGCCCGGCGGTGCGCAGGCGGCGCAGCACGTCGAGGCCACTCATGTCGGGCAGGTGGACGTCGAGCAGGACGAGGTCGACGGCGGTGGTCGCCGCGATCCGCAGCGCCTCCACACCCGTGCCCGCCACGGCCGCCACGTCGAACCCGGGTACCGCTCCACGTACACGGCGTGCGCGGTCGCGGCGACCGGATCGTCGTCCACGACGAGCGTCCTGATCATGCGCGGACCGGCACGGGCAGGTGGACGACGAACGTCGCGCCCGTGTCACCGGGCGGGGTCCCCGCCCGCTCGATCTCCACGCGGCCGCCGTTGCGGTGCGCGGCCCGGCGGACCAGCGCGAGTCCTATCCCGCGCCCCGGGCCGCCGTGCGCCTTGGTGCTCCATCCCCGGGTGAAAGCCCGCGCGGCGTCGACGAGGGCGAGACCCGGGCGAAGGCCGATCGCGTCCTGGCCGGCGAGGACCCCTTCGACGAGGCCTCCATGATCGACGACGACGAGCCCGCCGCCACGCCAGAGGAAACCAGACCGGACAAGCCCCCGCGGGGGCGCAGGCCTGACCGATGGTTCAGGGGGGAGCGGCGGGGGATTCAGTTGGGCGAGGCGAAGGCCCGGCGGCGGGCTTCGTGGGTGCGGAACATCGACGCCGCCCGCACCCTGGCGACCTGGTCGGCCGTGGCGGAGTGTGCGGCGACGGCGCGCTCGGCTGCCGCCATCGCCCGCTCGAGGGTGCCGTCCGTGACGTAGGGCGCCCGTGCGAGGCGCTCGGGGGCAGCGTGGGAGTAGGGGCTGTTCGCGGGGAGGCTGCCGGTGAAGCGCCCGTAGGCGCCGACGAACAGCAGGGCGGCCCCCACGAGCAGGCTGAACACCACGTTGGGCAGCTGGAACGCGAGCATGTTCAGAGGCGAGTCGAGCACCAGCACGTTGCCCACCCCGGACAGCAGGAACAGCCCGCCGACGGTGACGGCGACCGTCGAGGCCATCGGTCCGCCGCGTACGGCGGCCGCCACCAGCAGCGCGCCGACGATCAGCGACAGCGTCGCCAGCAGGCCGTTGGTGGACAGGCCCATCACGATCGGTCCGGTCGTGGAGAGGAACTCCACGGCTCGCGTCGATCCGATGAGCCCGAAGGCGATCAGGAAACCGCCGAGCGCGCCCGCGCCGGCGCGGTGGACGCGGTGGATCTGGTGGGGTGCGGGGTCCGGGGTGAACACTCCCATGTCGGTGCCTCTTCCGTTCGGGGGTCGGCACTGCGGTCCGTGCCGGTCTCGTCCGGGACGAGAGTGCTCGCGTCGGGCCCGGATCGGGGTGCCCGTCCGTGGACCGTCACCGGGGCGTCTCCACCTGGTAAGAACCGGGCATGACGCCCGGGATCCAGGAGCTCATGCGCCAGATCGAGCGGGTCCGGGACGCCTACCGCCACGCCGTGTACGTCACCGGCGATCTCGAGGCCGCGCTGGCCGCCACCGACGCCACGACCTCCGTCGTGCACCTGCCGGTGGGCACGGGCGCTCGCGATCGCGACGGGCTGCGCCGCCACCTCGCCGAGGAGGTGCTGCCGAACCTGCCCGCCGACCTCACACGCACCCGCGTCTCCCGCACGGTGGACCGCTTTCCGGGTCGTGGACGAGGAGCGCGTCGCGTTCACCCACGACCGGGAGGTGGGGTGGCTGCTCCCCGGCGTCGGGCCGACGCACCGCCGGGCGGACGTCGTCGCGATCACGGTGGCGACGCTCCGGCAGGGCCGGATCGCCGCCCAGCGCACCCTGTGGGATCACCACACACTGCTCACGCAGCTCGGCCTGCCCCCCGACGCGGTTCCGAGCGGAGCGTCGCGGGAGACCGCCGAGGGGCCCGCCGGCTGGTGGTGAGGGGCCTGTGCGCGTGGCGTTGCGAAGGTTCTGTCACGCTGGAGGTGAAGATGACCTGCGTGAACACCCGTCCGGGGTGGACGCACGGAAAGGAGAAAGACCCGATGGCACTGCCCACTTTCACTCCCGAGCAGCGCGCCGACAACCTCAAGAAGGCCGCCGCCGCCCGTACCGCTCGCAAAGAACTGCGCGAGAAGATCTCCCGCGGTGAGGAGACCATTCCCGGAGTGCTCGACCGGGCCAAGACCGACCAGATCGTCGGCAAGACGAAGGTCGCCGACCTGCTCAAGAGCCTGCCCGGCTACGGCCCCGCCAAGGTCACGGCCCTGCTGGAGCAGACGGGCATCGACATGTCCCGCCGCGCCGCGGGCCTCGGCGGCCGCCAGCGTCAGGCCCTGCTCGACGCCCTGAAGTAGGCATCCCGCACCGCTCGGCACCCGGGACTCCCCGGGGCCGGGCGGGCAGGCCCCGGTTCGGGCCACGTCGGTGCCGACCGGCAGGCTGGTCGACGTGGAACGCTACGTCGACGTCGCACCGGGGATCCGACTCTGGGCGTGGGACGTCGCCGCCACCGCCGCGGAGCCCCGCGAGCCGCTCCTGCTGGTGATGGGGGCCGACGACTCCGGCGTCGCGTGGCCCGACCCGTTCGTCGCGTTGCTCGCCGAGCACCACCGGGTGATCGTCTACGACCACCGCGACACCGGCCGCTCCACGGCCTCGTTCGAGGACCAGCCCTACGGGCCCGCCGAGCTCGCGGCCGACGCGATCGCTGTCCTCGACGCGTTCGCGGTGCCACGCGCGCACGTCGTCGGGATGGCGATGGGCGGCCTGCTCGTCCAGCTCCTCATGCTCGACCATCCCGACCGTCTCCTGTCGGCCACGGTCTTCTGCACGGGGGCCCTGCCGACTCCCGGCGCTCCCGGGATTCCCGGCCCCGCGATCGCGCTGCAACGGATGTGGGGCGAGCGCGACGACGAGCGCGACCTCGCCGGCGAGCTCGCCTGGCGCGTCTCGTACCGGCGGCTCCTCAACGGCACCGGCACCCCCTTCGACGCCGACGCGTCCCGTGCGCTCGAGGAGCGGATCATCGCCCACACCGGCCACCACGAGCCGGCCACCGCCCACAACGACATGGGCCGCGCAGGCCTGGAACGGGGAGCGGAGCTCGCCGCTGCGGAGGTCCCGCTGCTGGCCATCGAGGCCCCCGAGGACCCGGTCTTCCCCCCACCGCGTTCGGGCGAGCTGGCGCGCGCGGTTGCCCGGGGTCGGTTGACCCGGATCCCGGGGATGGGCCACGCGATCAACCGCACCGTGACGGCGCCGCTGGCCGCCGCGATCCTCACCCGGACCACCGACCCGACCTGACCGGCGACCGACCACCGGTGGAGCGTGGTGTGTACGAGACACTCCCCTGGGGCAACGCCTGGACGACCGTATGGGATCGTGGGCCCGCCTGCGCGGGAGGAATGCGATGAAGGTCATCTCGGTCATCAATCACAAGGGTGGTGTGGGCAAGACCACGCTGACTGCCAACCTCGGCGCCGGCCTGGCCGCGCGCGGCAGGAAGGTACTGCTCGTCGATCTCGACTCGCAGGCCAGCCTGACCGTCTCGTTCTTCACCCAGACCGAGTGGACGGACGGGCTGCTGCCCACCCGGACGATCAAGCACTGGTACGACGACGTCGGCACCGCGAACGCGATGGAGGACATGACTCCGCTGATCGTGGCTCCGCCGCGGGTACACACCCGGCTGTCGCGCTCGGGCGGGCACCTGGACCTGATCGCCGCACACCGGGACCTCTCCGACGTCGACACCGCTTTGGCCGCGGGCCTGCTCGTCGACCCGGGACGCTTCGGACTGCTGCACCGACGGCTGCGCGACGGGCTCTCCCACAAGTCGCTCGCCGAGTACGACATCGCGTTGATCGACTGCGCGCCCAACTTCGGCCTGATAGCGAAGAACGCCGTGGCCGCCAGCGACATGTTGCTCATCCCCACCAAGCCCGACTACCTGTCCACCAACGGCATCGACTCGCTCGGCCTCAAGATCAGGACCTTCACCGAGGAGTACAACGCCCACGGTGCCGGACCGATCGACCGCCCGCCCGCCGCGGTGATCTTCACGATGGTGCAGAACCACGACGGCAAGCCCATCGAGACCCAGCGCAGCGTGATCAGCCGCATCGAGGCCCGGGGCGTGCCGACGTTCTCCACCACGATCCGCGACAGCAAGTCCGTGTACGGCCCGGCGCCCGAGCACGGCGTGCCCGTCATCCTCGGTGGCACGGGCCGTGCGCTGACCCGCGAGCTGCGTGACCTGGTCTCGGAGTTCTCCTCCCGGCTCGACCGGACGGCCGCGTGACCGCGCCCGCCGCGCTGGTTGCCGCCGCGCTGACGAAGGTGGCGGAGGTCGTGGGGGCCCTGTCCTGCGCGCAGCTTGAGGATCTGGCCGCGGGTCGGGTGCAGTTCGTGCTCCAGAGCGGTGACGCCGAGCGCGACGGCCTCTGGATCAGCGACTCCCGCCGTGAGAAGGGCCCGTGCCCCGCACCGCCGGTGGTGGTGCCCGCGGCGGGGGTGCCCGCGGCGGGGGTGGACGTCACCGGCGCCGTGGGGGAGATCAGCCGGCTGGGCACGTCCGCGGAGGTCGCCGACTACCTACGACTCCACGACCGCCGGTTCACCACGCCGGCGTTGAAGGAGATCGCGCGGGCCCTCGGCCCCACCGTCTCCGCGGCAGGCCGCAGCAAGTCCGACCTCCGCCGCAACATCGTCGAGGGCACGGCAGGGTTCCGGGAGCGCACCGCGGCCATGTCCGGCGGCGCCTGGTCCTGAGCACCCGCCGGTGGCGCCGCGATCCCGCCGGCGGGCTCCGCCGCCGGCGGGCTCCGTGTGCGTCAGGCGTGCTCGGACGCGCCCAGGGCACGGGTGAAGCCCGCCGGGACGAGCACGTCGTCGGGCGTGAGCTCGCCCACCGACCGGCGACCCAGGCCCAGTACGGCGGAGTCGATGCCGCCGCGCAGGATGTCCAGGACGTTCTCGACACCGGCCTGTCCGTTCGCGGCCAGCCCCCACAGGTAGGCGCGACCGATCAGCACGGCGCGGGCTCCCAGGGCCAGGGCCTTCACCACGTCACCGCCGCGGCGGACGCCGCCGTCGAGCAGCACCTCGACCTGCCCGCCCACGGCGTCGACGACCGCGGGGAGCGCGCGGATGGGTGCCGGGGTGCCGTCGAGGTTGTTGCCGCCGTGGTTGGACACCGAGATCGCGGTGACGCCGGCGTCGACGGCCCGCCGCGCGTCGTCGACGCGCATGACGCCCTTGAGCATGAACGGACCGTTCCACTGCTCCCGCAGCCAGGCGACGTCGTCCCACGTCGGCAGCGGCGTCTGCATCCACTCGCCGTAGGCGCCGAAGAACGTCGGCGCCGCTTCCCCGGGTAAGGCCAGGTTGGGGGTCGTCAGGTCGGGGATCTTCCCGGATCTGACGAAGTCGTAGAGCCAGCGGGGCCGCACGACACATTCGGGGCCGAACTTCAGCGCCGCCCGTAGGTCGATCCTCTCGGGGATCGCCGGGCTGCCCCAGTCGCGGCCGTGGGAGAACGACCAGTCCAGCGTCATGATCAGCCCCACGGCCCCGGCCTTGCGTGCCCGCTCCATCCGCTGCACCAGCACATCGCGGGACCCGACCCAGTACATCTGGAAGAATGTCTGCGGGTTGGCCGCCGCGACGTCCTCGACGGACTTGCTCGCGAACGAGCTCAACCCCATCGCGACGCCGCGCGCGGCCGCGGCCCGCGCCACCGCGACCTCGCCGTCGGGGTGCACGGCCTGCACCCCGGTGGGAGAGATGAGCACGGGCATCGAGATCTGCTGGCCCATCACCGAGGTCGTCAGGTCCCGGTCACCCGACAGTCCGGCGACGTGCGGGGCGAACCCGAGCTCGCTGAACGCCGCGGTGTTGTCGTCGGTCGTCAGCCCCCGCTCCGAGCCGGCCACCAGCGCGCCGTACACCGATCTGGGCAGCCGCCTGCGGGCCCGCCGCTGGGCCTCGGCCACCGTCTCGAACCATCCGCTCGCCACTGATGTCCTCCTCGACCTAGGCGCGACCGGTCACGCCGACCACAGAATGGCACCCGATGCCGCGAGAGGACCACTGGTCGTTCGGCCGGGGCCGGCCTCAACCGGACACCGCGATCACCACCTTGCCCCGCACGCCGCCTTCGGCGTGCCGGTGTGCCTCCGACGCCCGCGCGAGCGGGAAGGACCGGTCGACGGCGACCCGCAGCCGGCCGGAGTCGACCAGGGCCGCGAGGTGCGCGAGGTCCTGCGACCGCGGGCGGGTCATGACCGCCGTGAAACGCCGCGAGTCGTGGCGCAGCGGAGGCGGCACCAGTCCCCGCAGCGCGTCGGACGCGATCGGTCGGGTGGAGACGAGCACGCCACCGTCGTCGAGCACCGGACGCACGGCGGCGAAGGACAGCAGCCCGGGCGCGTCGAACACGATGTCCCAAAGCTCGCCGAGGTCGGCGATCTCGTGCTCGCGGTAGTCGACGAGCGCGTCGGCACCCAGCTCGGCGGCGAAGGCGAGCCTGCCGGCACTCGCCACGGCCGTGACGTGTGCTCCCGCCAGCTTGGCCAGCTGCACGCCGTAGGAGCCGATGCCGCCCGACGCCCCGTTGACCAGGACCCGGGCACCCCTGCGGGCATGCAGGCCGGCCTTGCCGTGGAGGGCCTGGAGCGCGGTGAGTCCGGCGAGCGGCAGGGCAGCCGCCTCCACCGCCGAGGACGACGCCGGGGCGAGCGCCGCACGGTGCTGACGGATCAGGACCTGTTCGGCCTGACCGCCCCCACCGTGGTCGAGCAGCGCCATCACCTGGTCCCCCGGCGTGAAGGCGGTGACCGCCGGGCCGCAGCGCAGCACCTCCCCCGCGACGTCGAAGCCGGGGACGAACGGCATCCGGCCTAGCGTGGCGATCTTGAGGTCACCCCGTCGCAACCCCAGATCGGTGCCGTTGACGCTGGAGGCGTCGACACGGACGAGGACCTGGTCCCCCGTCGGAGCGCGCGGCGGTGCGACGTCCTCGACGTGCAGCACCGACGGGTCGCCGAAGGTACGGAAACGGACCGCACGCATGCGTCAGCCCTTCGCCACGAGCGGGGCCTCACCGACGTGGCGACGCAGCTCGACGCAGCCCACCACGAACGCGGCGAGGTCGCCCCGCCCGATCGAGGTGGACCGCGGCGAGGTGTGGGCGTGATGCTCGACCCGCCCGGTCACGGGTGCGTCGGTCAGGCGTGGCGGGCGCACCAGCGTCCAGTCGAGCCCGCTGGCGGCCCAGACGCCGTACTCCAGCACCTTGTCGCGGACCGCGGCGCCGCCGAACCGCCCGATCGCTCCCGAGATGAACCGGTCACGCCGGGACTTCCTGTCGCCGGGCACGTCGATCCCCGCACCGCTGACTCCGACGAACCGGCGCACCCCCTCCGCGCGCAGGGCCTGCACCAGTACGGGCGCGACGTCCCGGTGCAGGGTCCGGTCACCACGGCCCGGCCCGAGGGTGGAGACCACCGCGTCGGCACCCGCGACGAGCGACCGCAACGCTCCCGCATCCCGCGCGTGACCCGCCACCACCGACACCCCGTCCGGCAGCCCGGCCGCCGCCGGATCACGCGCGAGCGCGACCACGTCGTGCCCACGCGCCAGCAGCTCCCCCACCACGAGCCGACCTGTCCGGCCGGTCGCACCCAGCACCACAACCTTCATTCGTTCCTCCACTCTCGAAATCTGTACAGTACATACATGACCGCATCCCTGCACGCCGTCGACGATGCACTGGTGCGGTTGCGGCGGCTGTGGAGTTCCCGGGCGCGCCAGGTGCTCGAGGACGGGGACCGGCCTGTCGAGATGTCGAGCGTGCTCGTCGTCGAGGCGTGCGCCCGCGGTGCCGCGGCCGGTGAGGAGGTCACCGTGGGCGGCGTCGCGCACTTCGCCGACGTGGAGCACTCCACGGCGAGCCGGCTGGTGGACCGGGCCGTCCGCGCCGGGCTGATCGTTCGCGCGCCGTCGGAGTCCGACGCCCGACGCATCGCGCTGGTCCTCAGTCCGCAGGGCCGCGACCTGCGCGAGCGGTCGGTCGTGTTCCGGACGAGGTGGCTCGCCGGCATCCTCGACGGGTGGAGCGAGGGCGACGTCGCCGACCTGGCGCGCCTGCTGGCACGGTTCGCCGAGACCGTCGTGGCCGTCGGTGGCCCGGGGTCACCACCGTCCGCGCAGCGTCCCACCGGGTAGACCACGGGCGAGGCGGGACGGCGTGCCCCGAACCCCGCTGCCCCCGGGCGGGAGTCCGTGCGCGGCTACCAGCCGGCGAGGGCCGGTGTTGCGGCGAACGCCAGGACGCCGACGGCCACCACGGCGAGGACGAGGACGAATGTGATCCACCCGTCCTGCCGACCGGGGGTCGGCAGCGCCGGTCGGGGCACCTGGTGCGACCCGGGGACGGGGAGGTAGAGCCAGATCTGCTGCGGGGTCATCGTTGCCGTCATCTCCGGTGGTGGGTTGCGATACTCCACCGTCGCCCCTGCGACCGGCCCGGTTAACGGCAGACGGTGCCGTTACCCAATTTTGACGAGATCGGTATCAGGAGGGTCGGCATCGGGAGCGGGTCCGGGAGCAGGGCAACGGCAAGTTCGCTCTAGGTGAGCGTCTGTTACTCTGCGTCACCGTCGGTGAGGCTGGGCAGCTCTGGCGACTGGAGTTGGCGAGGCTGACAGTTGGGGATGGCCTCCCGTCTGAAAGTATAGAATCTGCGAAGATCAACTCGCCAGACGAAAGGCCATCGAGCGCAAGTGTCTCATGTGTTTCCGCTGCCGGCCACCGCGGCTCAAGACGATTATGACGATGTGAACATCAGCGGCCTGCTGGAGGCTCTGGAGAAGGTCGCAGATCGGCGTAAATCGCGCGGCAGGATATTTTGACTGGATCTTATTTTGGCGGTGGCGCTTGTAGCGGTGCTGACCGGCGGTTCAAATTTCCGGCAACTTGGAGATCGGGCTGCCGATTTGCCACAGCCGTTGCTGCGAAAGTTGGGCGCAAAGTGGTGCTTCTTCAACTGCAACTACCGCGGCCTCACTGAGAGTACTATTCGACGTGCGCTGCAGCGTATTGATGCTGCCGAGTTCGACCGGGCTGCGGGGGCGTGGGTGTTCGGGCGGGCGCGTCAGGACGTCGATGGCATGCTGGTCCTCGCGATCGACGGCAAAGTCATGCGCGTGCGACACGAGGTCGCATGTGGTGAGTGGATCACGTCGTGGAGGTGGCCAGTGGTGACGTGATCTCCGGTCCGTGCTCGAAGGCCGGTCCCCTCCCTGGCGTGCGTCGCGGGTAACTGCG
>Ga0209490_10000881_pt1 | contig 29840 bp, 28 predicted proteins | sample MAT06_FD_187209 | JGI IMG/M metagenome (GOLD analysis project Ga0209490, IMG submission 187209) | Freshwater microbial communities from Lake Fryxell liftoff mats and glacier meltwater in Antarctica - MAT-06 (SPAdes) (version 2) | ecosystem: Environmental > Aquatic > Freshwater > Ice > Liftoff...
TGTGGGGTGATGGCAGCCCGACGCGTGAGTTCCTCTACTCAGAGGATGCGGCACGGGGCATTGTGATGGCGACGCAGCACTACAGCAGCCCCGCACCGGTGAATTTGGGCACGGGCGTGGAACTTTCTATCAAACACTTGATTACGCTCCTTTGCCAACTGATGGACTTTGACGGTGACGTAGTCTGGCAACCAGACCAGCCCAATGGGCAACCCCGGCGCTGTCTCGATACAGCACGAGCAAAGCAGGCGTTTGGCTTCACCGCGCAAGTCGGCTTTGAAGTCGGGTTGCAAAAAACGATCGACTGGTACAGGCAGCAAGCGGTTTAACAACGGATTACAACAACAATGGAAGGAAGTTGAGGTCTTGAACTCTGATGCTTCAGTACTCTAGTTCAAGACGACTCACCTTTAAGCATCGCCAAGATTTCTGCTTCCGACTTTTTGACCGAACCCAAATGAATCGGGGCGATCGCTTCCATAAGCTGCCCATGTCTGGCTAAGGCATTGCTCAACTGTTAAATGTCTTTAGACATCATCAGGCTTAATTTTGAGTGCCTGGTATAGAGTTGGAGACCATCGGGATGGGTAGCGTTCGCTTGCGAGATCTTTCCTCTACAGCACAGCAATAGCAGTTTATCGTACTGCGTGATCCTTAAGCTTGATGGAAGTAGCATCTGAGTCATGCTACTTCCATTTAAAAAGTCTGGCGCTTGAATTTGCATTGAGCAAGTTCTGCCCGAAGTTTTGCCAGGGCGTGATGACAGAGTTTGCTAAGGTGTGGTCTTCCTTAGTAGTGAAGACGATGAGGAACAAGAAAGGCATGAAAGGCTAGTTAGGCACTCTTGTGACTACACCTAACTCTGCCCGCCTAGTTTAGCCGATCGCTGTCACTGAGGTTCCTTCAATGCCCCTATTTAGCGGGACATGTGTGCCTGTTGGTCGATCGCCGTGAAATCTATACGCTCCGCGTGACCCCAGAAGGCTTCCAGGTTGTAAAATTCCCGTTCTTGAGGCATGAGGATGTGGACGATCACGTCGCCGTAGTCTTGAAGCGTCCAGCTACCTTCGGATTGCCCTTCTGTACGGGTGGGGGTACGCTGTAATTCCTCTTCTACCTTGTCTTTAATGGAGCCCGCGATCGCCCGCACCTGCGCCTTGGAGAAGCCCGTCACGATGACAAAATAATCTGCCAGCGTAGAAATATCGGCAACCCGCAGGAGGGTAATGTCTGCGGCTTTGCGATCGTCAGCAGCAGTGGCAGCAGTGATCGCTAGTTGCAGGCTCGAATCGCGCTCAGCCAGCAGTACACCATCATTAGCGGTTGTTACGACGGAAGATAGAGGGGATTCTTGGGCGTAATTTGGCATTCAATCTCCAGTGTAGGTAGTTAAAGAGTTGGCGTTAGGGAAGGCAAGGGTCGTATCAAATCATCTAAAAAATTCATCGGCATGGACATGTTGAGGGCAATTGTCGTCGATCGCGGTTAATGAGTACGGGAAGGCTGTGGTTTTTTGTAAGCCAATGCCAATGCCCAATTGCGGGTTAGCACCATACGGGGATGAATTTGTTGAGAGCGAGACAGCAAATAGCGCAAAGATTCATCACAGGTCAGCCAGACGGCTCGATAGAGATCTTGGTGACTACTTTGACGCAACGCAACTAATTCAGGCGTGTCCCCACGACCTGGCTCCAGGCTATCGGCTAGAAAAACGACGCAACTCAAGCCGCTCATACCAGGGCACCCCAACGTATGGTGACGAATGGCATCCAGCACTACCTCATCGTGGATGCCAAACTCGTCTCTAGCGACGATCGCGCCCACAGGCGCGTGAAGCAAATGCGGATTCGCCACATCTACTGGGTCGAGAGGTAAGCCTTCTGCCTCAGCCATTTGCAGCAAGCGTTGCGGCTTAAAAAACTTTGCGAGGTCATGCATTAGCCCTGCCTGAGCCGCTTGCACTGGATCGAGACCATGACGCTTGGCAAGCTCAACCGATAGTTGCTCCACTCGCAAGATGTGCTGTAGCCTGCTAGCGGGAACCTGCTTTTCAAGCCACTGAATGACACGATCGCGCAACTCTACCGACATTGGTGAAGGAGACGTGTGGATAGCAGGACGCTGAAAAAGTGGCTCCTCTGGGGCACGCGAGTTAGCTTGCGACTGAGTATCGTTGGGAAACTGAGAAACGGTGGCATGATACGTCTTCTCAGCCGCTGTCGATAGCGCACGCGCTTGGGCAGGTTTCAGATGGCTTGCACCTGTCGTGTCGTGATCCAGATTTTTGTCGGATTCACGCATGCTGACAAGCAACTCCTAGTGTGTACCGAGAGAATGCAGGCTGAGAGCGTAAGTAGCCGTGAAGTATGGTGGATAAAAGCAAAAATGCGGCTGGGGATCAGATTTCTTTTATTCTAGCTCACCCCTTTGACTTGGTTTCACCTCAAAGGCAGAATTCATCCTCGTTCAACGATCGTTGGGTAGTCTAGGTGCTAAGGGCATCTCTCCATACTTTATAGCCAAGCACAGACGGCGTAAACTAGCGTCTATGCCAGTGAGTGGTAAGGCTCGGAGGTCGATCGCCGCTTACAGTGCAACGAACATTGACTCAAGCTCCACTACAGAAATGCTATGGGTGCCACAAATCAGTCGTTTCAAGCCGTTTTAGATGACTTGTATCACAAATACAAGGGGCTAGACGATGGCAAGGTTGCAAGCTATATTCCTGAATTGGCGAAGATGAACCCGAATTGGTTCAGCATTTGTGTGGTGGCAGCAGACGGTCGCACGTTTGCGGTGGGAGACGCAGAACAGCTTTTTACGATTCAGTCGATCTCGAAGGTCTTTGTATACGGCTTGGCGCTGGAGGATCACGGGCGTGAAGCGGTGCTGGCGAAGGTGGGCGTTGAGCCAACGGGTGATCCCTTCAACTCAATCATTCGACTAGATGAATACTCGAAACGTCCTGACAATCCCATGATTAATGCAGGCGCGATCGCCACAACTAGCTTAATCAAGGGCAACGGTCCAACCGATCGCTTGAATCGGATGCTCGCTATGTTTCGTCGCTACATCGGGCACGACGTTTATATCGATATGTCGGTGTTTGTGTCGGAGCGATCGACTGGGCATCGTAATCGGGCGATGGCATCGCTCATGCGCCACTTTGGGATGATTGACGATCGTATGGATGAATCGCTGGATCTGTACTTTCAGCAATGTTCCATGATGGTGAACTGCCGCGATTTAGCCGTCATGGCGGCAACGCTGGCAAATCGAGGCGTGAATCCTCTGACGGGCGATCGTGCCGTTCCCACTCGGTATATCCGCGACATTCTCAGCGTGATGTATACCTGTGGTATGTATAATTTTGCGGGGCAGTGGGCGTATACGGTCGGCATTCCAGCTAAGAGCGGGGTTTCGGGCGGCATGATTGCGATCGTTCCACGGCAGGTTGGCATTGCCGTTTTTTCACCACCGCTCGACGCGCACGGCAGCAGTGTGAGGGGCATCAAAGTTTGCGAGGAATTATCTCGCCAGTTTGAACTACACATGTTTGATCCACCGATGGGCTGTTCGCACCTGCTGGAGCAGCTCGACGGGGCAAACTAAAAGAGTTCTAACTAATCCTGAAACTGCTGCGCGTAGAAGCGAGCGTAGCGTCCGCTCTGATCGAGCAACTCGGCGTGAGTGCCAGATTCAACGAGTTGTCCTTGTTCCAGCACCAGGATGCGATCGGCACGGCGAACGGTTGCTAGACGATGAGCAATAATAAAGACGGTGCGATTCTGCATTAGGCGTTCCAACGCTTCTTGCACCAACGCTTCGGATTCAGAATCGAGCGCAGACGTGGCTTCATCCAGGATGAGAATGCGCGGGTTCAGCAGCACCGCGCGGGCGATCGCCAGACGTTGACGTTGTCCGCCTGAGAGATTAACGCCACGTTCACCGAGCCAGGTTTGGTAGCCTTGCGAAAATTCCACAATAAACTGGTGGGCATTGGCAATTTTGGCAGCGTTCTGCACTGCATCCAGATTCAAGTCGGCTTGCCCAAAGGCAATGTTTTGGGCGATCGTACCCGAAAAAAGAATCGTTTCTTGAGGCACAATGCCAATTTGACGGCGTAAGCTGCTGAGCGTCACATCCTTGACATCAACCCCATCGAGGAAAATGTTTCCCTCTTGCGGGTCATAAAAGCGGGGCAGCAGGTTTACCAGGGTAGTTTTACCCGCACCCGAAGAGCCAACCAGAGCGATCGCCTCACCGGGTAGTGCCAGTAAGCTCAGGTTTTTTAGCACGGGCTGATCAGGTTTATACGCAAAGCTCACATGGCGATACTCCACTTTGCCTGTGACCGATGGCAGTGCAACAACGCCCGTAGGCTCAATGACCGTGGGCTGAATATCAACTAGCTCAAAGATGCGATCGAGCGATGCCTCTCCCTGCTTGAGTTCATTGTAATTGCTGGTGATCAGTGAAATCGGGTCAATGAGCATCACAACAGCCGTTAGATAGCTCACAAACTCGCCGCCCGTCAGGTTGCCCTGCGAAACCTGCCAGCCACCTAACAACAGCACAAGCAACAGGCTGAGAGACAGTAAAAAGCCAACGACTGGCACTTGAATTGCTTTCAACTGCTCGGCACGAAAGCGTGCCCGTCGATTGCGCTCTGCTTCGCGCCCAAAGCGATCGAGCATGTAATCTTCGGCGGCAAAAGCTTGTACCAGTCGCATCCCGCTAAATACTTCCACTAGCAGAGCCGACAGGTCAGAGACCCGGCTTTGACTGCGGTAGGAAAGTTGCCGGAGCTGCTCCCCAAACCAGGTAATCAACACTGCCATGAGCGGGGCAATGATCAGCGTTGCCAGCGTCAACTGCCAGTTCAAATAGACCATGTACCCCAAGACCACAATCAGTTGCAGCACAGAGGGCACAAACTGATGAAAGACTTTGTTGATGACTTCACCGATGCGATCGACATCTTCCGTTAAGCGATACGCAAGGTCACCGCTTTGAGCCGTCTCAAAGTAGCTCAGGCTAAGTCGTTGCAGATGGGCGTACACCTGTTTACGTAAGTCAAGGGTGATCGCCAGGGCTGCTTTCGCCATGAGCGAATCTTGACCATACTGAGCCAGTTTTTGCGCCAGGAAGACGATCGTGCTTGCGCCAGCCAATTGCGCGATCGCTAGCACGTTGCCCTGCCCAATTAACGCTGCCATTCTGCCTGCAATCCACGCCAGAGCAGGCCAAATCGACGTAAAAACGAGCGTACAGAGCAGTGCTTGAACGATCGTGCGACCATGCGGTCGGATGTAATCAAGAAGCTGCCAGTAGCGATCGCGTGCGTTCAAGGTTTGTTTGATTTGCTTTCTTGATAGAGGTGCAAGATCGAGGGGGCAACTGAGACAACGATCATCACCCCAATGATTGGCAACAGATACTTATCGACATCAGGAATATACTTTCCCAGAAAGTAGCCCAACAGCGTCATGCCAAACGTCCAGACGAAACCGCCGATGAGGTTGTAGGCGATGAACGTGCGATAGTGCATGGCACCAACGCCCGCGACGATCGGCGCAAAAGTACGGACAATCGGCATAAAACGTGCCAGTACAACTGTTTTTTTTGCCATGCTTGTCATAGAACGCTTGGGCAGTGGTCAGGTGCTTTTTGTGAAAGAGCCAGGAGTCTTCCTTGCAGAAGAGGCGACGACCAAACTTATGACCTGTGAGATAGCCAACATTATCCCCCACAACGGCACAGATAAAAGCGCCGACTACGAGAAGCTGGATGTTAAGGAAGTTTTGAGATGCCAGAATGCCTGCTGTGAACAGCAAGCTGTCTCCTGGCAAAAAAAAGCCAATCAGCAAGCCTGATTCTGCGAACACGATCGCCCAAAGCGCTAGATGTCCACCCCAATACCCCAAGGATGTCAGGAGTTGTTTTAAGTGGTCATCCATCGTTTTTCAGCTTCCTGATTAGCGCTTTTTAAGTCGTTGCCCCCACCCTAAATCATCTCTTTGAAGAGGGAGCGTGATTGTCGCGTAGCCCTAGCTTCGATCATCTCAGTCTGATCAGGAGTTCGCTTCACAAAACGTAGCGGGACTACTTATCTAGATGCCTTTCGCATCAAGTCGCTCGGCGCTTTTTGCGTCGGACTGCCCAAACAACCAACGCCACGAGCAAGACCAGTAGGACAAGCTTGGAAACGGGTGCCAGATAGGTTTCGACGAGGCTGTAATTGTTACCCAGAAAATACCCCAAGGCGGTCAGCAGCAAGACCCAAAGCGTTGTACCCACCGTTGAATACACCAGAAACAGCGCGATCGGCATCTGGTTAATGCCTGCTGGTAGAGAAATCAGCGTTCTCACGCCCGGAATCAAGCGACAAAACAGCACCGTCTTGGCACCGTGACGGCTAAACCAATGGTTTGCCTTGTCAATATCCTTGCCAGAGAGCGTTAGCCATCGACCGTAGCGATCGGCTAAGCGCCGGAGCCGCTGCTCGCCCACAACCTTGCCTGCGTAATACCAGGGCAATGCCCCCAGCATCGTGCCAATAATGCCAGCAAGGACGGCTGGAACGAAGCTCATTTTGCCCTGTGCGACGGTAAACCCTGCTAGCGGCATGATGAGTTCTGAAGGAATCGGCGGAAACAGGTTCTCCAGAAACATTAACAGACCGATCCCCAGATAGCCCAGAGAAGTCATTGTATTGGTAATCCACTCGGTCATGAAAGCGCTCTCTTGATAAATGACTCAATGCCTGGATCACTAGGACGATAAAGCAGGCTTTAATTTAATTGATCGCAGTGCTAAACCAGCTTTAGACAGCGGAAAGGTAATTTCTAAAGACCTCCCAACCCACTTTTCGCTAAACCTTAGCAGAGTTCCAACGCTTGAGGCATGAGACTACCTTCATTCTTCATGGTCAATTTGCAATGTTCAGGACAAGGCGACAACCTGCCCATAATGTCAGCAGGCTGCCGTCCAATCAATGCGCTATCTTCATCAGGCTTTCTTCAGCCAGCTAAACATGGCGCGTAGGTCTTTGCCGACCGCTTCGATCGGGTGCTCAGCTTCCCGACGACGCATAGCAGTGAATCCAGGTTTACCAGACTGGTTCTCCAGCACAAACTCGCGGGCAAATTGACCCGTCTGAATTTCGTGCAGAATCTTCCGCATCTCAGCGCGGGTTTCGTCGTTGACGATGCGAGGACCGCGCGTAAAATCACCGTACTCGGCGGTGTTGGAGATGCTGTCACGCATTTTGGCAAGCCCACCTTCCACAATCAAGTCCACAATCAGCTTGACTTCGTGTAAGCATTCAAAGTACGCCACTTCGGGCTGGTAACCAGCTTCGACGAGCGTCTCAAAGCCAGCTTTGATCAAAGCCGTTAAGCCGCCGCAGAGTACGACTTGTTCACCAAAGAGATCCGTTTCGGTTTCTTCGCGGAAGGTGGTTTCGAGGATGCCTGCACGGGTGCCGCCAATGCCTTTGGCGTACGCCATCGCTCGATCGCGCGCCTGTCCTGATGCATCTTGAAACACCGCAAACAGACACGGTACGCCTTCACCTTGCTCGTAGGTGCGACGTACAAGGTGCCCTGGTCCTTTAGGCGCTACCATCACGACATCAATATTGCTAGGCGGGACGACTTGAGCGAAGTGAATGTTAAAGCCGTGAGCAAACGCCAGTACCTTGCCTTCGGTCAAATGTGGCTCGATCTCGTTTTTATAGACCGTTTTTTGCACTTCATCTGGCAGCAAGATCATGATGAAGTCAGCGAGTTTTGCCGCTTCTTCAACCGAATACACCGTTAGCCCAGACTCCTTTGCCTTAATCGCCGACTTGCTGCCGGGATACAGTCCTACGATGACGTTCATGCCGCTATCTTTCAGGTTTAGCGCGTGGGCATGACCTTGAGAACCGTAGCCAACGATCGCGATCGTCTTTCCAGCCAGCAAATCTAAATTGGCATCCGCGTCGTAATACATCCGCGCCATAGTGGGAGTCTCCTTGCGAGGGTCGAGTTCTGTGCGAACTCAAAATTTTATCAGATTCCAGGGGAAAGGGGGAAAGGGTAAGGGGGAAAGGCTAAGGACTGAGGGGTTGAAGTTTTGAGTTTTGAGTTTTGAGTTCTAAGTTGATTAAGCGGTCAGTGGTCAGCCTGCTTCTAAAAACCAACAACTAACAACCAACAACTCCTTTAGCCTTCATCCCTCATCCCTCATCCTTTCCCCTACTTGCCAATTTTCTGAATTTGAGCGGTGAAGTAGTCTTGCCGATACTTAAGCTGTTTTGCCAGACCGAGCCCTTGCTGAAAGGCGGCTAATGCTTGCTGGTTTTGTTTGCGAGCGAGCTGGATCTGACCAATCTGGTCGTAGGCGTTCATCATGCCGTAGTAGTTGTAGGACTGTTGCTCAAGGCTGACCAGATACTCAAAGACCTTTAACGCGGCATCGAGGCGATCGTTCGCTCTATAAAGTGCGCCTAGCTTTTGCAAGGCTTCGCTGGCATGGGCAAACTGGAGCGTCGGTTGAGCAAGCTGATAGGCAGACTGGTAGTTTTGCTCTGCCTGGTCAGGTCGTGCTAACAACTGATAGTTATCAGCAATCTTGATTTTTAAAGCTGGAATCGGTTTGGGATCGGGCAATTTTTCATAGAGCGCGACGAGCTGCTGCTGGTCTTTGATCGCTTGTGCTGGCTGTTTTGCCTGTTCGTGGACGTATGCCAGTTGCGTCAGGTAAATGATTTCGTTGGGGCGATCGCTCCGTGCTTTTGCCCTGGTTGCTAGCTCCTGATAAGTAGTGGCGGCGTTAGGGTAATTAAACCGGCTCAGGTGCAGCTTACCTTGTGTAATCAGCGTTTCGTCTACTTTTTGTTCGTCACGGCGCTGTTTAGCATCAGCCAAAATTTGCTGATAGGTGGTTGCGGCTGTCTGTGGCAGTCGTACTTGCTGGTAGGCAAAACCCAGGGCTTCTAGCACAGCGATGCGGCTAGCACGTTCACCGCTGCTAAGGGTAGAGCGAGGGGAGGAAGGTTGGGGACTGGGATCGCTTGCTGAGTGATTTGCAGCCGTCGGTAGCTGATTCTGCGCCAGAATTGCATCCAGCCGCTTGGTGATCCACCGGACATCTGGCGTGAGATTTTCTCTCCAGGCAATATCGCCAACTCGTCCCAGTGCTTTCACTTCTTCGATAGCACCGAGCGATCGCCGCAGACGCAGTTCCCGATACCATAAGTCAAACGCTCCCACGCGATCGCCTTGCTTTAGCTTTGCGGTTGCCTGACTATGCAACCCATCCAGCGCGATCGCTAACTGCTTACGCTCCAACTCTGATAAGGGACGTTGATCAGTTTTCAGGGGCAGCAGCGGATCGGGTGTTGTAATCTCCAGGGGGTTGGCTGGAAACTCATCGGGGTTAGGTTTTTGAGTTGGCTTTACCGCTGGCTTCTGCTCTGGCTGTGTCTGCTCTGGCTGTGCTGTCGCTGCTGGAGGGGGCGCTGTTTGACCTGGCATCGCTTGAGCAACGGTGCGAGACGCGAGACAGCCGAGGCTTAACAACAATGGCAACGCTAAAGTGATGGGACGAAAGCCGACTATCAGACAAGGTGTCAAGGCACGAACTTTGGGTCTCTGCGTCTCGACATAGCGCGTTTCGCATTTTCGCGTATCTTCTCCAGGCGTTGGCATAACCGACTTCTCCAGAAATCTACCGCATCAAATCTTTGCTGGCTAACAGGCTGTTTTGAGCGCTTGCTGCACCTGCAATCACCAAGACAACCTTACAACCCTCTCGTGTTGCGATCGCGTAAATGCACCTGCCAACGTTTCCGTTATAAGTTGCCTGCGGCGTTTGTGTCCACTTGATAACAATTACGTAAGCGAAGATGACATAATAAACCGCCTTCGGCTGCGTGTCGTAGGCTGGACTTGGAGACTAAAGGCGTTAAGCTTTAAGCGAAAGACCGTGTGAGCACGAGCGAAGCGGTGTTGACCTCAATAAAGCGAGAGTGACAAGCGCTGTCTTAGAGCTTCAGTCCAAGCTCTGTTTTGAGACGCAGTTAGTCTAGTGGTGGGATAAAAGACGTGAAAGTTTTGGTCATTGGCAATGGTGGTCGTGAACATGCGTTGGCATGGAAGCTGCTGCAAGCTCCTAACGTGCAACAGGTGACGTGCATTCCTGGTAACGGAGGGACGGCTTCGCTAAAACATTGTCAGAACTTGCCCCTCAACGTTGAAGATTTTGAGGGGATTGGACGGTTTGCCCTGGTCAATGGCATGGGTCTGATTGTGATTGGTCCTGAGGCTCCATTGGCAGCAGGCATGACGGACTACTTGCGACATCAACACCTGACCGTGTTTGGTCCGACTCGTCTGGGCGCTCAGATTGAAGCTAGCAAAGCCTGGGCAAAAGCGTTGATGCAAGAGGCGAACATCCCTACGGCACGGGCTGCCGTTTTTACCGAAAAAGAGGCGGCGCAAGCGTATGTGCAGGCTCAGGGGGCACCGATCGTCGTGAAAGCGGACGGTCTAGCAGCAGGCAAAGGAGTGACGGTTGCCGCAACGATCGCAGAGGCACAGGCCGCGATCGCGACAATGTTTGAGGGACAGTTTGGCAAAGCGGGAGAACGCGTCGTCATCGAAGCATACTTGACTGGGCAGGAAGTCTCGGTGCTGGCATTGACTGACGGCATCACGATTCGCCCCTTATTGCCTGCTCAAGACCACAAGCGTATTGGTGAGGGCGACACGGGACTCAACACAGGTGGGATGGGTGCCTATGCTCCAGCGCCGATCGTCACGCCTGCTTTGATGCACCGTATCCAGACCGAAATTCTAGAGCCGACGATCGCCGCCCTGCAAAACCGCAAGATCGACTACTGCGGCGTACTTTTCGCAGGTTTGATGATTACACCAGAAGGCGACCCAAAAGTGATTGAGTTTAACTGTCGCTTTGGCGATCCTGAAACTCAAGCAATCCTGCCGCTACTAGAAACGCCATTGGATGAGCTTTTGCTGGCGTGTGCCCAGAAACGGTTAGCTTTCCAGCCTCCTCTAGTCTGGAAAGCGGGTGCCGCTGCCTGTGTGGTGATGGCGGCAGACGGCTATCCGGGAGGGTTTCGTAAGGGCGATCGCATCACGGGCACGGACGACGCGGAAGCTCAAGGCGCAATGGTCTTCCATGCGGGCACCCAAATCAAGCAGCAAGCGCTGGTCACAGATGGCGGACGCGTCTTAGGCGTAACGGCGACGGGTGATACGTTTGATGCCGCGATCGCCCAGGCGTATGCCGCTGTCAACAGCATTCACTTTGAAGGTGCGTACTACCGTCGAGACATTGGCTATCGCGTGAGAACTGCCGAGTCCGCCTCCAGTTAACTTATAGTTTAAGTAGTGGTTAGTTTCTAGTGGTTAGTTTTTAAAACAAAACAGCCAATCACTAACAACTAACAACCAACAACCAACAACTAACAACCCTTGTCTGCCAGTGCTTGCCTTCTTGAACCAAATTCGAGCTGCTATTGTCAGTTGGTGGTCGGAGTTTACCCTCCAGACCAAACTGATGGCAGCGGCAACGCTTGTGGTTTCGTTAATCATGAGCGGCTTGACTTTCTGGGCAGTCAACACGATTCAGGAAGACGCACGTCTCAACGATACGCGCTTCGGTCGTGACCTGGGCTTGCTGCTAGCGGCAAATGTGACCCCGCTGATTGACGACGAAAATCGTACCGAACTGGCACGCTTCTCCCACCGTTTCTACAGCAGCACCTCTAGCATTCGCTACATGCTGTACGCCGATGCTGAGGGCAATATCTTTTTTGGCATTCCGTTTTCGGAGTCAGAGGTACAAAACTCGCTGACGATCCGCCGCAAAATCCATCTGCCTGACAACTACGCCGAAAATACAGACGTGCCGATGGTGCGTCAGCACATGACACCCGATGGTGAAGTCACCGATGTCTTTGTGCCTCTGGTGGCTGGAGGGGTGCATAAAGGCGTGCTGGCGATCGGTACAAATCCCAATCCTACCGTTGTTACCTCCTCTCATTTGACGCGAGACGTGACGATCGCGGTCTTTGTCTCGATCTGGGTCATGGTGATCTTGGGTGCCGTTTTTAACGCGCTGACGATCACTAAACCCATCAAAGAACTGCTGTTTGGGGTGAAAAATATTTCCTCTGGTAACTTCAAGCAGCGGGTCGATCTCCCTCTGGGTGGGGAACTGGGCGAACTAATTGCCAGCTTCAACGAGATGGCAGAAAAGCTAGAGCGCTACGAAGAGCAAAACATTGAAGAACTGACCGCCGAAAAAGCCAAACTTGAAACGCTGGTTTCGACGATCGCGGATGGTGCAGTGCTGCTGGACATGGACATGCAGATTGTGCTGGTCAACCCCACAGCACGCCGCCTCTTTGGTTGGGAAGGCAAACCCGTTGAGGGAGGCAATCTGTTGCGCTTGTTGCCGTCACCTGTACAGGCAGAAATTACTCGACCGCTCTATCAGATTGCCAGAGGTGAACTGCGCGAAGGCGCTGAGTTCCGCATTGCGCTGAAAGAACCGCTCGATCGCACGGTTCGCATCCTGCTCACCACTGTCCTCGATCTATCGCGGGAGAATGTGAAAGGCATTGCGATGACCGTTCAGGATATTACCCGTGAAGCCGAACTCAACGAGGCAAAGAGTCAGTTCATCAGCAACGTCTCCCACGAACTGAGAACGCCGCTGTTCAACATCAAGTCCTTTATTGAAACGCTGCACGAGTACGGCGAAGATTTAAGCGTGGCGGAACAACGAGAGTTTTTGGAAACCGCCAATCGTGAAACCGATCGCCTTACGCGCCTGGTCAACGATGTACTCGATCTTTCCCGTCTGGAATCCTTCAAGCTCTACAATTTTGAGGCTGTGGATCTCGCGCAGCCGATCGAGCAAACCCTGCGAACCTACCGTTTAAATGCGCGTGACAAAGGTATCGAACTCATTCAAGAGATCGAGCCAGAGTTACCCTCTGTTTTGGGGCACTACGATCTGTTGCTTCAGGTCTTTACAAATCTAGTTGGCAATGCGCTGAAATTTACCGAAACAGGCGGCAAAGTTGCGATCCGAGCCTATCTGCTGCACGACGGCAGTTCTGGTAGCAACCACCAAGCGAAACCGTTCCTGTGTCCGCCTACCGACGCTATCGCTGAGCCATGCCTTACTGATCCAGAGACCGACTTTCAACAGGTTCGCATTGAAGTGACAGATACAGGCATCGGTATTGATGCGGACGATCAGGCTGCCATCTTCGATCGCTTCTTTCGCGTCGAAAACCGGGTGCATACCCTTGAAGGTACCGGGTTGGGCTTATCCATTGTGCGTAACATCATTGAGAAGCATCGAAGCCGTGTGCGGCTAGTCAGCGAAGTGGGAGTCGGCACTACCTTCTGGTTTGACCTCAAGGTGTTTCGTGAGGAAGCACTGGTAGAGCACGTTGACACCGATCACGCTCACCAGCAAGATGGAGGCTTGGTAGCGATCGACACCAATCTAGCCCTTGAAGCCAAAGCCAACCCCGTCACTGCCTAACCCTTAAACAGCAAAAAGGGGCACAAAGCCCCTTTCTCTGTGCCCTCAGCGTTCAAACCTCTCTACCGAGGCGGTCGTCGCCGCTGCAAAAACTCAGGAATATCTAACCCAGGCGGCTTGTTCTTCGGCTCTGACGGCGGCGGGCTACCCACAGACGGTGGTGCCACCGATCGTCGGGGAGTCGTCGTTGGTTTGGACAGTGCTTGTGGTCTGACCTCGTGAGTGAAACCAGTCGCAATCACAGTAATCCGCAGTTCGCCCTGCATCCGTTCATCAATGACTGCACCAAAAATGATGTTCGCTTCGGGGTCAACCACTTCGTAAATAATTTCAGCCGCTGCGTTCACTTCGTGCAGCGTCAGGTCAGTCCCACCCGTAATGTTAAACACCACACCACGAGCACCCTCGATCGACGACTCCAGCAAAGGTGATGAGATCGAGGCAATAGCCGCCTCCCGCGCTCTGGACTTGCCAGAACCAATGCCAATACCCATCAGCGCGGAGCCTGCATCTGCCATCACTGCACGGACATCGGCAAAGTCAACGTTGACCAAGCCTGGGATTGTAATGATGTCTGAAATGCCCTGCACGCCCTGCCGGAGAATGTCATCGGCAACGCGAAACGCTTCCTGTACAGGCGTTTGCTCTGAGATTACGGACAGAAGCTTGTCGTTGGGAATCACAATTAGGGTATCGACCCGACTTTGCAGCGCGGCAATGCCTTCTTCAGCCTGGCTGGTGCGTCGCCGTCCCTCAAACGTAAACGGACGAGTAACGACTCCTACCGTGAGCGCGCCCATTTCTTTGGCGACTTCTGCCACGATCGGTGCGGCTCCAGTCCCCGTACCGCCTCCCATACCAGCAGTAATAAAGACCAGATCGGCATTATCTAGCGCTGTCGCAATTTCATCACGCGATTCTTCGGCAGCTTTTTGACCGATCGCGGGATTGCCCCCTGCGCCCAAGCCTCGCGTTAGCTTCTGACCCATCTGTAGGCGGTTGATCGCCGTTGCGTAGGTGAGCGCCTGAGCATCTGTATTAATCGACCAAAATTCAACGCCTGCCACGTCGCTGGCAATCATACGGTTGACTGCATTACCGCCGCCGCCGCCAACTCCAATGACTTTAATCTTGGCTACGCTACTGGGCACAATATCACCACTCCTTGATTCTTCCCCGGGCAGACTTTTTACGTTCGCAGGTTGACTTAAGTGTAGTCCGGAGTTGCCAAACGGATTTGACGCTTCCACCGGCAGTGAAAAGTTGTTCTGTCCTTCGGGGTGAGAGCCGTCATGAGCGTCTTTCAACTGATCATTGAGTGCCATTGAAATCGCAGCCGCATTACTATTAAGAGTCATTGGAATTGCAACGGTTATAAACTAAGTTTCAGTGCTCAGACAGTGTGGTCAACGATAAAGCAAGCGATGCAAAAGAAACAACCACGGGGAAAGCTTTACAACAGACTGAATTCTAATTCATCTTGCTAGATTTAACCCCGCTACCTGCTGGTTATTCATAATCTCATACTTATAAAGCTAAGGAGTACCAGATTTTACCAGGTCTTTGGGTTTTGTCATTTGAACAGTGGGGGCATCGAGGTTGCGGAGATCGATGTAGGTAATACGGCTGAAGCTTGAGTGGGCTGAGAGTTTTCGCATCCGATCGAGCGTCCTAAGCTGAGACGAGAATTGGGCGCTATAAGCACCGATGTGAACCATGCCCAGGTCTGTTTTCAAAATCACGTTAGCTGGGTTGCGCCAATCCACCTCAGAGACCTTCACAGGTGGACCTTGAGTTAACTCTCGATAAAACTTTGACCAGGAGGGACGGTAACTCTGGGGATTGCCAATGACTTTCAGAGCTGGCAGCTTGAGCGATTGATCCAGCGAGGTGTAGCGTTCTAATGGCATGAGCATCCCGTTTTCGTCCAGCAACCCACTTGCGGCTGCTGTTACACCCGCCGTTGATGGGTTCCCCTCGGCTGTGACTGCGATCGCCACCGGAAGCCGTTCCTTGACCTGCACAATCAGCCCTGGTGGAAAAAGCTGACGGCTGACAATGACTTCAGCAATGGGGGCTTTTGCCTGAAGTTCGCGGGCGATCGCCTGTGGCTCGACCCGAAAGAGCGATTGAGGATACGGAATCGGCAGCAGCGATCGCAGCGTGCGCACTGGGATTAGGTGATTGCCCTCAATGCGCACCTGTTCTGGACGGCGAATGACCCACGTCGGTAGCGTGGCAGCCCAAACTACCCCTGCTGTAAGACCACAGATCGCCAGCACACGCCAGCTTGACTGCAAAAACCTGATGCGCCTACGCTGGCGTAACTTTTGTCGCCGTTGCGCTAACTCTGTTCGAGACACTGAAGCAATACTGCTAGTCATCCAGATTGTTTACGTACTCACTCGTAAGCATCGAATTGGTCTTCTAACTGATCTGATTTTGACCACCGAACCACTTAGCACTGTTTAAGGTTTCGCTGACGTTGCTAACTACCGTCGATCGATAACAGAAACATGCCTAAAGCGAATCATCAACCCCATCCTAAGCTGAACGCCGCAGCAACAAAGCCCTTTTGCTTTGCCTTACGATCGACTCGCCTTGCTGTTTCCCATTTAATCACTCATCCCAATTTCTGCAAGGTTGTTTTGTAAATTCGTTGAGGCTGGGAAGTCAGAAGGTAGAAAGGAGGTCAGAATCAACTCAAAACTCTTCACTCTGCTTTCCTCTTTTGCAACTCAAAACGCCTCTCTGATCACTCACAACGCTCCTACCGCTTAACCCGTTGCCCTGGTTGATTGACGAAACTCCTGTAGCTGGCGGTTGTAGACACACAGCTTTTCTTTGCGTCACCGTGCCACAGCTACGAAGTCTGCCTCCGCAGACTCAGTCGTGATTCCCTTAACCTGCGGCGGCGGGTTTTGTTGAGGTAGCAGCCGTTTTAACCGCCGGGATAAAACGATTTGGCAATCAATCAACTCGTCGCCTCTTGCAACTGCACGGCGATACGCTCACCAAACTCCGGGTCGGTATTCGCCAAGCCTAAGAGCTGTAAGTATTCCTGGCGCGTTAAGCCGGCTTTTTGGATGATGGCTAATGCCTCAGATTCAATTTCTTGCTCAACGCGCAGTGATTCCGACTCGGTTTCTGATCCCTGGAGTTCTCCTTCACGGCGCTCAATCAGAGCGACAACCTGCAAACATGCGTGAACAAATTCACTGACCTTTTCTGAGGGGATGCTGCTAGGATCAGCCACTGGACGATTTGGCGCTAGCTGCTCTGACGTTGCCGCAGGGAGATTTTTAAGGACTGGTAGTTCTACTGCCAAAACAGTAGCGTGATCGATGATGGTGCCTGTCATAAGGTTAATGAGCAGGAAGAGCAGAACATGCCAGAGACGACGGAGTAGGTGCATGGCGAAGTCGGTGAGGGCAGGAATGAATTTAACCTAGCGTGTTTGGAGCGTTTGTTCCATCCAGTTAAGCTCATTCTTTGGAGCGATCGCGCCCGCCTGCTGTCAATCGACCCATGCAGCATATTCGCGGTCGATCGACAATCGTTAGAGTATGGATGACGTGAACAGATGAGGCGTGTGAAGCTAAAGTGGACGGTGCTGGTTGCCCTCATGCTGTGCAGCGTGCTGCTGTATCGGCAGGCAGTGCTGGTTCGCTGGCTCTTACTCACCAAACAGTGCCCTGGCTGCGACCTCAACGGTGCGAACCTTTTCGGGGCAGATTTGCAAGGCGCGAACCTACGAGCTGCGAATCTGGGTAACGCCAACTTGAGTGAGGTCAATCTCCAGGGGAGCAATTTGACAGCAACAATTTTAGAGCGAGCGGATTTAAGCTTAAGCAACTTGACCAACGCGGGTCTCGTGGGAGCCAATTTGAGGCTAGCGAACCTGAGTGGCGCAAGTTTGATCAGTGCAAATTTACAAGACGCAGAGCTAAGACAGTCAAATTTACAGTTTGCTGATCTTCAGGACGCGAATCTCAGTGGCGTTGACTTGAGACAGGTGGAACTATACGGAGTCAACCTGTTGCATACAACGCGTGTAGGAACGATCTTGCCAGAACGCCCTTCGCAGTTGGACATACAGCATCGAACGTTGGACTTCAAACCTCAATATCCCTGATTCGCTTAGGCGATTTCCAGAAAAGATTTTACCCTTCGACTCCGCTCAGGGTGCAAGCTGGCTGAGCGAAGTCGAAGACAGTGGGTATTTTGTTTCCTAGAAATCTCCTTAAAGGTGAATTTGGCTCAAGATGATCCGTAGGCGATCGTAATCGTCCTTCAGCAACAGGCTGAGCGATCGTCCCGCTTGGACTAACCAGGCGCGATCGGCTTGTCGCAGTTGATAAATTTCGCGAATCGTGGCGGCGGCTAGGGCATCCACAGGCGCACTGGGCATTTGTAGCAGGGTACGCAGAAAGTCCAACGTCTCGCTGAAGTGCAGAATCTCGGCGACATCGCAGACGTAAACTGCCTGATGAATTTGGGGTGGACGAGGCGGTAAGTGCTGATAAACGGTGGCAGGTTCAGCAAACTCATTCGTTCTAGACTCAGACGGTGGCTGGAACCCCACGATCGCCGCCCGAAACTCAGTCTTCAACATGGCAAAAATTTGGGGCTGTTGCTCCCGCAAATCTTGCAGCGATAGCCCTAACGCCCGCGCCCGATGCACAGAATCGATCGGGCTGGTAGTGGCGTGATAGACCACTGCATAAATCTGGTTGCCCGACTCTTCATCCACCGACTTCACCCAGCTACCAAAGGGTGGCATCACCGGAAAGCTCAGATTTTCTGGTTCTAAACATTGCGCCAAGAACTCAGTCGTTGCGGTCTCAATCACCTCAGCGATGTGGTTTGGCGGACGATTTTGGGTGGTAAATTGAGGCAGAGGAAGACGCATAGAAAGTGATGAGTTTTAAGTGATGAGTTTTGAGTTGTTTTTAATTCATAACTCAAAACTCACAACTCAAAACTTTCATATCCTCACTTTCCTTTTTTCTTCCCAGCCGTGACATCCACTTCTTCCAGCTCTGCCAAGCGAAAGGTGACCAGCTTATCCCAGTTGCCGCCCTCAAAAAAAACGGCTGCTCTACCGTCACTCACGCGTTGGACCAAGCCCTGAAACGCGTAGTACGTATCTTCGGCATTGATGACTTTAACGGCTGAACCTGGCAAAATCATGGCTTCTTGGGGTGCGATGGGGTACTAGAAGAAAGTCTAACGGATGAAGGCTAAAGGCTAAAAACGCTTTCTTGATCCTTTAGCTTTTAGACGTTATCCGTCTCATCCTTTAGACTTTATACCTTATCCTTTCCCCCTCTGCACCCTTCCACTCTCAATCTCTAAAGTTCAGACGCTGACGAAAGTTTGAAACAGATTGCACTAATCCGATCGCCACAAAATTTGTGAGGAGGGCAAAGCGACCGTAGCTAATCCACGGTAGCGGAATACCTGTGACGGGTGCAAGCCCAATCGTCATGCCAATGTTGACGATTAATTGAAAGACTAGCATCGACAGCACCCCGATCGCTAGCAGGGAGCCAAAGTTATCGCGTGCGTTTTGAGCAATGATGATGATTCGCAGGCAGATAACCCAAAAGACGAGCAAGACGACAAAGCAACCCACAAAGCCCAGTTCTTCGCCAATTGCTGAGAAGATAAAGTCTGTATGCTGTTCGGGAATGAAGTTGAGCTGTGTTTGCGTGCCTTGCATGAGTCCGCGTCCCCATAGCTCTCCGGCTCCGATCGCGATCCGTGACTGAATCAGATGATAGCCGCCGCCGAGCGGATCTTTATCTGGATCGAGAAACAGCGTCAATCGATCTTTCTGATAATCCTTCAAAACCCCCCAGGCGATATGCCCAAGCTCTCCTGCAACCAGGTTTAAGACTAAGGCTCCGACAGCACCAAACCGATGCCAAGGTAGCGTCTTCCAACCGACAAAACCTGTAAGAGCGATCCAAACAGCGAGTAAGCCAATAAACCAGGGTGAAAGTCCGATCAGGTTAAAGAAGATAGCTGAAACCAGAGGTGACACCAGGAGCAGTAACCATCCTGGATTGGCATCGCCCCAGTAGAGCACTCCCAGCATGATGGCACCGAAGACCAGTGACGTACCCAGGTCGGGCTGTACAAAGACCAGCGCCCACGGAACGGCAGTAATTGCCAATGTTCTCACTAAAACTGGCAACGTGGAAGCAGGACGATCGCTTAAAATTGCCGCCAGAGTGATGATGACCCCTAGCTTGGCAAACTCTGATGGCTGCACATAAAACCCCCCGATCGAAATCCAGCGTTGTGCTCCCAATGCAGATGTGCCAAGGAAGATGACTGCTAGCAAGGAGAGATTAGTCAGCCCATAAATAATCCAGCGAGACTGCATCAGGTTGTCATAACGGACACGGGCGATCGCCAGAGACATGACAAACCCGATCGCGCCAATCAGCCAGTGCTGATACCAATCTGTCCAGCCCTGATTTAGCTCTGTACTGCGAATCATCAAGCCCCCAAACGCGGTCAAGCCCACAGGCAGCACAAACAGCAGCCAATCGGTATGCTGCCAGGGCTGCACCAAAGACTTCCAGCGAATGCGACGAGGGGATTTTTGCAACATAGTTGAAAGGCAACGGGAGAGGAGTGAGGGGAGAGAAGGCAAGAGTGCGGCTTAGAGAGCCTTTGCGTCTTGCCAACAACTAGAAACTCTTTTTGCTCACGTTAGCGCGGCAACGGAAACTCTGCCTGCAATGCGTTCTGCGATCGCCGTCAGTGCCTTTGCTGAAGCGGATTCGGGTGCTGCCAGAACAATGGGAATGCCGCGATCGCCCCCTTCACGCAGCGAAATTTCCAGCGGAATACAGCCTAGTAGCGGCACCTGGAGTTCCTGCGCGGTTTTTTCGCCCCCAGCAGAGCCAAAAATGTCGTACTGCTTGTCTGGCATATCGGGCGGGATGAAATAGCTCATGTTTTCGACAATACCAAGCACTGGTACGCCAAGCTGCTGAAACATCTTTAAGCCACGACGGGAGTCTAGCAACGCGACGCTTTGAGGCGTGGTGACAATCACAGCGCCTGCCATGGGCACCGCTTGCGCCAATGTAAGCTGAGCATCGCCTGTACCAGGTGGCATATCCACAATCAAATAATCTAAATCGCCCCACTGCACCTGGTACAGAAACTGACGAATGACTCCATTGAGCATCGGACCACGCCAGATCACAGGTTGATCTTTGTCGATCAAGAAGCCCATCGAAACCAGTTTAACGCCGTGGTTAAAAGCAGGCTCTAGCACCTCTTGAGACCCTGACTGCCGCACAGTAATTTTGGCACCTTCTAAACCCAGCATCATGGGTGCATTGGGACCGTAAATATCTGCGTCGATCAAGCCGACTTTTGCGCCTGTCTGAGCCAGCGCCACCGCTACGTTAACGGCAACGGTGCTTTTGCCCACGCCGCCTTTGCCGCTAGAAATCGCCAGGATATTTTTCACGCCATCAATGCCAGTGCGATCGGGCAATGCTTTCTGAGAAGGGGTCTCAGCCGTGACATCAACGCTCACAGTTTTCACATCGGGCAGTGTTTTTACGGCACGTTCGCACTCATCAACAATAAATTGGCGCAGTGGGCAGGCGGGTGTGGTGAGCACGAGCGTAAAGCGAACGTTGCCGTCGGCGATCGCCACGTTGCGAATCATATTTAAGTCAACCAAACTCTTGTTGAGTTCAGGGTCTTGTACAGGTTGAAGCACTTCAAGGACAGAACTGGCATCGAGGCAATTGGGCATAGTGAACCCTGGCTCCAGTGGGAAAAATCGATCGACATATGTGACGATCTTACCGTTAAGCGATCGCACGCTGGCTTGAGTACAGTGAATACCTAGAAATCAAGGCAGCTTTGCTCCGATCGTTTTAATTTGCCAGAGACGGCTTGCAAGGCTTTCTGCTCCGCCGCCCGTACTAGATCAGAGGCGACCCGCGCTGCATAGGGGCGCATGAGCGACCAAAGCAAGGGAGACAGCCACCCTCTTAGCGTGACAGAATAGGAGACGCAGGTGCCGCAGACCGTAGACTTGACCTGATACGTTACCTGTTCCTCCAACCCTGGCAGTACAAGAATCCGCACACTGAGCAGTTCTCCTGGACGTACGCGCTCTACAAAAATTTGAATGGGGATCGGACTCACTCGCGTCACTGCCTGATAGATCAGACCTGGTTTCGCCACTAACCCATTGGGGACATTAGTGCTGGTGAGAATTGGATGCCAGGACACGTCGGTCAGATCAACGATTTTTTGCCACAAATCATCTACCGATGCCGAACTCAGCGCCTGATAAGTTCTTGCTAAAGAATACCGAAACCAACGCTGCCTACAGCGGATGAATCTGGGCACAAAGCCAAACATGGCGCGATCGCTCCTACGGCAAAGCGGACACAAACTACTGATACACCACCTGTCAAGTCGCTTACATCTGTCTACGGACTCTCTCTACAGTACTGCCCTGTTGCACAATCAGCTAGCCTCTACTAGAACGGTGCCTACACCATCCATTCGACTACCAGGACTGTTAGAAAGATTACACATCCGCCCGAATGGTAAACGAGTAATCAGCACCTGGCTCTAACTGGTAATCGCGTTGCTCTAGAAAACGACCGAGTGGTTCCTTGATCAGGGCACGACCGAGCGATGGCTCAACCGACAATTCGCCGCGTTGAAAGCACCACTGAAACTGCCACTCAAATTGATTAGCAATCACTTCACCCTCGAGTATGCCCTGCTGCCAGGACTGACGAAGGACACGGACATAGGCAGTAGTTTCAGGTAAGCGGCGACCCACGATCGTATATGTTGGCTAAAAGGTGTATCGTTACCGAGAGCGATCAACCCTCAATGGCGTACCCTTATTTTTTCCCTAACAGCGCAATTAACTGCGAGACGCTTTCCGCTTGAGCTTTTGCGGTTTCAGCTTGAGCCTTTGCGGTTTCAGCTTGCTGCCGTGTTGTCTCTTTAATTTCATCAAGATCTAGACGAAACGCAGTCATAGACTCCGACAACTTACCGATCTGGTCTGCGATGGCTTCAATCTTCCCGTCAAAGGTATCGATTCTCGTGCCAAACGCGCCAAGCATCTGGTTCTGATATTTGTTTAACTGCACCAGCTCTTTATTTGACTGCACCAGTTCTTTGTTTGACTGCGCCAGTTCGGCGGTTGCCTGTACCAGCGTTGTTAGCAGTTCCTGGCTGTTTGGCGAAGACGATTCAGTCATAGAAGGGTTGATAGGGCGCTATGCAACAAAAGACTCAGATGGCATCTTAACCTACTTTTTTGATCCACTGATCGATCGACCCGCAAGGTATGCTCCGATCAGCTTTCCCAGCTTGGCATTGCCTTGCTCTAACCTTCAGTATCCGAACAGTCAGTCTCACAATCAATTGCACTAAGAGCCTTCCACTTAATCGGAGATGGCTTGCCCCACAGTGCGGCTATTGTATAAACTCATCGCCTTATCCACGCCTTGCTTAAGGCTGAGTTCGACTGCGCCAACAACGAGCTGTAACACCTCTGCGATGACCGCAGCCTCTTGTGGTGAGAAGCGCCCCAGTACGTGACCGATCGCATCTCCCTGCTGATCGCCTTCTTTCGCGCTGCCAATACCAATCCGCAGACGGGGAAACGCTTGCGTACCAAGATGCGCGATCGCCGACTTCATCCCATTCTGCCCACCTGCCGAGCCTGATAGCCGTAGCCGCAGCTTGCCCACAGGTAAATCCATATCGTCATAGATCACCAGCACTGCTTCTGGCGGTAGCTTATACCAATCTGTGACGGCTCGGATCGCCTGTCCAGAGTTGTTCATGTAAGTCGTGGGCTTTAGCAGGCGGATCTTAACCCGTCCCGCTGCAACGCCCTCACCAAAAACGCCCTGAAACTTCCGATTTTCTGCCATGCTGATCTGCCAGACCTTTGCCAGCATGTCGATCGCCTCAAAGCCGATATTGTGGCGGGTGCGATCGTACTTTGCGCCCGGATTGCCCAATCCGACAATCAACTGCGGCATAAAGGGTTGTGCAGTAGTCACCTCTGTCATTGGCTTCGTCCAGGCAAATCGAGCAAGCTAGAGCTAGCTAACAACTTCGGTCGGGGCAGTTTCTTTCGCTGGCTCAGCGTCAGCCACTACTGCGTCAGGCTCCGAGTCTGGTTTGGCGATCGGCGTTGCCTCAGAAACAGGAGACAACGTTGGCTGAGAGGGCGTTTCTAGCGTTGCTTCCATCGGCGCTTTCACCGCTTGCTCAATCTGTTCGGCTTCGCGCTTGAATTCCGCCTCAAATTCTTTAGACGCGTCCTGGAACCCACGAATCGCTTTACCGACACTGCGACCAATTTCTGGCAGTTTTTTGGGTCCGAACACAAGCAGCGCTAAAACCATAATGACTGCCATTTCTGGCAACCCAATTCCAAAAATATTCACCGTATCACCTTCTGCAAATGCTTGCTGGACTAAAAACGCAGCCTTTAGACGACTCTGATGTGAAAATCATATCGTCATATTCAACCTACAGTCTCCAGTCTATCGCCCACTGTCCCCAGTGCAACTCAGTTTAAAGCGCCACAAAAAATCCCGGTCAAGCCGGGAAGCCGAATTGTCATTTGTCTTGTGGGGTCGATCGCGCTTAGCCGCCTAGCCCCGTCCAATCGACATCAATATCATTCAGCAGAAGCGAAGAGTTGTAGATCTGCAAAATAATGAGCAGGAATACCAAAAAGAGCAGCATAAAAACACCCATCAACGTTGTGGTGCCCCAACCGGGAACGACCTTACCGTATTCAGAGTTCAGGGGTTTAAGAATGTCTCCTAACCGAGTCCGCTGTGCCATGAGTCACCTATATTTAGCTCGACAGAACATGTATATTGTTTGTAACATTATATGGCAACGCACTCATAATTTTTCTCGCATATGGAACCCGCAACAGCTCTTAATATTTCGATTTGCGCGACGTTGGTTGGCTTGACGGCATACGCCATCTACACGGCGTTTGGGCCTCCGTCGAAGGCGTTGGATGACCCGTTTGAAGATCACGAAGATTGATCCTGAGAGAAACCGGGTTTCTGGCTATCACCTGGATGCTAAGGCAATGCTTATAGAAGAAACCCGGTTTCTATGTACTTTGAAGCTGGCGATCTCCCAGGGGCGAACTGTTGCGGTTTGCCCCTGAGTTGTTTGTGGGTCTGTCGATCGCTCCAGCAAATCGACTCGCTCTTCCAACTGCAAAGGCAGATCGCTCTGAAAGTTTAGCTGTGCGTCTTCCCCGTGAGACTCGTAGCAGCGCATCACCCACTCATCCGGCGAGTCTTCCGACTGCTTGAACGCCATCAACACGAGATTGTCGGCTCCCAGATTGAGAAGGGAAGCTGTGGGCGGTAGGGTTCTACTGCTGGAGTCTTCGTTTGCAGGGATGACCGTTGCTAAGAGCGGCATGTTTAGCTCGTAGCCATGTCTGACGGTTTGAGCGGCTTTCCAGTCGCCTGCGTGAGGGTAGAGGGCATAGGTGAATGAGTGGTGTCCTTTGTCTGCGTCTGGATCGGGGAACTCGGAGCCGCGCAAGAGAGTGAGACGGAGTTGGTTGGGTTTCGCGTCGTAGCCGTATTTGCAGTCGTTGAGTAAGCTCACGCCATAGTTGCCGTTGCTGAGATCTGCCCAGTGCATGGCGGGTACTTCCCATTGGGCTTTTTCAGCCTCAGTCTCTGGCTTCGTGCTTCGCTGAACCACCCCACAAGGAATCTCGTAAGTCGCATAGTCTGCTTCTAGATTCAATGGGAAAGCAGCTTTGATTAGCGTATGCCGCTCCTGCCAATCCCTAACAAAGGTTTGAATCTTTAAGACAGGAGAGCCTTTCTCAAGAATGTAGCTCTGGTCAAAGACGGATTGACCAAATTTACGACTAACAAGAACGCTGTTTGTCAGCGAATTATTCTGTCGCACGCTATTTCTCCAACAATAAACTTCTAGCAGTTCAGCAGGTTGCAGAGGCTTATCTTCGTAATCTGGATCAATATTCCAGGCATCCCAATACTGTCCCTCATCTCTGAAAGCCTGTAGCTGATTTCCTGCACCACTGAGGACTTCGCGCTGGTTTGATTTATCAAAAATGCTGGATAACTCACCAGTTGTCCGATCAACTACAACACGCAGGCATTCGTTTTCTAAAACGGGATCTTCTATAGGAAGCTTCCCAATACGCTGCTTTGGATGAGGATAGACCCAAAAGGAACGATAACCAAGTGCAGGGATATTTTCAGCAAGAAAAGTTAGTCCCCAACCGTAGCTACTAGCATCTTTTGTGAAAATGCAGAACGGGGCTTCAACGACCTGACCGTCTAAATCGCAAATTTGCCAGTCATAAAAGCGACCCTGCTCATGGTCTTCAAATTCGGTAAGCATTTCAACACTCATATGCTTTTGAGTGATGTCTGTACTTACGATCGCTGTTCGCTCCCAACTACAGGAATTGAAAACGACAATTGCTCTTGCATTGGGATGGGGTGGCGGCGGTAGAGAGATCTGAGATGTAAGCGTATCGAGCGATCGTTCAATAAGGTCACGCCCAACTTGCTCAACCTCTTCCCAAGCCTTGTCTGTGTCATCAAACACTTCTGTGATAGATGATCCAGGAAGGATGTCGTGAAATTGGTTGAACAGCACTTTCTTCCATGCAGCTTCTAGCTCTGCTTTGGGGTAGGGAGCATTAGCAGCGATCGTCGCTAGGGAAGCGTAAAGCTCTGCCGAGTAAAGCCACTGTTCACACCGTCGATTCCACTGTTTTTGATCGGCGTGAGTAGTGTAGCAACCGCGATGGTATTCGAGGTAGAGGTCGGAGTTCCAGGTGGGAAGGGAGTCGGGAGTCGGGAGTCGGGAGTCGGGAGTGGGGAGTTTTGAGTTTTGAGTTTTGAGTTTTGAGTTTTGAGTCTCGTGATTGAGTGTTGGAGTCTCGTCGTTGAGTATCAAAGACTCATCAGTGAGTGATAAAGACTCGTTAGCGAGTGTTTGAGACTCGTCGGTGAGGGTTGGAGTCTTGTCAACGAGTAGTAAAGACTCGTCAGTGAGTATCAAGGACTCGTCGGTGAGTGTTAAAGACTCGTCCGCGAGTATCAAAGACTTGTCAGTAAGTGTTGCAATCTCGTTTGAGAGTATCAAAGACTCGTTCGAGAATGTTGAAGACTCGTCGGAGAGTATCAAAGACTCGTTAGTGAATGTTAGAGGCTCGTTCACGATGCTCTGAGCTTGGGCGATCGCACGTTGTGCTTCAACCGTTAAGCTTATAGCGATGTCAGGCTCGTAATTTGCTTCGAGGTCTTGCAGATAGTCGAGAGCAGTGGAGAATTCTAGCTGAGGGAAGAAGGGCGATCGCTGCCAGCGGCGGGCGATTTCGAGCATATCGCGGGTGGGACCACCGCCATGATCGCCCACACCGGGGAGCCAGAGGATATCGGGAATGCCGGTTTTGGTTTCCCAGTCGCAGGCGTAGGTTGCCATTTTGATGGGGTCGATGCCTTCGCCGATCGGCGCTGACATGAGGCTGAAGATTTTGGTGCGATCGGGAGCCTGCCACTTAAAGACTTCGTAGGGAAACTTCGTGGTGTCGTTCCAGCGTAGCTTTTGGGTGACGAAGTAATCGATGCCGCCCTGCTTGAGGATTTGGGGTAGCTGCCAGGTGAAGCCAAAGCTATCCGGTAGCCACGCCATGCGGTTGATGCTGCCAAATTTCGCCTGAAAGTAGCGCTGACCGTAAAGCACCTGCCGCACGATCGATTCGCCGCTAATGAGGTTGAGTTCTGGCTCGATCCACAGTCCGCCTACGGGTTCCCACCATCCGTCTGCGATCGCCTGTCGGATTTGCTCGAACAGTGCCGGACGGTTTTGCTCAATCCATTCATACAACGCGGGTGTGGAATGACAAAAGCTGAGTTCGGGAAAGTCTTTTTGCAGCTTCAGGGCAGACTCAAAGGTGCGCTCGGCAGCCTTCCAGGTTTCATCGACTGTCCAGAGCCATGCCATGTCGAGGTGAGCGTGTCCGAGGAGGCGAATGCGGCGCTGTTTGAGGAGAGGGGAGAGGGGGAGGAGGCGATCGCGCAATTTGGCGAGGGTTTGGTCGAAGGGGAGGAGGGAGTGGGCTTCGACGTGAGCGCTCAGCCGAACGGGAGTGGGGAGTGGGGAGTGGGGAGTGGGGGGAGCAGGGGAAAGGAGAATGCTTGACCAGTCGATCGCGGTGACGGCTTCGTTCAGGAAATCCAGCTTTTCGGGAGCGAAGGTTTGGAGGTAGAGGCGGAGGATGTCGAGTTCGTCGGCGATGAAGCTGGGTTCAACCGTTAAGGAATTGGGTTTCTGTTCTGAAAGCGCTGCAAGCTCGCCCTCTAAGCTAGAAGAAACCCGATTTCTGGGAGCAGGGGATTCGTAGTGGCAGACCGATCGCACGAGTGCGCCGTCGTCATGTCCGGGGCTGCGGAGGCGGAGGGCGATCGCAAACTGATCTCCAGGGGTGACGGCTTCGCTGAGCAAGACGCGGGTCACGCAATCGAAAATGTCGCCTTCTTGAACCAGTTCGCCGTTGACGAAGAGTTCGGCTTTATTTGCCCACCAGGTCACGGCAAAGCGTAAGGTCAGACCTTCTAATGGATAGCCTGCTAAGTCGTGGGGTACGGTGATGACTTGCCCCAGCCAGCGAACGTATTTGCCTTTTGTCCAGGCGATGTGGTCTTTTTCGTTGAGGGGGGCGATCGCCCAATCGTGCCAGGTGTCGGGTTGAGTTGCCTGGGCGATCGGCAGATCCTCATCCCAGTAGCGCCACCCTGCTTGAAGGCTGCATTGGGTCAGGGAACGGAGACGGGCGATCGCCTCCGAAAGTGTATCTACTGGGGTGGAAACGGGATTGCTCACCACTGTCATCCAATCACTGACTGCACCTTACATAATAGAGGGACAGCGTTCAGCGATGCAGGTCTAGAACATGGTGACAACTCCGACAATCTCTACCGCAGTCGAGGAAGAAGACTTTGATGCGTCTGCTTTGCCGCTCGATCGCTACGACGAAGTGCCAGAGGGCATGGAAGAGGTTGACGGCAAATTAGTTGAGAAAGTAGAAGTGACTATAGATCATGCCGCCGCACAGAGTAATTTAATAGGAGAATGGAGAAATCACGCCCGCTCTAGCGGTCAAGGAGGGAAAGTGCTTGCGGAAGCGCCTTGCCGAACGGATCAGCAGAAGCGTCGTCCCGATGTGGCATACCTCACCGCTGAACTACTAGAGCAGTATGGGCAGCCCAATATTTTCCCTCAAAGCTACCCACTGATTGGAGAAATTGCTTCACCAGATGACAAGGCAGAAGCGCTGTTTAGCAAAGCGCGGGAGTATTTGCGATCGGGCTGTCAAGAAGTCTGGTTGCTCTTTCCTGAGAACGCGATCGTCATTATCATCACAGCCGAGAAGTCTTTGATTTGCACTGAAGCCGAAACCGTAAGCACCCAAACCATGCTGCAAGGCTTCAGTATTCCAGTCGCAGAGTTGTTTGCTTAAGCACTCTAGATCCCCGACTTCTGCCTCAGATTCGACAATCGCATCAAGACTAAACCAAGAAGTCGGGGATCTGGCAGAAGTTACGCTTCCGCCCTGTCTTCCTTCAATTTGGAGTGATAGTATCAGTCGTGTATTCTGTCCCTAACAACGCACTGCTATGGGAGTTATTGTGCTCATCCTGATGATTGTTCTATCGATCGTCATGGTTATCTTCGGCGTTCAAAATCCCCAGCCAGTCAATGTCCGATTTTTTGCTATCGAAAGCGGTAACATCTCGCTGTCACTGATCATTGTGGTGTCTGCTCTCATTGGCGCAGCGCTGATTGGGTTACTCAGCCTGTGGGACAGTGCGAGACGCGGCATCCGTACTATGCGAACGAATAAGCAACTGACTGGTTTGGAGCAACGAAACAGTGAGTTAGAACGCCTGAAGGCATCACTTGAGCAAGAAAATGCTGCCTTGAAAGAGCGGAATGACCAGTTGGAGAATAGACCTCTTGCAGATTCGCTTTTGCTCTTCTGGCAAGTTGAGGGAGCGATGAGGAAACATCAGAATATAACTAGACCTCTTGCAGATTCGCTTTTGCTTTTCTGGCAAGTTGAGGGAGCGATGAGGAAACATCAGAATATAACTATCTACAAGCGTCCTGATGATGAACTCTACAATTGCTCAAACACTAGCGCCTGA